>Ga0307433_1000843_pt1 | contig 20015 bp, 20 predicted proteins | sample SalMarWE160210MG_FD_202166 | JGI IMG/M metagenome (GOLD analysis project Ga0307433, IMG submission 202166) | Salt marsh sediment microbial communities from the Plum Island Ecosystem LTER, Massachusetts, United States - WE1603-210 | ecosystem: Environmental > Aquatic > Marine > Intertidal zone >... | reverse complement strand
AGGGTGGTGTATTTGCGATGTTACAGGCTGATATTAGTATAAAACAAATGATGAGAACAACTGCCAGCAAAAACCTTTTCATTTTCACTTTCCTAGTACCCGGACTATGCTGACTATCCTTTTGATGCTGTAGCCTTCCGGGTTGGCACTAAGAGACGAAGTCAGACATAGCGTTTTGGGAACATTATATACGATGAATAGCGAAAATCACCCCTATGACAGGTTAGCGGTCTGACTGCCTGTTGTCAACGATAGTGCGTGGTTTCAAGTGCAGAAGGGGGAATTCTCTGATTTCACAAGATACTTGAATGTTACCTGAGTTTAAAGATAGTCGTTCTCAGAGAGTGACAAAGAAAGCTTTCGTGCAATACATTCAAGCAGAGACGGAGCTTCTAACAATATCAATTTATCCGTTTAATATTTCGATACCCCCATCTCCTCCATCTTCCCCGTCACCATATAGACCACCCGTTCGCAGATATTGGTCACCCGGTCGGCGCTGCGCTCCAGGTTATGCGCTACCCAGATAAGGCGAGTTGCCCGGGTAATAGTCTTGGGGTCTTCTGCCATGAACGTGAGTAGCTCACGAAAAATCTGGTCATATAGATTATCCACGTCATCATCTTCGGCCACGATTTTGCGGGCGATATCGGCGTCACGTTTAACAAAGGTATCCAGACTGCGGTGCAGCATATCCACCGTCTTTTCGGTCATGCGTGGTATGTCGATAAGCGGCTTTAAAGGAGGCTCATCGCCTATCATGATTACAATCTTTGCTGTGCCCTCAGTATAGTCACCAATACGTTCTATTTCAGTAATTATATTCAGGACACAGATAATGGCACGGAGGTCACTAGCCATAGGTTGCTGCGTAGCAATCAGCTGGACGCACTTCTCCTCGATTTCAAACCGCTTACGGTTTATTTTGATGTCTTCGGTGATTATCTGTTGCGCCAGCTCAAGGTCTCTCTCCTTGAGGGCTTTAACCGAGGACATGAGGGCTTTTTCCACCATGCTGCCCATGACCAGCACCTCGTCCTGTATCTCCCTCAGTTTCTTGTGAAAGTTTGTCCTTATCTCCATTGCTGTCACCTCCCTTGGCTTTTAGCCGAACCTTCCGGTAATGTAGTCCTCGGTGCGCTTATCTTTAGGGTTGGTAAATATATCAGAGGTAGGGCCGTACTCCACCAGCACGCCAGCTCTATCCTCTTCCATCATCAGAAAGGCGGCCATATCCGATACCCGCGCCGCCTGCTGCATATTATGGGTAACGATAACGATAGTGTAATTCTCAGTCAGGCTTCTCATCAGGTCCTCAATTTTGAGGGTGGCTACCGGGTCGAGGGCGCTGCAGGGCTCATCCATCAAAATTACCTCGGGTTCCACCGCCAGCACCCGGGCGATACATAGCCGCTGCTGCTGCCCCCCGGAGAGGGCTAATGCCGACTGCTCCAGTTTATCTTTGACCTCGTCCCACAGCGCCGCCTGGCGGAGGCTCTTTTTCACGATATCCTCAAGCTCGCCACGGTTATGCCGGCCGTGCCGCCGGGGGCCGTAAGCCACGTTCTCAAATACCGAGAGGGGGAAGGGGTTGGGTTTCTGAAAGACCATGCCCACCCTCTTTCTCAATTCTACCACGTCAATAGATTTATCATAGATGTCAATGCCGTCAAGCTCAACCCGCCCTTCAACCCTGGCCCCGGTGATGAGGTCGTTCATCCGGTTAAAGAGGCGCAGGAAGGAGGACTTGCCGCACCCGGAAGGCCCGATAATGGCGGTGATGGCGCACTCGGGTATCTCCAGGGTGATATTGCGCAGCGCCTGAAAGTCGCCGTAGAAGAGATTTACCCCGGTAACGGCTAACCTTGTCTTTTTAGAGGCCAGTGTTGTGCCGTTCAGTAAATCAGGGCTTAGCTTCATATTCATGAACTGTACCTCCGCTGCCGGGCGCACAGTCTGATGACCGTGGCCAGGACATTAAAAGATAAAACCACCACCAGTAACACTAGGGCAACCCCCCACATCGTGCTCTGGGGGATACCGGGAACGTGGGCCGCCACCGTATAGAGGTGATAGGGCAGGGCCATGAACTGGTCCAAAGGGGACTGGGGCAGGCGGGGCAGGAGAAAAGCGGCCCCTACCACCAGAATCGGCGCCGTCTCCCCGGCAGCGCGGCTCATGGCCAGAACCGCCCCGGTGATTATTCCCGGCAGCGACTGGGGCAGCACCATGTGCCGGATTGTCTGCCACCTGGTTGCTCCCACCGCCAGGCTACCCTCCCGGTATTCCCTGGGTACCGCTATAATAGCTTCCCGGGAGGTGGTTATGGTCATGGCCAGCGCCTGGCAGGCTAAAGTCAGGCTGGCTGAAAGCAGTGACATGCCAAAGTGAAACGCCAGCACGAATACCCCCAGCCCAAAAAGGCCGTAGACGATGCTGGGCACCCCGGCCAGGTTGACTATGGCCAGGTTGATGAGCCGGGTCAGCCAGTTATTGCCGGCGTACTCGGTAAGGTAGATTCCGGCCAGCACCCCAACCGGCAGGGCGATGATTATGGTGCCCAGCATAAGATAAAAGGTGCCGATAATGGCCGGGAAGATACCGCCGGCTTTGCCCGCCTGCGACGGCGCCAGGGTTAAAAACTCCCAGCTGATGGCGCTGCCGCCGCTGATAACGATTTGCAATATTATAAATATAACCGGCAGCACGACTACCGCCGCCGAAATAATAAGCAGGACGAAGGCTACCTGCTGTGATAGCTGGCGTGATGTTACGCTTACCGTTCTCATGGCTACCTGGCGAACTTCCTTCTCTGGCGCTCCAGCACCCGGTCGGCGATTACGTTGACCGCCAGGGTGAGAATAAACAGAACCAGGCCGATGGCGAACAGCGCCTGGTACTGTAAGCCCCCGCGCACGGCGTTACCGATTCCGGAGGCGATAGCCGCCGTCATCGGCATCATCGGCTCGGTGGGGGATACAGGCATGGCCAGAGCGCCGCCTGCAACCATGAGCACCGTCATCGTCTCGCCGATGGCACGCCCCACCCCCAGCATCACCGCCGCCGTGATTCCGGACAGCGCCGCCGGAATAGAGACATGTATTATCGTCTCCCACCTGGTGGCCCCCAGGGCATAAGAGGCCTGCCGGAACTGGTCGGGCACCGCCCGCAGGGCGTCCTCGGAAACACTGACGATTATGGGCAGGCTCATCAGCGCCAGCATAATGCCGGCGCTTAGCCCGCAAAGGCCGGTGTTGAGGTTAAAAGTGCTCTGCACCAGCGGCGAAAGGAGCATTAATCCAATAAAGCCCATCACCACCGAGGGAATACCGGCCAGCAGCTCGATTATGGGCTTGACCGTCTCTCTTACCTTGTCCGGGGCTACCTCGGCGAGGTAGGCGGCGCAGGCGACACCCACCGGCACCGATATGGCAGTGGCCACCAGGGTCACCCACAGGGTGGAAACAAAGAAGGGCATGATGCCGAAGGTGGGCGGCTCGGAGACGGGGTACCATTTGGTACCGAAGAAAAATTCCCAGGGAGGGGTATCCAGGAAAATGGGTAAGCCCTCCTTGAGCAGGAGGGCGATAATGCCCAGAAGGACAACAATAACCAGCAGGCCGGCCAGGAAAATCCAGCCCTCAATGAACTTCTCGCCCAAACGCCACCGCCGCCTGAGCCCCTTATCAGGACCGGCTTCGGCGGTGGCAACCGTAACCTGTTGCCCCAGCATATTCCCCTTTATCTTATTTATTACATTAACTTACTACGGCAGCGGTACGTAGCCTACTTCGCTTACTTTAGCCTGCCCCTCGGCGGAGAGGCAATAGTCGATGAAAGCCTTGATGGCGCTGGCAGGCTCGCCGTTGGTGTAGAAAAGGAGCGGGCGGGCAATGGGGTAGCTGCCATCTAGGGCTGTTTCTACGCTGGGCAGGACGCCGGGGGTATCCGCCGTCGCCTTAATTGCCAGGGGTTTTACCGCCCCGGTAACATAGCCCAGGCCGGGATAGAATATGGCGTTGGTGTTCCTGGCCACTTCATCCACCCCCTCTTTAGTGGAGGGCAGGAAGAGAACCTTAGAGCCGTACTCCAGGCTTGTATCTTCGCTGGGCAGACTGGCCATCTGCACCACATGCTCCTTGAAGAAGACATGGGTGCCGGAGTTGGTGTCGCGGGAGATTACCACTATCGGCGCGTCATTACCGCCGACCTCCTTCCAGTTGGTTATCTGGTTGGTGTAGATGGCCGAGAGCTGGACTATGGTCAGCTCGGATACCGGGTTGGAGGGGTTCACCACCACGGAGAGGGCGTCGGTGGCCACCTGAATCTCGTAGGGTTCCACCCCGTTGGCTTGAGCCTGTTCAATCTCTTTCTGCTTTATCAGGCGCGAGGCCTGGCAGATATCGGTAGTGCCGTTAATTAGTGAGGCGATGCCGGCCCCGGAACCGGGGCCGCTGACGGCAATGCTCACCCCTGGATTCACCTTCATGAACTCCTCGGCCCATACCGAGGACAGCGGCGTCACCGTGTTGGAGCCGATAATACTAAACGAACCGGATAACCCATCCTCACCCCCGGTAGTGCCGGGGCAACCCGCCAGGGCAATCACCGCCACCAGAAAGACCGCTGCCGGCAGTATGAACCACTTCTTGGCTGGATTAGTAAACAAACTGTTTCCTCCTTTTGATTGCATTAACAAAAAAGCCTTAAACGGCTGTCCTTTTCACCCATTATCAGTCTAATAGGCGAACTTTAAGGACGGTTTAAGGCCTGGTTAAGATTTGGTTAAATTTTAGGGTGCTCTATTTGAGCGGCAGGCTGAAGCTGAAGGTGGAACCCTTTCCCTCTTCACTCTGAACCCGGATATCGCCGCCATGGGCCTCGATTATGTGTTTGGCGATAGCCAGCCCCATGCCGGTGCCCTCCCCGGCGCGGGCTTTATCCCCCTTGTAGAAGCGCTCGAAGACATGGGCCAGATCTTCCCGGGCGATACCACGGCCGGTGTCAGCTATATCTACGGCGACGGAATCACCTTCTCTTCGGGTGGTAACCGTGATTTTACCGCCGGGCCCGGTGAACTTGATGGCATTGTGCAGGAGATTAAGCATCACCTGCCGCATTCTGGCCTCATCGGCCGGGACCAGTGGCAGGTCGGCGGCCAGTTCTTTAGCCACTGCGAGTTGTTTCCTCTCCGCCTGGGGGCTGAGCTGGGCGGTAACCTCCTCCACTAAATTATTCAGGTTTAGCGGCTCTAACTTTAACTCTGCTTTACCCGTCTCAATACGGGAAAGCTCGGTCAGCTCCGCCACCAACTGGGTCAGCCGGTCTACCTCGCTATCAATCCTGGTGAGGAAATCTCGCGCCGCCTTTTTATCGTCAACGGCACCATCACGCAGAGTCTCCGCCATCGCCTTGATGCCAGCCAGCGGGGTTCGAAACTCGTGGGATATGTTGCCGATAAGCTCGCGCCTGGTCGTTTGCAGGTTTCTTAAGCTGGTCAGGTCCTGAAACAGGAGCAGGACGCCGCTGTGGGCGATGGGTACGGCGATTGCCCTTAAGTACCGCTTGGAGGTGCCCGGTTCATATTGGACAGTTTGCATCTCGGCGGTCTTTAGACACAGCTTCAATAGCTCATCTATCTCATAGTCACGCACCGCCTCAATGAGCGGCTTATTCTCTGGCTCCTTAATATTAAATAGCCTGGCTGCCGTCTTGTTAGCCAGCGAGATGTTGCCGCCGGTATCGGTCATGATAACGCCGTCAGCCATATTGTCCAGGATGGTGGCCAGCCTGGCTCTGTCTTCCGATATTGTTTCCACCATTTCTTTCAGCCTGGCCGACATCTCATTGAAGGCATGAGCCAGCTCTCCCACCTCGTCCCTGGCCTCTATAGCTATTTTTTGCCCCAGTTCCCCCGAGGTAATCCGCCGGGAAGCAGCGGTGAGTTTCCGTACCGGGCGGGTGGTGAGGCGGGCGATAAGCCAAGCCGCCAGAATGACCAGCACCGTAGCCACCGCCATGGCGATAATAATGATTGTCGTCACCCGCTGCACCACGTTTTCAACAGCGGTCAGCGGCAGCGAAACGCGGGCTACCCCCAGCGTTTCACCCTGGTATGATATCGGCACGGCCACATACATCATCCTCTGTCCCAGGGTGGTGCTGTAGCGGGTGCTCTCACCCAGTCCGGTACTCAGGGCATCCATCACCTCGGGGCGGGTGGCATGGTTTTCCATAGCCGCCGGGGCTTCTTCGGAGTCCCCCAGCACGGTGCCGTCCCCGGCAATTATGGTGACTCTGGTGTCAATTTCCTCTCCCAGCTTCTTGGCCAGGGCATCCAGGTTTCCCTGTCCATCCGGGCTTAAGAAACCGGGCTGGCTGGCTTCGGCGGTAATTCTGGCCTCACACTCTAGTTGAGAGCGCAGGCTATCGAGCTGGGAGCTCCGGGTGGAGTTGGCCAGATAAATCCCCAGAACCCCCATAATGACAAGCACCAGTAAAACGAAGGGAATGGTTATGCGCCATTGAATGCTTCGGAACAATTTCAGCCTACCAGTTTATAGCCTGTGCCCCTGACTGTTACCAGGCGTTTGGGTTTTGCCGGGTCACTCTCTATTTTCTGTCTTAGCCATCTGATATGGACATCCACCGTCCGGGTTTCGCCTGCGTAGTCATAGCCCCACACTTTATCCAGCAGCTGCTCCCGGCTGAAGACAATCTCCCTGTTTCTAGTCAGAAAGGCCAGCAGGTCGAACTCTTTGGGGGAAAGCTCCAGGGCTTTTCCTCTCAGTAAAGCCCGGTGGCGGGCGCTATCAATCTCCAGGCCGCCTATTTTAAGGGGTTTAGACTCAAGCGGGGGCTGGGCTTTGGCCATCCCGGCGCGGCGTAGCATAGCCCCTATACGGGCCAGCAGTTCTCTCATACTGAAGGGCTTGGTCATGTAGTCGTCGGCGCCGATTTCAAGCCCGACTATCTTGTCTACCTCCTCCACCCTGGCCGTGAGCATCAGTATGGGCACATTGGTTTCCTTGCGCAGAATGCGGCAGACCTCAAAGCCGCTCAGTTTGGGCAGCATCACATCGAGCACAATCAGCTCTGGCTTTTCCCTTCGTGCCGTCTCTAACGCCGCGGCGCCGTCGACGGCAGTAATGACATCGTGGCCCTCTTTAACAACATTATATTTAAGCGTAGCCAGTAGATTCAGGTCGTCTTCAACAACTAGGATTTTAGCCGCCATGTTTATCTTCAATAGTAGTATAAAACTAACCGTATGGACTAGCAAATGTTGAGAGGGGCGAGGTAACATTACGCTATTTTGTTACCTCTTCTCAAATAATTGAATTTTGTTTAATTTGGGGATAGGAGTGATGAAAGTGGGATTCATTTATTCATAGCACAGTACACTATTGCACTAACGATAGGGAACGTAAGTATAACTCTATCCGGAGTGGTAGTATTGTCCAAGTGGGTAAACGCCACTTTACCAGCATTAGATATGGCTATGGGCAGAAACGTGGCGGTTATCTTCTTTGACGAGTACAACGCCAATGATGCCGTGGTGATAGCCGTCTATACCTAGGGTTTTTTAACCCGCCTTATCTGCGACCACCACCTTCGTGACCAGCTTAATGAGCCCTGGTATAAGGGCAGTAACCTCCGGCGGTATGAGTAGATAGCAACGGCGGTTGCCACGGCGGCTATAATCACGCTGGGTAACCACCAGTTGGAGGGTTTAGCTGGCGTTGGCTCAACCGGCGTCACGGTGACACCGGCTGCCTTACTTCGAAGCTGCTGGTTAGACTATTGTGTAGACCGTCAGCGATAATGGGGTGGGGAAAGTGCCGACCTGAAATTACCTGAGCGTTACCTGAATCTTGCCCCCGTTGCCAATTGCCGACTCTACCGAGGCTATCTCCCGCAGAATGGCCGGCAGGGGGAGGGGGCGGTTAATGACCACTGCCACCATGCTTTCGCCGCTGGACGAACCCCTGAATGATACCACCTGCAGGTCGGGGACCTGCTGTAAGTGTGAAACGAAGTCCGGTACCTGCTTGGGGTCTACGGATAGTATCTCCAGCTCCATCATCCCCTGGTACAGCCCGTCACCTATTCCGCCTTCGGAACCGGCGCTCCCGGCCTGGGGTTCGGCTTTGGTGTAGACCGCCCTGGGTTCAGATAAAGTGCTGGCCGGCGTCTTGACCTCCGCCTCTAACCAGTCGCTGGCTTCAGTAACAATACGCACCGCCCTCTGCTTGGCCTCGGCAATAATGCGCGCCGCTTCCCATTCCGCCCTGGACCTGGCCTCGGCGGTAATCCGTGTAGACTCCGCCTCTATCCGCCTCCGGCCTCTATCCGTAGCCTCCTGGGTAATCTGCTCTGCTCTCTGCCTGGCCTGGGCGACTATTCTTTCCGCCCTTTCTTCGACTTCCTTATCCGACTGCTCCCTGGTCTGCTTAACTAGCTTCTCCGCTTCCCTGGCCGCTTCTTTTTTGGCGCTGTCCATTATCTTGCCCGCCTTGCCCTCGGCATCCCGCTGCGCCCTGGCGATAACGCCGGAAGCCTTCTCCCTGGCTTCGGCGATAATAGCTTCCGCTTCTTTCCCGGCTTTGTCCCGGGCTTCCTTCTTGGCCTGGTTACCGACCTCGGCATGCAGCCAGTCGCTGGCTTCGCTCATAATCTGCGACGCTCTCTGCTTGGCTTCGGCGATAACCTGAGCCGCTTCCCATTCCGCCTTAGATTTTACCTCGCTGATGGCCCGGGCCGACTCCGCATCTATCCGCTTCTGCCCCCTCTCCGTGGCCTCCCGGTTAATCTGCTCCGCCTTCTTCTCGGCTTCATTGACTATCCTGGCCGCTTTCCCCTCCGCTTCCTTCTTGGCCTGCTCCCTGGCTTCCTCGATTATCTGGGCCGCCTCTTCCCGCCCGCGGCCAACAATATTGGCTAGTTCCAGCTTGGCCGCCTCCTGAGCCCCATCTATGGCCTCGGCGGTGACTTTCTGAGCCTGCTTTTCAGCTTCGGCAAGCATGGCGGCTGTCTTTTCCGCCGCTTCCTGCTCCGCCCTGGTAACAATTACCGACGCTTCCTGCCTGGCGGCAGCGGTAATGTACTCCACCTCCCGCTTGGTCTCCTCCTGCGCCCGTTTGCGGGCCTCGTCCTCAGCCTCGTTGATAATCCGCGCCGCTTCTTCCCTGGCCCCGGCGACAGCCGCCGCCGACTGCTTCTCCACCGTCTCTCTGGCGCTCTCTCTCAGTTCGGCCACGATGAGGTCGGCCTTCTGCTTCATCTCAACCATGTAGTTGGCGGCTTGCTCCTGGGCTTCTTTTTGGGCGGCTTCCCTGATGTCTTTGGCCTTGACATCGGCTTCGGTGATGATGCGGACCGATTGCTCCTCCGACTCCTTCTCTCCCTGCTGCACGGCACTTTCAATAAGCTGGGCCGCTTCCTCCCGCGCGTTGAGGATAATTTCCGCCGACTGCTGTCTGGCCGCCCCGATAAGGTGCTCTCTTTCCTTTTCTAAAGCCCGGGTAAGCCTGCGTTTGAATTCGTCAACAAGTTTTCCCGGTTCTTCCGCTTCCCAGTTTTCCGTATCTTTCTTTGCCATTTAACTCACATCCCAAATGGTAAGATCCGGGTCGGAAGCGCTGTGGGGGAGTTTATCAGTTGTAGTTGGTAGGCTTATGTTGGTGTGTAAGCGACTGCAAGAGATATTGAACAGCAAATAGTTATGAAGCTCACCGGGTTCGGCGGTATTGCCGGTTTCCGATTCTGGATTGTCGCCTTCACTAGAGACTAAATCGCTTATCCAAATAGCAACAAAGCCATTTTGGGGACCGGCATTGTGCAGACTGACTGTCTTGGTGCCGCTATCGCCAGGGCTGACATTACCTATATTCCAACTGGTAGCACCTTCACCACCCAGCTCCAGGTCTACAGGATTACCATCACCTTCAACTGTGGCCGGTAAAGAGCTGAGCAAAACCAATGCCGCGATGAACGCTACCAACAGTCTGGTGGCACATTTAATAATTCTACCGTTGATCATCAATTATCTTAAGCCTTCTGCTTTCTGTTTATACTATAAAATTCGTACAAGGAAGCTATCAACGTCTTGCCGTCTAAATCTCCGGTCACCCCGAGGCCCAACACGGCATGCTTTCAGTATTCCCTTCTTGCTCCAGCGCCTGACTGTATTTTCATGTACGCCAAGCATACGGGCCGCCTCTCCCGCCGTGAGCATAACATCAAACTCTAGACTCGGCTTCTTCGGTACTGATATTTCCTTGAGAATCTGCCTCACCCGCTCCTTGCTTATCCCGAATCTTTCCCCGATTTTGAGGTAAGTTTGGCCGGCCTTTCTGAGCTTAACTATCTCATCACGCCTGGCCTCAGGCGGTTGCTGCGTGCTTACTAAATTACCCTTGGCTCCGTCACTCCCGCTATCTGTCATTTCGCTTCCGTCTGGAACATAAAACAGGTCATCAAGCTTATACCAGGGGAAGGCCTTCACTGCCCCGATGATGAACTTCTCGCCGATATCACGTTTGCCGTCTCTCACCTGGTAAACCTGGGTTAGCGATATTCCCATAGCTCGGGCCAGCTCAGAGAGGCTCCTGTACTTCCCGTTGGATAACTTAAAGACCCTTGTTTTCAGTTTCATTTACCTCCCGTCTAACTAGCTAGGACTATATTCCTATCTAAAAAGTACTTCTGGGTGATTGAAGCTAAGATAGATACAACTACACTATTTATGTGAGAAAGTTTATTTTTCCTCTCTTGGTCATATTACTTCTTCTCCCTTGGCAAGGCGACACGCCCCACCAAGAGGGGGTCTCCATACAGGTCTATGAACCTTCGGCACTAACCAATGTTAGCACTGAGGTCTCCGCTGAAGATGTAAGCTCAACTAGCCAAGCTATCATACTCAAAAATCCGACCTTCCAGGAGCTCAGGGATTTTATTCTCAGCGACCCCACCAGCCGCAATGAGTTCATCCTTAATCAATATGAGTGCCGCCACTTCGCTACCGAGGTCGATAACAACGCTGAGGCCGCGGGCCTGCGGTGTGCCTTTGTCTTGCTCTGTTTTGAGCGAGGACAGCACGCCGTCGTCGCCTTCGACACCACGGACCGGGGCCTAGTTTATATTGAACCCCAGACCGATGCCCGCATCCACCCTGAAGTCGGCGGCAAGTACCAGGCAAATGAAATAATAGAGATCCTCATCGCCTGGTGAATATTTTGTTAATGTGCTCTCCTTCTTATCCAGAAGAAAACGATCAACCCCACCACTATCACCGCGGCTGTAATTCCACCGATAAGGGGCCAGATTGGTGGTTTGGCTGGTGCCGGAGTTTCTGTTGGTAGCTCATTTGTAGTGTCATCGGGGACACCAGCTTTTCCCTCATTTACCGTTTCCCCGATATCAAACTCAGTCGGCGAGATATCTACTGGGCCAGGGATAAAAGCAGCAGGAACTACCTCAAGGCCCAATACAGTAAAGGCAGTAAAGTGACTGATAGAGGCGGTTATGGTATTGGTCTCAGGGTGCACGGTGCACTTGAGATCAACCCACTCACCGGTCTCTTCATCATAATAGGCAATTACCAAATCTTTCTCAGCAATGCCCTCAGGTATATCGCCTGGGTCATAGCTAAACTCCAGGGTTATTGGCGGCTCGAAGGTGGCGCCGCTGGGCTGGAAGTCATAGACCAGACCGATACCATACTTAGGTAGCGGCGGCGGGTCATCCATTACCAGCATGGCTATATTGATGAGACACTCCAACTCATCGGTCAGGGCTACTGTGCCTTCAGGAATAGTAAGGGTGCACAATCCATCCTTAGAAGTGGCAGTCAAAGACTTTAAGAAAACACACCCAGTGCCAACCATTCCCCTGACATCGGTAGTTCCAAGTCGTGATGGCCGCCCTGGCAGCCACCCTGGCGGTGATGATGTCGGCGGAAACTCTTCAAGTATATAATTTATAGTGAATGATAGGCTATCGCCCTGAACCTCATTGCCAGTTTCAACAGGCAACTGCCACTGCCAATCTAAAGTAATGGTATCACCTGCATTCAGCGGGCTTATTTCAATGTAATCCGTGTCAGAAGCATTCTGGGGAAGGCCATCAATTGTAGTTGGTAGAGTTATGTTGCTGTCTAAGCCGCTGCAAGAGATGTTTAACAGCAAATAGTGATCAAGCTCACCGGGCTGTGCGGTATCACCCGTTTCCGATTCGGGGTTTATGCCTTCACCGCTGACGATATCGCTTATCCACAGGGTAACAAAGCCATTTCCGGAGCCGGCATTGTGCAGGGTGACCGTCTTGGTGCCACTATCGCCAGGGCTGACATTACCTATATTCCAACTAGTAGCACCTTCACCACCCAGCTCCAGGTCTACAGGACCCTGAGCTGAAGCAGGTAAGGCCAGGCTGGCTAATATAACTATGGCCATGACCAGACTGGTAACAATTTTAGTAATCATAAATCTATACCTCTTGTATTCTCCTGGCTCGACTCACATACTGATACCTTACCGAGCTATCAATAAGGCAGTAGGTGTGCTTGTCCCGGTCAACCTTAAGAAGTATCGGTTTTAGCGAATTGTTAGAGATGTTAACCAGCGCTTCCAAGGAAGAGGCAGGAATAATTACTTCTGACTTTCTAATCCGCGGCATCTTGGATATCTCGGAAATAAGCTCGCCATACTTCTTCCTGTTTCTGTTGAGTTCTTTTTCCAGGAAAGATAATTTTGGCCTTCTCCTCCAATAAAGAACAGCCAGGGCACAGAAAATGGGAAGGCTTATCCCTAATCCGATTAAAGAGGAGGTGGTTAACTTTCGCGGCAGGAGATTGGGTACCAGAATCTCCTCGGTGATTGCTCCCTCTTTGGTTGACAGGAGACCTTTGTCTTCCGCTCCTTTTTCTACAGCTCCCCACTCAATCGTCTCGCCCATTTTCCCTGTTAGCCGGTGGTTGAAGATTTCATCTATGGTGCCATAGTCTGTCCTGGCCACAGTATGAACCTGAGCAAGGATAGTTATTTCTAGCTCTTTAGCTCCTTTTCCCCCCAGTTGCTGGTCAATACTGTCAGCCATCTCCCGTAGTCTACCAATATCCAGGGGGAGATTGATGGTAAATTCACCCTGCTTCTTGGTTGGTTGCAGAAGGGTAAAGGATTGCCGCCACCTTCCCGGTTCAGCCACCACCATTTCCACCTCTACTTCCTCGGTTAAGGAATCAATCTCAGCATCACAGTTAAACTGGTAACTAAGACCAATGTCTACCGATTCAACAAGGTCGGTGAAGAGGGAAAAGTCCGGGCCTACGGCTGCCACCCTTGATACATCAGGTTTTCTTTCCAGGGTTATTGGCCCAAAGAGCTCGTTTTCTTTCAGCTCCACTCTATAGCCAAAATTGGCTTGACTCCAATCATCCCCGCCGGGGAAGCCCCGCTCAATTTTATTAAACCCATCCTGTTTCCACTCCAGGGTAGAGGAATCAAGCTCCCCTTCAAGAACAGCCGTAAAGGGCCCACTTTCGGTGGGAACCTCGGCTACTACTTTTAACAGATAGCTGCCGCCTCTGTTGCCCAGCTGTTCATTGATAGTATCACCAAGCTCCAAGACCTCATCCAGGTCCAGGGGAAACGAAATGGTAGAGCGACCGCTGGTCTCTATGGGGATTTCCTTCTGCCAGCCCCCGTTGTTGTCCTCCAGAATGGCTTTGATTTCCACATCACCTGTTTTGGGTCCTGAATAGGAGAAAAGGATTTCCATCTCCTCTATAATCTGGGGGAACAGCACCGGAGCTGGTTGAGCCGACTCGCCGGAAAAAAGGCCTGACGTGGAGTAACCCAGGTAGTTGAACTCCCCCTGGTGGCTGTAATTTGCCAGCGTTATCTGCCTGGTTTTTTCCGCCGGAATAAACCTTCCCACCCCCATTGCCATTAAGGAGCAGGCCAGGATAACCCCGACTAATAGCAACGCCGGCTTAAGCAGTTTGACCATGTAGCACACCTTTAATATATTTTGCCCTCAGTTTTGGTTTGGCAGAAAGCCCCCTCAGAACCAGAAAGGATATCATGGTCAGGGGAAAAAGCCAAACCGCAGCCGCAACCAGGGGGGCAAATCTGGAATCCCAGGTAAACAGCCGATAAAGAGCTTGTTGAGGAAGGATGGGGAAAAAACACCCCGATTTGATAACCGCTGTCTCAGAGCCTCCGCTGATCTCAATCTCCTTTTGTCTCCCGGGGGAAAGCCGGAAGTAGTCTTCAGAGAAGCCGACCGTTTCATCCTCTGAGGAAAGACAGATTACCAGAGGCAGCATACCTTTGTTCTGCATATCTCTTTGCGCAACATAGGGTTGGTTTACCCCCTCACCTCCTTGGGCAAAAGAGCCCAGGGTCTTTTCCTGGGTGTTTCCCGCCATCATCCCCCAAAAAGCGCCAATCAATGCCAGGCCAATTATGATAGCCAGGTAGGCCGGAAGCTGGCTCGACTTTTGCCTTAGCTTGGGCCGCTTTCTCCTGGTGGGCTTGGGCCGGAAGAGGTTTTTCATTTCGGTAGCAATAAGGATTACTGCCGGTAGACCAAGCAATAGGCCAAAGCCATAAGGGGTCTTGATGAACTTGGCAATATAGCCCAGCCAGGATAGACTGACAGCCACCCTGCCGATTAAGTTCTCCGGTTTCACTATCCAGGTATCGGGGTCTTCGTTGGCATCCCCCTTGGTTCTAAAGCCAACCCCCTGCTCAGTGTCCACTATCTCTATCACCCGATGGCAGACCGGGGTGTCCATTCCTTCCACCCTGAAACCGATAATATCTCCAACCTGGACCTCCTCCGGTGCTACCTTGCCCATGGCAATCAAGGCTCCTGTCATAATAGTCGGCTCCATACTTCCGCCTAATATCGGCTCCAGGGCTAAGCCAAGAAGGGACGGAGCCACCAGCACTGCCAGAAGCAGCAAAACGGAGATGGCCAGAGCTAAATTAGCCAGAGTACTGATTGCCTTTTTCATTGTCCTCTCGTTTAGGGAGATTGGGCAGGACAGTTTCGTTGCCTACTCCTGTCCTGCCATCTCCTTACAAGTTAGGGTATCTGGTCCAGGGTCATCTCCAGGTTGAGTGTGAAGGTATCGCCCTGGATGATGTTTCCAACACCTGAATCAATGGACCAATTGTATGTCACTACTAACACGCTGCCGGCAGGTAGAGGCTTCGGTAAGTTGTCAAATTGGTCAGAGCTGTACGTGCCTTCTAACGACATCCAGTTTTCGTAAGGGGTCGGAGTAAATGTAGTTGTCCCGTCAATAGTTACAGTAGAGCTCAGCCACATGTTGTCATCCAGTTCGCCTGGAGTACTGGCTGTAGCACCGGGTTCAAGCGCCAGTTCTGGTTCAGTATTAACACCATCAACGTCGTTAGACATAGTCCGGTGTATCATGACCATCCCAGGCAGGCTGCCAGTGTTTGTTATTGTCCAGGTGATACTACCGGAGTCCCCCGGTGCCAGATCGGTGAAGACCACGTCGTCGTTGAAGCCATCACCCTGCTCGTTTACCGTGATCTTCCCCGCATTACTGCATGCACCAGTGGTGACGACGACCAGGTCCAGTGCCCCTGCGGTGAAAGTGTTGCCGGTTGAGGTCTCGGTGTCGCTGAAGTAGGCGAAAGCACCGGCACCAACCAAGCCCACAGCCAAGAGAATAGCCATTAGACTAAAGAGAATCTTTTTCACTTCTTAGTCTCCTTCTACCTCTCTGGCTTCGTTTTTTCACCTCATCGGTGAAAGCCAAAGAGGCAGATTTTCGGTCTTTCCCGAAGGTCACTCAGTCTTTCCCGAGAACCATTTTCTCATACCATTACCCCCTTTTATCCGACTGAACCTTAATTGGCTGAATTACGGTTAGGGTGCTTGGTCGAGTTAATTATTCCGTCACACCACCGTTACCGCCGACCTGTTCAAGTGATGTAAGAACATCAAAAGTTAAACTGTCAGTCTGCGCGATGTTATGGCTATAGTTTCCCTCACCAACTGCCTGTGCCCCTGGCCACTGCCACATTATAACGAGGTCAACCGATTGACCGGCTGTCAGCGTTATTATGTCGTCCCAGCCTACTAAGTTAGAACTCAAAGGGTGGTAATGGAAGTCACCTGACCAGAAACCCGGAAAAGGCATTTGCTGTCCATTATATGCGAGCTGGATGTCGATTGGGACGTCAACGCCATCGAAGACGCCGTTTTGGTTAGCGTCGATGAACGCCACAAACCCCAAGAAGAAATTTAACTCGCCGGCATTTGGTCCAGCCGCATAGTCATGCGTTCCCCATGGTGGATTCAACTCCGGTTCGGTAAGGTCATTCTCATACTGGACAAAGTTTACAATTTTTACATCCAAATCTCCATCAAGGCTGCCTGCTGTATTAGTTAGGGTAACCTTACCCGTACCAGAGTCGCCTGGCGCAACATCTGAAATGCTGAACGGCATGGTGCCGGGGTTTCCCGTAAGCTCTAAATCTAATTTCCCGGCCGTGAAGGTGTTGCCGGTTGAGGTCTCGGTGTCTGAGAAGTAGGCGAAGGCGCCTGCTCCAACCAGGCCAAGCACCAACGCGATGGCCATCAAAGATATTAGGATCTTTTTCACTTTGTTAAACTCCTTTTTTATTTTTTATATTTTTTGTTCTTATCGGTCTTTCCCGAAGGTCACTCAGCCTTTCCTGAGAGGCATTTTCCCATCTCTCCCTCACTGGTTAGGGTTGGATTACTGGTCTAGGAACATCTGCAGGTCCATTTTAGGGCACTATCTGATTTAATCCGATTTCAATATCAAACTTGAAATCATCTCCCATGGCAGCGTTGTTTTTTACACCATCAAGAATCCACCCATATGATGTCCATGTATCGTCAATAAACATGACTCCTATGCCCATATAAGCCGTCTGCCCGGGGTATAAAATCAGCGGTTGCCCTGCATATGGGCCACTACCCCATGTCTTTCCAGCCATCAAATCGACATTAACTGGCAAACTGTAATAGCTGCTTTCATCAGGATAACCTGCCCAATATTTGGCATCCTGCCAATCAAATGGTGCTGGTCTTTGTCCGGGAGTATCATCTACCCAAAAGACTATATAAACCTGGTCTAATAGTTCTCCGAAGCCACTCGCAGCAATAGAAAAACCATCTGGATCAAGTCTTAAGTTTTCGGCATCGCTAGCTGCTATTTCTGGCTCTATTACGCCATTTTCGTTTGTGGTAACATTGGTTACCTTAAACGATAAAGTTCCAGGCAAAGAACCAGTATTACTTATAGAATATGTGTCTGTGCCTCTGGATTCACCTGGTTTTAGATTAGCAACAGCATAAGGAACAAAAACATCGCTGCCATTCACCTTCAGGTCGAGCGTTCCGGCCGTGAAGCTGTTGCCGGTTGAGGTCTCGGTGTCTGAGAAGTAGGCGAAGGCGCCTGCTCCAACCAGGCCAAGCACCAACGCGATGGCCATCAAAGATATTAGGATCTTTTTCACTTTGTTAAACTCCTTTTACCTCTCTGGCTTCGTTTTTTCACCTCATCGGTGAAAGCCAAAGAGGCAGATTTTCGGTCTTTCCCGAAGGTCACTCAGTCTTTCCCGAGAGGCATTTCCCATCCCATTACCCCCTTTTTCTATTGTTAAATTATGGTTCCGGTTGAATCAACTCAAAGGTGATATCGAAGTCGACGCTGTCTGACTGGATGATGTTGCCCGCGGTCAGATAATCTATGGAAAAGACCATCACTACATCTTCCTCTGCATAGGCAGCAAGGGCACCAAGATCGATAACGCCTCCGACTACCAAATCGTATAGAGTGCCATCAGCTACCTCAACAGCGCCATAGTAGACAACTACATCCAAATACTGACTAAGCTCGCCTTCGCCCGGACCGGGGTCACCGCAGCCGGTGGCGCATGCCGTACACACTCCACCAATCCAGCTCCCACCTTCAGCCACACATTCTGGCTCGTTGACACCATTCTCGTAATCCACCAGATTGGTGAGCTGGAGCTTAGCCACACCGTCAACGCTGCCGTCGTTTCTTATCGGCACCGTAATGGTGCCTTCATCACCCGGCTTTAGATTATTGATTATGCTACCAATGGCACTATTCCAATAGCCAGAGCTAATTAGCACTGGAACATTAGGGTCATCTACCCAGCTCTCGCCAGGGTAGTCCCAAACCTTCAGGTCCAGTGTTCCGGCGGTGAAGGTGTTGCCGGTTGAAGTTTCGGTATCACTGAAGTAGGCAAGACTACCAGCACCGGATACAGTTAAAACGGCAACCAGGGTCATTAAACTGAAAATAATTCTTTTCACATCCCATCCTCCTTCGGTCAAGCGGTCTTTTCTATCGTCTTTCCCTATCGCCCACTGTTATAGGCATCACCCCCTGTTTTCCATTCAAACTACCCCAACTTTAATCACCACACACATCCCAAAGTTCCACAAAACTAAACCAAGTAGCGCCATGTTTACTACCCACAGTAATTTTTCCTTGTTGAAGAAATAAAGTATTAATACTATCCCCGCAGCTACCAATCCCTTGGCTATCAGGCTACTTCCCCAAGTTGTCAGCAAAGGGTTCAGCTCAACGGCACCCATTGACAGGGCAACTTTGGTCAGATAGGCATCGCAAAGATTAAGCCCTATAAATATAATTCCTAGCCCCACTGGTTGTCCGTCTCCACCTTTTCGGGTTTATCATGCTTATCAAGGAACTCAAAGATGGCCTGGGTTATCACCGCTAACCGGGAGGGGTTTCGATAGAGGTTATGCTCCTTCATTATTTTTTCCCTATAGCCGTCAAGCTTTTTGCACCTCATCGGGAATACTGATACCGAAACTTGCCATGTTCCTCCTCGGCTATAGGGGTACTGATAGGCTATGACTACTACGCTAGGACTAAAGTACCATGATTGTACCATGATTTTAACATCGATGTTAATCTTGTCAATCCCCGTAACCTAACTTTTCATCTCAACTTTTTGGCACCTTTACCACGATTTTACTAACTAATACAGGGTGGCAAGTTCGTCGGAAGCTGGCTTGAGCCGCCAAAGTTTCCCAAAACAAAAAACCGACCCAATCGGGTCGGCTTCTATACAGGTCAAGCTTAAACTAGCACCTTATCGCCCCCTCTTCCAAAAAAATGATTTGTTCCTTATTCACAGCTACAAAGCTCACCCCGGACTCGGTTTCGCCTTCCGCGGGGTATATGGCGACATTTGTTAGTGACAGGAACCTCGGCCCTGACTTCAGCACATCCCATAGGCGCTCGTTCTTGACATAGTACATCCGGCCGGTCTGGCATGAGGAGCTTTACCGGTTTAGGTAGCTTCTCTACAAAGGGGTATGGTCTGGGTACAACCTCGCCGCCGGCTTCCTTGGTTTCCTCAACCAGTACTTCCTTTACAAACAGAATTCTTGGCCCTGTTAAGGTAGGCATTTTGGACTGTAACCTCACTCCCGTCTGAAGAGCTGATTCTGGCTCCGCTTACTGGCAGGAACTCCTCTTCCGCACGGAGCTCGCCAATCAGAAAGCCGTTGAGGAGGTCCAGGAGCCTCCGCAAGAGGAACAGAGATTACGACCCGGTGAGTTCAACCTCCTCGACCATCGAAGTCGGTCCGATTATACACGAAGCCGAGATCGTATGCCAAGAGTCAGCGGGGCTAATATCACGCCACAAAAAGATTTCCTAATTGATGTCAAGCCCTTAATTAGCCATTGATTGTAATTCCTCACCGCAGTACACTGTCTTCTGGGGAGGTATGAGTGGTCCTGACTGAGGAGCTTTAACTGCCTCACGCGTTCTGCGACCGGTTAGCCTCCCCACATTAGATTTGCGATGCCGCCGAGCCTGTCTTGTTTCTTCAGGTACCTTATACGCTGACCGGATGAGTTCCATAGCCTCCTTCTTTGTTATCAGTTTGCCCTGGCTATCTCGCAACTCATATGGTCTACCCTCTCGCAGTAC
>Ga0307433_1000842_pt1 | contig 20018 bp, 19 predicted proteins | sample SalMarWE160210MG_FD_202166 | JGI IMG/M metagenome (GOLD analysis project Ga0307433, IMG submission 202166) | Salt marsh sediment microbial communities from the Plum Island Ecosystem LTER, Massachusetts, United States - WE1603-210 | ecosystem: Environmental > Aquatic > Marine > Intertidal zone >... | reverse complement strand
TGGAGGAGGATCGATGAACGATAAAAAACATTCCGCAAGTATCTCCGGAGCGGGGACGATCGGTGGTGGGACCTATGATAGGGTTTCGATCTCCGGAGCGGGAAAGATCACGAGCGATATCACCACAGAAGAACTGAGAATCTCGGGTGCGGGGAAGGTCCAGGGTCGAACCGAAGCGGAGAAGATCGTGGCTTCCGGGAGCGCTATCTTCGCCGAGGATGTCATTGCCGAGGAGATGCGGGTCAGTGGAAGCGCACGCGTCGATGGACATATCAAAGTAAAGGAACTGAAGTGCTCGGGGACGTTCAAGGCCGCTCAAAGCATCTCCTCGGAGTACATCAAGGTGAGTGGAGACCTGCGCGTTGGAGGGGATGTCGAGGCCGAGATCTTCAAGACAAGTGGCGGGTTCAAAATCGAAGGACTCCTCTCGGCCGACCGGATCGAGATCCATCTCGGCGGCCGCTGCCAGGCACGAGAGATCGGGGGAGAACGGATCGAGGTTACTCGCGGGGGATGGAAGGAGAAGGGAATCCTCCTCGATGGACTGATCAAGCTCTTCACCGGTGGAGGAACAGCGGAACTGCACACCACCCAGATTGAAGGGGACGAGATCACCATCGAGGATACCACAGCCGAGGTGGTGCGCGGCAAGAAGATCGAGATCGGTCCTGGGTGCCGCATTGGCCTGGTTGAATACTCCGAATCGCTCAAGATCCATCCCGACGCGGTGGTGGAGAAACAGACGAAGGTCTAGAAAAGAAGTCGTCAGCTTTCAGCCATCAGTGATCAGGCAAAAGCTATTACAAATGCCCGGCCGTCCTGATAGCTGATAGCTCTATCCAAATGAACCGATCGGCCCTCAGCAGATACCTACCTGAGGCAAAGCGTTGATTATTGAGGATGGAATCTGGTAGGAGGTAGCCCGTAGGCCACCCCCTCCCAACAGAACGGTACGTACCGGCCAGGTATACCGCTCCTCGATCAGTAGCCGAACCGATCAGGTCCGGGAGAAAGCAGTTGTAAAATCATGCAGGAACACCAATCCCCGTTCCCTGAACCAATTAAGGTTCATCACAAATCGCACCGGCCGTCTCATCACCGATTGCCATCGGTTCATCTTGATCCAGACTCGATGCGCTTCCTGTGGGTCAAAACCCAATTTGATCATGATCCGTTGGAACTTCCGCGGGTTCTTCCATTTCTTCAACTGCGTCGACCTTAACCGGCTTCGAATCCAGGCATCAAGGTCGCGAAACAGATATCGAAATTCCTGAATCCCAAAGTATCCAACCCAGCCTCGCAAGTATTCGTTCAGCTCATGGATCACCTGGTACATCGATAAAGGATTGTTCCTGTGGGTCAATTCCCGAACTCGCTCTTTGAACCGGATACGGGCCTTGTTGCTAACTCGAATCTTACCCTTAAGAATCTGAAATCCCAGAAAGGTAATCTTCTTAATCGGTGCAACCTGACTCTTCTCCTGGTTCACAATGAGGCCGAGTTCTTCCTCCAGGTATTTTACCGTCCCTTTCATCACTCGCTGAGCAGCTCTTTCCGATCTGACAACGATCACAAAGTCGTCCGCCCAACGACAGTACCCCAGGTTTCGCTCCTCCAGTTTGTGGTCCAGTTCATTCAAGACGATGTTGGAGAGCATAGGAGAGAGCGGCGAGCCTTGAGGACAACCTTTGGGCGTCTTCTCAAAGATCCCGTCGATTATGACTCCTGCTTTCAGGAGTCTGGCGATCATGGTTACAAACTGTTCGTCCGCCACCTTACGGCGGATCAGCTTCAGGATGAGACCATGGGGGATCTCGTCAAAGAACGCTTTCAGATCGACCGCTACTGCCCATTCCCTCCCTTCCTTCACCAGGCTTTGTAAATGGCGCATGGCCTGGTGCTGGCTCTTTCCCCGACGAAAGCCGAAATTGGATGTCGTGAAGCCCGGATCGTAGATCTCTTCAAGTACGCTGTGCATACTTACGCCTACAATCCGATCCATTACCACCGGTATCCCCAGCTTCCTCTTCTTGGATGTCCCTTCTTTGGGGATGAGTACCCGTCTGGCTGGCTTGAAGCGGTAGCTCATTGACTTGAGCTTGTCATGAATCAGCGCCAGGAGAACTTCTTCTCTTTGCGCAAATTCTTTCACCGTCATCCGGTCTATCCCCGCTGCGCCGGCATTTCTCTTCACCTGTTGCCATGCCATCTGCAGTCGTCCCGGTTCATAGATCTTCGCCAACACTTGCTTTGCTTTCACTTCGCTCCTCCGTGATTTTCTCCTGCCACCAAGGATTACCGGACTGCCAGGGCCTTGTGGCCGGGACCGGGCACCTGTCTGACCCTCATGCACTTGCATAAAGGGTATCTCGTAAGAGATTCGGTTACCCCATCTTAAATTTCTGGTCCTTCCCGCACAGTTCTGTATCGGCTCCTCTGTGCCATCACTGCCACCTTTCGTTCACGGCTTCCCCTACCTCGATGACGCACTCAAGATAGCCAGGCTTGGGATATTGATCTCTCTCCCTTCCTGATCGTCAGGGTTTTCTCCTCCACGCTGTTACCAGGCTTCATCGGCCCTGAGTCCTCAGTACTCCCCGTGAATCTGCCACCCTCTGCCCCTCCTCGCTTCGGGGTCTCCTCGGCAATTCGGTTTTCTGCCGTCTATGGCAACCTCAACGACAGGACAGGAGGGCTTCCCTGGGTAAGACGCACCACCTCCTTGTATCCCGTCCGGCTTCATGTCAGTTCGGTTCTCCGGATATCAGGCCTCGCTCAGTCACGCCTGCTCGACCTCTTTCCCAACACCATCTAGCCGGTTCGCTGTTCGCTACGTACACAAGTTCTGCCTCATGCTTCCTTCAGACATCCCATCTCTGGCAATGCCCTTGCCTTGTTGGCGTCGTCCTTCCGTCCGGTAACGGCGGACCATACTGTCCCAGGCTATTCCTGGAACTGCGGCCTGTGCGTCATGCCAGGCACACGTAAAAAACCCCGCAGCAAGCTGCGAGGCATTGAGAAGCAAAGCTCTAAAGATCTAGTTGGAGTTGGTCTTCATGCTACAATCTCATGTAGAGTTCTGTTGCATCCGAAGTAACGTCGCACACAAGGTACGACGCTACACCCCTCTTTTCGTAGCGTCGGAGCTTGTCTCCGACGTTGAAGTGGACAATCCTGAGAGAACTCATGTAGCTAGTACGAACAACAAGCTGATTCACCTTCGGCGAATCTCCGCTTTCCTCCCCCCAGCGAGCTGGGGGGTATCCACCGGAGAGCCTTTATGAATCCGGGTCTCAATCATGTCTGCTGTTGGTACAGGCGAGCCAACAAACGCGCGCATGAAACGGAAGATGGAAAACAGTGGACTCCGCAACCTGCAGGATAACACCTTTCGATCACTTCGGAGAGAGTCTGAACGAAAAGTTAACGCTCATACTCAACCAGCTGTTTCGCGACCCCGTATGCTTGTGCTGCGACAAACCTATCTATCATGTCTAGACAGCGGGATCGATAGTCCTGATCGCCGCTTTGGGCGTACGCACGGAATACTAGCTCGGCAAGATCCTTCGCTGCGAGGTAGAGTCGTCCGAATGGTTCGTCGGGAGCGGCTTCAAGCGCCAGAAGGACTGCCTCACAGACCTCAACGATCACTCCACTGAGATCCGCAGTCGAGCCCTTGAGTCCCATGATGAGGAATTCGCCGTTCTTAGGGAAGCACTTGCTGCTCAAGAACGATCGGATCAGAGCCTGGGAATCTTCTAGGTCTCGCGCCTTTGCGCGCAGGAAGCACCGTGAAGCTGAATCGCGCACATCTTCTGACAGGTCGTCGAAGAAGCTGGCCAGCGCGTATTCGCAGAACTTACGGCAATCCGGGTTGAAGGCATTGGCCGCAGCTATGATTGCAGCACCATTTCGTTGAGCTTCATCCCCGGTCACACAATCAGCCGCCAACTCAATAGCTTCAGCCGCACTGAATTGGGCAAGACACACTTGCCGCGCACCTGCCTCACGGACAATGGCCGTTGGAGAATCAAGCATTCGCTTCGCGATAGAACTCAATTGTCCAAAGTGTCTCTTGGCCCCGTGATAGAGGAACATATCAACATGTCTTGTGGCGAGAAGAACATCGTTCTCTGTCTCACACAGTTTCAAGAACAGCTCTATCGCCAGTTCCTCATCGTGGGCAAACAACCCACATAGAGCATGTGCAGCGGTAGAACGAACAGTCACAGTTGGGTCCTGAACCATTCTTTCAAGATATGGCAAGAAGAATGAAACTCGATCTGCATCGGCATGAATGAGATAGCCAATATCCTGTGCGGCGGATCCTCGCGCTGTATTGATTGCTCTATTAAGGTAGTTGCCCGGGCGCTCCTCTGCTGGGGAGTCTTTCGACCAAGTCTCTGCCTCATCGTCCGTCTGCGGTTCAGTTGCTTCTGTGGCGAGCCATCCGACAATACCCAGGATGTCTTCGGGGACCTCGTCCTCAGAGTACCTAGTGATAGCATCGGACATCCAGCGTGTAGCAGGTTTCTCTGGCAGGCTGAAGAAATACCGGATCACATTGAACACTGTCTCCTTCGCGACATCACCCTTGCGCAGACCCATAAGAACTGCATCGAAGTAGTACGGGTTCGTGTCCTGTGTGAAGCTATGAGCCAGCTTCGCGAAACGTTCAGGATCAGCCGTTGCTGCGGTTTCGAGTTGCCGGGAAAGCTCGACTGCCCCGCCCCACAAACGATGATCCTTCCCAAAATGATCTCGATCCTGGTCGTACACAGATATCGCATTGAACCAGTTCTCATCAGACATCTTCTTCGCCGCCGCCTCGGGGATCGGCGACTCAATAGGCCGGAGGAGCATCGGCATTGGCACGGGGGCAGCAATCGCCGCATCGGGGAACTTACGCTGCAACTCGAGGATTCGAGCATCCGTAGCTTGGCTTCTCCGAGTGGGGTCGAGTGCGCCTAGCATGATCAGCTGCCAATAGCCATGCTCACCATGACCCTCCTTGGATCGTTCCCATGCGGGATAGTAGTCGATCATGGCCTTCTCAAGTTGCTGGAACCGTATACTTGAGCACAGGCGGCAGACGTGATGTACTGCTTCCCTTGCATTCCAATACGGTGTCCCCCCCATTTGCCATCCGCTCTCAAGTCGTTGTGGTATCTCCAACATGTACTCAACGGCCTGATCTACACACGACACATCGAGTACCGCGACCGCTCGCAAGAGGAGAAAGTTGACGCTGTCGTAGTCCCCGTACGGAGCAAGCCACTCAAAGTAGCGCTGGAATGCCACAGGATCATCTTCGGCCACTTGCCGCAATGCGCCCTCCAGGCCCTCCAACAGCGCGTCGCTTACATCCATCGACGAGCCGTAAGATCGGAACGTCCACACAGAATCAGTGTGAAGCCCTTTGGGCTCAGGCCTCGCGTTCCGCTCGATAACCTCCAGAAAGATAGGCAGGACGCCCTTGACAAACTCAAGAGGAGCACTCATGGCAATCTTAGGAATTACTTCGTCGCCGTGAACGCTCTTCTTCAGAACCCGCGCTTCGAACTCCTCGGCGGTCATCACTTCGAAGCAGCGAGCGAGATAGCAGGCAACTGCTTCGGCAGCCCAGGCGGGTGCCTTCTCGTGCAGAGAATAGAGATAAATCCAAAAATCGGGACTCGGACCGGTCGCTATGGCATCCCGATTGACCAGCGAGAGGAAGATATCAAACAGCTCACGGCTTGTTGACAGCGCACGACCAGGAAGGATTCGGAGAATCCAGGTATCCCATTCGGGAGTTTGCCCGACGTAGGGCGCGAGGAGATCAGCGCACTCATTCGGGAACTTCTCGATCTGCTGGATCACGCACCGGCGGCCTCGAGTGCGCAGGATGGGCTCATCTGAGGAGAGCCATGTTCTCAAATCACCGATCTCGTGGAGGAAGGAGAACCAAGCAGTGGATGCCACGAGAAGATTCTCCACGGCCCGAATCAGGTCGGCATCCACCCCTCCTAGCACTTCCATAAACACAGCCCAGAGCAATTCGTTGGCCGTTCCTGTCTGCTCGATGGCGTTAAGCGCGCACTGCTTCAAATGGAAACGTACTTCGGGACTGAAGAGCAACCCGTGAATGGAAACGGCGAAGTCTGTAGATGCCTTTTCTACCCCATAGATGACGATCTGCCGAAGCGCTGGCCGTTTGAACAGACCCTGCTCACCCTCCAGGACGTAGGCAAGAAGATCGTTCTTCTTGGATACGAAACGACGCGCGAAGGCGTAGTCGAAAAACGCGGCGTGGAAGAAGCGCACACGTCCCTCCTCCAAGACAAGGACGTGCTCGGTCAGCATCACATCACTGGTCTCACGGAAGTCATCGAGAATCGGTTCATCGACGAAAAGCGAGCGGTCGTCTGTCATTCGCTCGCACAGCCGATCGACCGCGTCCGTCCACTGACACGGCTTCCCAGCCAGCCGATTGACAACTTGTTGATGCTTTGCTTCCCAGAACGTGTCGAACAGATCAACCTTGGATCTGACTGCGGGAGCCTTCTGAGACGTGGAGGCCAACACTTCAGCGTACATCGACAGTTGAAGGGGCAGCCTCAACAGCTCGATCTGAGCGGCATCCAACGAATTGGCATCTTGACCTAGCCTCTCCAACACGGAGCGTACGTCGTCGACTGCAAACGGCAATGCCGGCAATTCGACCGCCGGGCCTTCCTTCAGGACTAGCTCTCGAAGGTTTCTGTCCTTCTGTAGATCGAACTGTCGGCAGGCCAGAAGAAGACGCACGCCGGGCAGCCTTGTGGCCTGTTGAATGATCTCGTCAATGCATTGGAAGAAGTTAGGATTTCGCCCTGAAACCTCACTAACATCATCCAATTGATCTATGATGAGAACGCTCGGCTTCCACCTAGCGACGTTCGCAAGAACTTCGGCCGGGGATTCCGGAAGTCCCAATTGCTCTCCTACTAGCTTGGGGAGCGAGCTTGGATTGAGGTAATCGACCCGGAAGTAGAGGTACGGGACCCCTTCGTCACGGAGCAAGTCGATCGTTTGAGCGAGGATTTCGCTCTTCCCTATCCCTGCGCTCCCCGACACCAACACGGAATGTTTCTCTTCATCTCCCGTTAGGATCTCGAAAGCGTGCTGAGCCTCTTGGCGAGGGATCGTGATGGTCCCTGCGATAGGCCTGATCATCCTATCGTACCGTTGGTTCTGCTCTTGGATGGCCGCAGTGACCGTTGCATCCTTCGCGTAGTTGGTGTGTCCGTAGCTCTTGCTTTCCACCCACTGCCAAAGCGCAGCGGTATCCAGCCAGGCGTGCACATGTTCGAGGACGTACGCAGCAAGCTCCGCCCGGAGGGTATCTGGAGGGACGCCGCGCACCAGCAACGCAAGCCACGAATCTACCAGTTCCTCCAGCCGCTGTTCGCCAATTGGCTCACACTCTATTCGCTGAAGTCGCTCGTACGCAGAGCGAACGGTTTGCTCATCCGAGGAGTCCTCGCCTGGATTGAGATTCAGTTCGTTGCAGACGAGGGGTTTCCATGCCTTAAGAAGAGCCTTCCATGCGTCCTTCTTGAACTTGCCCGTCACGAATACATCAATGAACTCCGACAACGATTTCGCCCGTCGAGCTGCATCCAGGAGTCCCGCCAGTTGGTCGGAGCTTTGCGTGGAGACAAACACGAACCGCGAAACGGCATCGTTCGTCTTCTCATAGACGGTCTTGAGGACGCCCGCGTGGTTCAGATCGGCTATTGTCCAAGCCCTCGGCGTGGCGTGTTGACGCTTCACCTGGTGATACTCAGTGGTCCCATCGCTCGTCTTGAGCCAGAATTCGCACCCTTCTCCTTCAAGCCCTGGATCCTCCAAGTGAATCTCGTGAGCCGCTTCCGCCATGACCTTAGCAAGACAGTAGACAGTCCACTTCCCTTCGTAACGATCACCGTACTTCGCGGATGCTCCGCCAGGTAATGGCATCTACAATTCCTCCCATGCGGCCGAGCAAAAAGCAGGTAGCACGTACGGCATCTGACACAGGTTAGTGCAGTATTTCTGGGCGGGTTGTCCGTTATCAAAGGTCAGGGCCGGATATCCAATCAGGCGACAAGAACCGAAGGAATGCTCTTCCTCCTTGGAGCCATTCTCAAGTGTGATCTCAGCCCACTCAACAACTAATTCCTGACGGGGCAGAGAGAAGTGCTTCACTGCGTTGCCTCCTCGACAATGCGAATTCCCTCATTTACGAGGTCGTAGAACTGATAAACGAGCTGGTCGATGACTGCTCGTGGAGCAGCCATCTCTACGTTGCCTGCCGGAGTTCTTTCCACATCGTAGTTAGTAGTTTATAACGTTACACATTCCCGGACAAGCACGGCGCGGATATTGCGCAAGCGCGTAATGCAGCATGCGATGGCCTGGTTTAAGCACCGACCGAGCAAGGCACTTGGATTCCAAACTGGTTGTATGAAGACACCGTTGGCAGCTGCACTCACGAGTTGAATCCAGGGCTAGATACACCGCATTGTTATAATCTCCCGCAACAGAGAATCTTGAATGCGGGCACGGTATTCGCTATAGTATAGGCTGAGGAGGTGGAAAATTCAAGATAATCTTGTATTCACATACAAAGAGTACACCCCTCAAGCGAACACAAAACGAGCGACGAGGCAGGGGTCTGATAGAGACAGTATGGCAAAAGCTATTACCTCCGTGGCATAAGACATTGATGAGCATGCGGGAACGAAGCTACCCACCTGGCAATTCGGAACCGCACGAAAGCTAAGATGAGCTGGAGGTGTAACATGGGAGAAGTGCAGAAGATTCTTGGCAGTCGCATTCGGTCACTGCGCAAGAAGCTGGGCATTACACAACAGGCCTTGGCAGAACAGGCTGGCCTTTCCGCTTACCAGATTGTATCTGAAATCGAACGTGGTAGGAGAGATGTCAAGGCGTGGGAGTTGGTCAAGATTGCAGATGCTCTTCACACGGAGGTTCGGTATCTGATAGCAGGTGATGAGCCTGCACCAGCGCGCGTGCTCTGGAGAGACTATCCAGAGAAAGGCGCCGCCGCGATAGAGGCTTCATTCCTCAAGAGCTGCAGGCAATACCATGGGCTTGAGTCCCTTCTTGGCATTACACCCAAACGTGACCTTCCGGTGGTTGAATTGAACCCAGAGACGGCCTCGTATGGTGATGCCATGCTAGCTGCAAGGGACGTTGCGAACGCACTTGATCTTGGTGGGCGGCCGGCTGCAGCGTTGATTGCAGTCCTTGAAGGAAACTACTCAGTGAAGATCTGGTATGAGGATCTTGCGGAAGCCGGATCTGCTGCATCAGCGCTAGGGGATTTCGGATATGGAATCCTGATGCATCGAGAGCAAGCACCTTGGCGACGCAACTTCAGCTTAGCGCATGAGCTATTTCACCTGATAACAAGGACAACTATCTCGAAGGAATCTGTGGGCGAGAACCAAGCTCTAGCCGAAAAGGTGGAGCGTCTGGCTAATGGGTTCGCCGCAAACTTACTCCTCCCGGCTGACGTGCTGGAGGTCGAGATTGAGGCTCGCGTCAAGCACGGAAAGATCTCCTATGGCGACCTCGTTGAGCTTGCCCGGGACTTCGACGTGTCTACCGAGGCACTGCTCTGGCGATTGGTCAACTGTCGGAAACTCACTGCCGATCAAGCAAGAACCGTCTTGAACGACCCGCGCTTTCGCTCGACAGATCGAAGCACAATGCCTGCCAACTGGCGACAGCCAGCTCCATTGCCTGAGCGATACGTCAGGCTGGCCTTCCTCTCTTACCAGCGGGAGAAGCTGTCACGCGCTCGGTTCGCACAACTACTGGGGACTAGTCTGATCGATCTATCTGCCACCTTGCTTGAGTACGGGTTTGAGCTTGAAGATACCGATGCTTATCAGATCGAAACAACTGTTGCTTGATGCCAGCGTGATCATCACGGCGCATGAGATTGATGTATGGAACGACTTGCTCCGAGAAGTTGATGTGGCCGTGACATCGATAATCGCGCACGACGAATCTCTGTTTTTCAGCAAAGAGGCGGGACTTGTCCCCGCACCGATCAACATTACCGCGCTAATCCAGCAAGGAGCCATTCCCGAGCTCTCCGCCTCTATGTCTGAGATCGAGCGAGTTCGTGCCGTGTTCGACGAGGAACTCAATATGGCTCTCCACGACGGAGAGGTGGAAGCCATTGCCATCCTCTACGCAGATCAATCTGACAGCTTGCTGTTCTGTACAAGCGATAAGGTTGCGATTCGAGTGCTCGCAATGCTGGGTCTCTCAGACAGCGGGGTTTCGTTCGAGGAAGTCCTTAAGGCTACTGGACTTTCGAAACCTCTACCCCACGAGTACTGTGCAGAGTACTTCGACCGATACATTGCGGAGGGACAAACCGCTCGAATTCAAGGGAAAGGAGCCCCGTACGACTAATGGACGGATGGCGATCACCCGCCCCCTATGCTAGGTTGTCCGTGAGAAATCATGCTAGGCGTCCTCGGAATTCCGTTATCCAAGCACGTGGCACAGACGCTAAACGAGCGTAGCGAACGGGCGCCCGCTCCTCTGCCACTCTGCGGGCCCGCGATTCCCATGCGCTGGTCGAGATTGCGGGCGTTGCAAGGCAACTTGACATTGTAGCGTTATGACGCTATAGTGTCGCATGAGGTGAGCCCGATGAAGAAGCGATCGACCATCTACTTTGAGCCTGAGTTACACAAGGCCTTACGACTAAAGGCGGCCAACACAGAGCGCTCGATCTCCGATCTCGTCAATGACGCCATACGGCAAGCGCTTCGAGAGGACCAAGAGGATCTGGCGGCGTTCGAGGAGCGGGCAGCCGAGCCGACGATCACGTATGAGGCGCTGCTCGAAGACTTGAAAGCGCATGGCAAGATATAGGCTTCTGTTCAATAAGTCCATCGCAAGAGACCTCCGCGCCATCGCAAAGAAGGACGTTCGGCGAATCCTGAAGCGGATCGAGACGCTTGCTGTGAACCCGCGCCCGAACGGGTGCGAGAAACTCACGGATCAGGAGCGCTACCGAGTTCGCCAGGGTCCCTACCGCATCATTTACGAGGTTCAGGATGATGCCTGCGTCGTCGTTGTAGTCAAGATTGGTCGGCGAGGGGATGTTTACCAACACTGATTGAGACGATTTGGGTCGGATTGAGGTTTCACGGAATCCTGTTCTTATGTTTCTGCAACGAATCCAGGAGAGCAGCGCGAGACTGAATGAACGAAACAAGACTCTCAAGCTCCCTTGTGCGCTTGAGCAAGCGAAGTTGCAGCGAGTGCTTGACACAAGGTGCGCTCCACTCTTGAAAGGCTAGCGCAGCGCGACCGGGGGGAGGTGCTCGATCAGCACTATCCGCGACGCGGCGTCGTGAAAGATCGATCCAGCGGTGTACCCTCCCCATACCGGGGTCGTCTTTACCTCATCGAGGACGACGAGCGCAAGGTAGGTCGGCTCGTCGACCGGGAGGAACCCAACGAAGAGAGAGGTGTACTTCCCATCCACATAGCCCTGTCCGGGCAAGGCCTTCTGCGCCGTCCCGGTCTTCCCTGCAACCTCGAACCCGGCAAGGTCCGCGCGGGTTCCGGTTCCGCTCTCAACGACCTTCCGCAGCAACCCGCACATGGTGGCACAGCTCTCCTGCGAGGCGACGTGCTGCAGCACGATCGGCTCTTTGGGACTCTGCCCTTCCGTTCCAAGTCCTTGCACGATCCGCGGGGCAAGGAGATAGCCGCCGTTCGCTACCACGGCCATCCCCCGTGCGAGTTGGATCCCGGTTACGCCGACCGACTGGCCGATCGAGGTGGCGGCAAGGGCAAGCTTGGACCAGTCCTCGACGTCGCGCAAGATCCCGCTCTCTTCGCCGGGAAGCTCGATCCCTGTCTTTTCACCGAACCCGAGGTTGACGAGGGCATGGTAGAGTCGCTCCTCACCTAGTCCCTGCGCAACCCTGATCATCGCGGTGTTGACCGAGTACTCGATTGTCTTGGCGAAGGTGACGGTTCCGAATGACTCATTATCCGAGTTGTGCATCGTGTGCCCGGCGATGTTGATCCCATCATTCCCGTTGAACGTGTCTTCGGGACGCACCGCACCGCAGTCGAGAGCGGCCAGTCCGGTGAGTGCCTTGAACGATGAGCCCGGCTCAAAGAGGAATGAGACCGCCAGATTCCGCCGTTCCTCCGCGGTCGATCTCCAGAAATAGTTGAGGTCGTAACGATGATCCTGCGCCATCGCCAGGAGATCTCCGGTCTTCGGGTCAAGGAGGACGATGAACCCGGTGTTAGCCCGAAAACGCGCCACCCCGGCATCGATCTCCTCCTCACAGACAAGCTGCAAGCGTGCGTCGATCGTTAGATAGAGATCCTCCCCAGGGATCCCCTCCTCGATCGTCTCGGTGCTATAGGTCCGCCCATCCGCCCCTTCGAGGACGTGAAGCATCGTTGGAGTCCCGGAGAGCGCCTCATCGAAGGCGAGCTCCATCCCTTCTAGCCCGTGCCCATCCATCCCCACGAAGCCGAGGAGGTTGGAGGCAAGCGATCCTTGCGGGTAGCAGCGCTTCCATGTGTCGATGAATATCAATCCGTAGGCGAAGGCGTCCTGAGCACGGCGTTCGATCCTCTTTGCCGCTTCCAGTCCGACGGCGCGATCGATCCAGGTGAAGTAACTCTGACGGTATACCAGAGGGGTTAGATCTTCACTCGAACGTCCGAGTTCCTCGTTCAGGATCTCGACGAGTGCCTCCGGCTTGGTCATGTTGAAACTATCGACCGCAATGGCGATAGCCTTCACGTCAAAGGCGAGAGGGACGCCGTTACGATCGTAGATAGCCCCGCGTTGGGGGAGGATCTCGATTGTCCGTTCCTGGGTAGCGCGTGCGGCGGCGACCCAATGATCGTGTTCCACCACCTGGAGCTTGACTAAACGGCCGGCTATGAGAAGGGCGACAAGTACCAGACCCATCGCAAGGACGAGGGTGCGCCTTCCAGTAGTCCTAGTCTCTTGCTGCTTAGGAATCGATCGGTACATAGCGGATATTGGACGGTTCGACCATGTGAAGTATCTCACGGGCGATGCGGGAGACGCGCTCCAAAGAGAACGCTTGTTCAATCTGGAATTCCAGATAATGGTTCACCTCCTCGGTCGAGGTGAGCATCGCTCGCATACCCTCCCGCTGCGCTGTCAGATCGAGGATTGTCGTCCCCTGCCAGAGGTAGAGGAGGCAGAACCCAGCGAGGACCATCGCTGCCAGCAGCACGAAGATCGTCGCATGAGGCCAGGTAGTAACCTCCGTACGGACCCGTCGCCGGGCCTGCCCGATCGGGTAGCTGATCGTCCCTATCCTCTGGTGTGACATTGTCTTCCCACGATAAGGGAGCACGGGACCGTCATCCCGGACATTTGTCGACGCAAAAGGCGAACTGGATTACCTTATATCGGGTTTCCTTGCCGCGCGCAGCTTGGCGCTGCGAGCACGCGGGTTTGCCGCGATCTCCTCAGGGGAGGGGCGGATCGGCTTCCTGGTGATGATCTCCGCCTCCACTTTCTTATCGCAGATACAGACCGGAAAATCGGGTGGACAGGTACAGGAGAGCGCCTTATACCGGAAGAAACCCTTCACGATCCGATCTTCCAGGGAGTGAAAGCTGATCACCGCGATCACCTCACCGGGCGCAATAGCTTGGAATCCCGCTTCTAGCCCCCCTTTGAGGTTCGCAAGCTCCTCGTTAACCGCGATTCGCAACGCCTGAAAGGCGCGTGTTGCCGGATGAATCGCTTTAGGGTGAAACTTCCTTGGGATCGCGCTGTGCACGATCTCCGCGAGCCTCCCCGTCGTTTCGATCAACTCCTTCGCCCGTGCCGCAAGGATGGCGCGCACGATCCGCCGTGCGAACCGCTCCTCCCCGTAATCATGCAGGATGCGGACAAGCTCATCTTCAGAGGAATGGTTCACCAATTCGGCAGCGGTCATTGACTGCGTGGTGTCCATACGCATGTCGAGCGGCCCATCGTAGCGGAAGCTGAACCCACGGTTGGCCGTATCGAGTTGGAGTGAGGAGAGCCCAAGGTCGAGGAGGAAGCCTGTGATCGTATCGATTCCCAAGACATCCAAGTGTTCGCCGAGGTCGCGGTAGTTTCCGTGGATCAGCCGGACCCTCTCCTTGAACGGGGAGAGCCGCTTTGCCGCATGTCGAAGCGCCTCCTCATCGCGATCGATCCCGATTACTGTAACTCCGGACTCCGCTTGCAAGAGTGCTTTGGCATGGCCGCCGAGGCCGACCGTTCCGTCGACGACTACCCCACCGGGGCGAGGATCAAGTAGGGAGACGACCTCCTGAGAGAGCACGGGTCGGTGAATCGGGTGATCCACTTCAGTCATCACACGCTCCTAAGACAGATTCCAACCTATCGAGGAATGCCGCAACCGCGGCTCTCGTTTCCTCGTGCATCCTGCGGTAAGTCCCCCGGAGAGCCTCCCGGTCCGGTGAATTCTCAAGGAGAGAGCAGATCTCTTCAATCGATGGAGATGCAGTATGCACGATAGAAGGACCGCCGTGCGAGGCGACCTCCTCGACGAAACGCTCGACCTTCGGGTCTTCGGTGATGGCAAGGATCGGCGTCCCTGTGCGCAAGCCGAACTCGAGGGGATGGAGGCGGGATGAGATGAGGAGATCGGCTCTTGCAAGCTCTGCGCTCGCCTCCTCGACGGAATTGGGGAGAACTATTCGGCACGGAAAATCGAGCTGTTGCACGATCGACTCTGCCAGAGAACGATCCTCCGCAGGGAAGAAAGTGAGGAAGACGAACGAGACGTTTCTCCTTGCATTAATCCCCTTCAGGAGAGCGATAAAACGCTTAGCTTCCCCCGCACCCTTAAGAGATAGAACGATTCGCACCTTGCCTTTATGCTGTTCCTCCAGCGGTTCTTTCCACGGAGGAGTGAGGAAGAAGAGATCACCGCTCAACGTTCCATCAAGACCTAGCGACTGGATAAAGTCGAGACTCCGTCGATCACGGCAGCCGATGTAGCATGCCTTGGAGAGCGCAAACCGTGTCTTCGCTCGTGCGAACCGTCCGTTGATCGGGCCGATCCCCTGACCGAGGAGGAAGACCGGCCTGCGAAGAGACCGTGCGAGTAGGATGAGGGAAAGGTAATAGAGGAGCGAACGGGTACTCGTCTTGTTCTGCAGGAGTCCTCCACCGCCAAAGATAAGGGCCGCTGAACGGCGCAGCCCCGCGAAGATGGCGCACGGATGTGAGCGGTTTACCTCGTTCGTATTCTGTGGCTGCGAAACGAGCCAGACCGGACGCAGACCCTCTCGCCCGTTCAGAGCCGCACTCAAGGCCACGCGGATCGCCTCATCCCCAAGATTCCCGAACCCATAATAACCAACGATCACAAGATTCCTCTTCTCTCCCACGAGCGCCCCGTGTATACCGTATCGTGTTTCGTGCCCCATGGCAATGAGCGTTCTTGATCCAGAACGAGGGCAAAGAAGCCGAAAAACGAGGAGAGGTGTTCAGGTCTTAGCTCAAGGAAGACGAAGGGCTCGGGAAACCCCGCTTTCGATCTATCATCCGTGGATTCCCAACCTTACAGCTCGTTTTTCAACCGGGCTAAGAGTTCGAGTGCTTCCAGCGGGGTAAGTTGGTCAGGATCGAGCTTGCGAAGTTTTCGCAGCACGGGATGATCCTCTGATCCAAAGAGGGAGAGAGCCTCAGCACGCTTGTCTTTCCTTCCGAGGCGGGAGAGTGGAGCCTCAGCGAGAAGCTCCTCCAGGATCAGATCGGCGGTCTGCGTCACCCGCTCGGGGAGGCCGGCGAGGCGAGCGACATGGACTCCGTAACTCCCCTCCGCCGTGCCTGGCTCGACGCGATGGAGGAAGACGACCTGCTTCCCTAGCTCCTTTACCGCAACGTGAAAGTTAACGATCGCAGGGACGTCATCCGCGAGGCGGGTGAGCTCCTGGTAGTGGGTCGCGAACAATGTTTTCGCCTTTACCCGTGTCGCCAGCTCGCGCGCCACCGCCCAGGCGATGGAGACACCGTCGAAGGTACTCGTCCCCCGCCCCATCTCATCGAGGATGACAAGGCTCTTTCTCGTCGCCCGTTCGAGGATTGTTGCCACCTCGAGCATCTCCATCATGAACGTGCTCACCCCCGCAACGAGCATGTCGCTCGCCCCGACGCGCGCGAAGACACGATCGACGATGGGAAGGCTCGCTTCTTTCGCTGGGACGAACGACCCGATCTGCGCCATAAGGGAGATCAGCGCAGCTTGTCGTAAATAAACCGATTTTCCAGCCATGTTTGGGCCGGTGAGGATAACGAGGTCCTTTGCCTCCTCAAGGACGAGATCGTTGGGGACGAACTCCTCGATCTGTTCGACGACCGGATGCCGTCCAGCGCGGATCGTTATTGAATGCTTACCCGTGAAGCGCGGCCGTACGTAGTCGTTACGGTGGGCAACGACGGCGAGCGAGAGGAGGAAGTCGAGCTGCGATAGGGCGTCCGCGACGCGCTGGAGGAGCGGAATCTCTCCAGCGAGCCGGTCGAGCGTCTGTTCAAACAGGTCGAGTTCGAGCGCCTTAGCACGCTCTTGCGCAAGAGCGATCCTCTCCTCATACCCTGTCAGCTCCTCGGTGATGAACCGCTCGGCATGAGCCAGCGTCTGCCGCCGGTGGTACTCTGAGGGGACCTTGGAAAGGTGCGTCTTTGTCACCTCGATGTAGTAGCCGAAGACACGGTTGTAGCCGATTTTGAGGGACGGGATACCCGTCTTCTTACGCTCCTGTTCTTCGAGAGCTGCAATCTGTGAACGAAGCGCGCGCACCTCATCGCGCAACCGATCGAGTTCCTCGTTATAACCCTTTCTGATCAGTCCGCCATCGCGCGCATCGATCGGCGGCTGCTCGACGAGCATTCCGGAAAGGCTTGCGCACAGGGGAGAAACCTCCTCTTTCCCGAACACACTTCGAATCTCAGTCAAGAGAGAAGATGGCTCCTGCACCTCGGCAAGCTTCGTGGTGATCGCAGGGATCTTCTCCAGCGTCTTTTGGAGAAGGAGAAGGTCGAGCGGTCGCATCCGGCGCGTCCCCAGCTTCCCGATCAACCGCTCCAGGTCGTGCACTTCTTTAAGTAGACCCTGCAATTCCTGCTGGAGGAGCTCCTCGTGTGCCAACGTTGCTACAGCATCCAGACGCTCCTCGATGATCGCTCGATCGGTCAACGGGGCGAGGATCGCCCGGTGCAACCGCCGTCTTCCCATGCTGGTCACGGTTTGATCGAGGACATGTAGAAGGGTCCCCCGTTCCTGGCCCTCGCGCAAGGGTTTGACGAGTTCGAGGCTACTCACGGTGAACGGATCGAGGTCCATCTGATCGGAGAGGAGATAGCCGCGTAGCGATCGGATGTGTGAAACGGCTCCCTTCTGCGTCTCCTCCACGTAGACGAGGATCGCCCCGGCGGCGCGGAGCGCTTCCTCCGAAAGGCCGAACGTCTTCTCCTCGACTCGACTGGCATCGAACGCTTCTTCTGTAAGAGGGGTGAGTGCAGTTGAGGGAAGGATCTCCTGTAGTATGTCCGCCGCCTCCTTGGGAAGGAGGACCTCGCTCGGTGAGAGACGGGCAATCTCTCCTTTGAGAGCCCCGGCGTTCTCCGCCTCGGTGCAGGAGAACTCCCCGGTGGAGAGATCGAGTGAGGCCAGGCCGAAACGCCCTTGCTGTGCCGCTGGGTAGACGGCGCACAGGTAGTTGTTCTCGCCCGTTTCTAGTGTGCCGTCATCGAGTGTCGTTCCCGGAGTTACGACGCGCACCACCGCGCGCTTCACCAGACCGATCGCCTTGCGCGGGTCCTCCACCTGTTGGCAGATCGCCACCTTGTATCCCTTCTTCAGTAGCTGATTGACATAGGTCTCGCCCCGCCGGATCGGGACACCAGCCATTGGGTTCCCGTTCCGTGCAGTGAGGACCACGTCGAGCTCCCGCGAGAGAACCTCCGCATCCTCGAAGAATGCCTCGTAGAAGTCACCTAAGTGGAAAAAGAGGATCGCGTCCGGATGATCGGCCTTGATCCGCAAGTATTGTTCCATCATCGGGGTGGATTTCGGCATAACGTTCCTAAGTATAGGATGGGTTCATCCCTGTTTCGAGTGATGAAAGAGAACGGAAACATTCTCTCGCAGAGACGCCAAGTCGCGAACGTTGCACACAAGGTGCAACGCTACATCAAGCTTTTCGTAGCGTTGGAGCTGGTCTCCAACGTTCTGGGGTTTATCCTTACAGCAAGTTGCAGGTACTAGCGGAGGCCCTGCATGAAGAAGGAAACCAGAGAACAAGGCATGCCTTGGCGATCTTGGTGCGCGACACCTTGGCGGCTTAAGTGAGCGAAGCGAGCGGGCGAGAGGAAAGGCTTGTGCCTCTCGCAGAAGTACAGAATGGTTTCACCACGAAGGACACGAAGAGCACGAAGGAGTCAAAGGCACTGCTCATAGGGCGACTCCAACAATCCTGGGCCCAGTTTCCGATTACCCTCTTCGACAGCTCATCGAATTCCATTCTTCGTGTCCTTCGTGCTCTTCGTGGTGAATTCTCTTTGGCATCCGTCCCGCACGAACCGAAATGAGAAGACACTACCCACTCGAAACGACGAAGAGCCAGTAAAAAAGCTGAAAGGGACTACAGATATCTGGGAGATGAGCGTAACCAGGAATTACAGGATTACTTTCCAGAGGGAGGGGGAAATTGTCCTGCTCAGGAACATCGGCTCTCATGCTATCCTGAAGAAAACGTGATCCCCATGCGGCAGATGCTGACACCGCAGGCGTGAAGAGCTGCGGACACGCACAGGCAGGCGTAAAGGGCTCTAGGTCCTCGTTTGATGCGCCGCTGCAAGGCGAGTGTGATCTTTGTTACATACTCTTGATGATGAGAATGCTATGCCCTAAAGGGTGTAAAATGAGATTGGTTGCGGTGTTTCTCAACTACTTGACAAGCGGATAGTAGCGTTGTATAATGGTGACACTTATGAGATGATTCTGAGAAAGGCAAACCTGTTGTAAGGCAGGGACGCAAAGCTACGGACCTTAAAGCTAAGGTAGCCGGGTTGCCAGGGAGTACTGGTAACCCGGTTTTTTTGGTATCGGGTGGAACGAGGAGAGGAGAAAGATGCAGACGACAATCTACTACAGTGACAGTGACAGTTACGTGGTCAAACAGGTCGACATGAAGGGACGCCGAGAGCGCAAGAGCCGTTCGTCGGTGATTTTGTCCATTCTGGAAGAGTACTTCGAGCACGAGAAACGCATCGGCGAGATCCTCATAGACCTTGGCGCCATCTCGCACACCGATCTTGCCAAGGGTCTCGAACTTCAGAAGAGCAAGTTCACGAAGAAGCTCCTCGGTGACATCCTTCTTGAGGAGGAGCTCGTCGAGCAAGAAGCGCTCGAGCGCGCTGTGATCATTCAAGGAAGGCAGAGCGAAGGATAAGAATCAGGCGCTATAAGAGCGTCAAGCTTCCTTGCAAAAGGAAGCAGGCTGAAAAGGGCAAACTACCTGCGAGGGTAGGACGCAAAGCCATGGACCTCCTAGAGACAGCCAGGCTGCCAAAGTGCAGGAAAGGAGGTTCATGGTGATTATTTTCGGAACAAGAAATCAGGAAATTGGGAGGTGCGGAATGGCTAAGAAATTGGCACTAATATTGGTGGGCATCCTGGTACTGACGCTGGTGAGCGTCAGCCTGCTGGCGGAAGAACCGGTGAAGTTCAAGCTGATCGTGACGGATGAGGGTAATTGGGTTCTGCGCTGGGTCCAGGCGATCTCAGTCTTCCCTTTTGATCCGGTGAAAGAAGCAAGGGGAGAAGAAGCCATAGCTAAGATCGATTCTCCGTCTGACCCAACCACTTTCTCACTCGCCCCGGGGAATTACGAAGTCGTGATCAGTGTTCTCAAATATGGCAGGGAGCCGATGGAGATATCGC
>Ga0307433_1000835_pt1 | contig 20134 bp, 16 predicted proteins | sample SalMarWE160210MG_FD_202166 | JGI IMG/M metagenome (GOLD analysis project Ga0307433, IMG submission 202166) | Salt marsh sediment microbial communities from the Plum Island Ecosystem LTER, Massachusetts, United States - WE1603-210 | ecosystem: Environmental > Aquatic > Marine > Intertidal zone >... | reverse complement strand
TCTGATTTGTATAAGCAGACCTCTGCCGGTGTTCTGTGTGGCGATATATCCTTGCTTTCTAAGGATATTAAGCCACCTCAGGATGGTGTCTGGCTTTATACCCGTACCTGAACTGATGGTCTTTACCTTCACTGCCAGAAAGCGGGATCTCTGGCCGGCATTAAGAAATAGATAAAGAAAAAGCCAGATGGCATTTCCCATCTTTTTGTAGTGCTTTGCTTCTGAGTCCATAACCAGAACTTTCAAGATTGGTGCCCACCATTGTTTTTGATTGTCCATATTAACAATTGGTTCTATGGCCCATTTGGACCTTCTGGTTTATTTTGTAGGACCTCTTGCTCTGCTCTAAGAATGTCTTTTTCAAAAGACTTGCGAAAATCAATAAACAAGGCATCGACCATCACGCGATAGAGCACACCGAGCCTAAACATGTTTTCTGGTTTCGGCACACAAAGACCGTTCTCCCAGCGGGAGATCATACTGGCATTTTTTATCCGCAATATCCGAGCCACCTCCTTCTGCAGGAGGCCTCTTGCCTTACGGTGTTTTCGAAGAGAATTAGGTATCCTCTTGTGTTTGGTATTTTTCATAGCTTTCTTGAATAACTGCGTGTTGTTAGAACACCAGAGGTTGAACCGGACGAATCCAGTTCAACGTTCCATCTACCAATCGGTGATACCCAGCTTGCAGAATCTCAATCTCAGGAAATGGTGATTGCATTGCTAAGAGATTCAGGAATTTACGCTTATACTTTCAAAGTATCAGACGGTTAGATTGAAAATAAGAAGGGTAAAGTTGCCTGTTGCGGCAAATCAAGAACTGTCTTGAGGAAAAGCTGGGTACAAAAAAAACACCCATTTAGGGTGTTGGCAAGATCTGTTGGACTACCGCACCCGTGTTCTAACAACTGGTGAATACCATAACATAAGGCAGCATTTTCGTCAAACTTCACAGCCGTTAATCAAGTCAAAGAAAAAAGCGTTCCAACCTGAACTGGAACGCTTATTGGTTCTCTTACTACTGTTCAATCTAACCAGTAAGAGTGGGCCGGCCCTTGAGTTTTCGGAAGACCTGCAAGTGCTAAGGAGAAAACTTCCGAGAAATGTCTTCGGCAGCCGGCCCTTCATCATCCTTAGTCTTGGTGTATTTTTCTGTAGGCAGTTGGAAACTATTGCTTTTTAATCTTAGCAGAACAATAAAGATCTATCAACTTAGTCGCCGTAGCGGTTCATGTCGGGCTATTCTACAGCATGTTACGCCAACGCCATTCTCAAGAGTTGTTGCATAGGGTGTTATTGTGGTAAAATTAAAATTGTGGTAGGATAATACAGGGTCGATAATTACCTGTTAACTAGCTATCAAAAACATGCTCAAACCTCAAGACGCGAGGATTCCCGCCCCATTAGCAATAATAGCTATTATTCTTTTAGCTCTTTTGACTGAAGTGACTGAAGGTATTGTAGCTTGGCAGTACTGGAGGATAGCAGAAAAGGGGAAAATATTAGAGCTTTTGTAATTAGTTCCTGAAAAAAGTTTACGGAACCATTATTAAAAACCATTGATCTATAACTTGCCAGATTTTTGGCAAAAGAAATAATTAGAATTAATCTAATTCTATGCTTATTTACAACATTTTTTCACCTCAAAAGAAAATAAAAGAAATTAAAAAAGCATCAAGGAAAACGCCACCTGTTTTATTGGCTATTTTTTTGATAATTCAAATTCTGATTGGGATTTCGATTTTTCCTCCAATTGAAGAGGTGCAAGCTAATTTTACAGACGATTTCTCCGATGATACCAAAATAAGTTCTATGAGTAGATTAAGCTTAGATACAAATATAACTTTAACTCATGCAATGAATAATACAAATGATACAAATTATCTCTTACTTTATAGCGGACTTGGAAATGATAATGAAATATTAAACCCAGTAGTTGGGCATGCAGGAGATCCTTATTATTATGAAGCTGAATTTAATGAAAGTAAGCATTATGATTATGATTCAGATATGGTTCTCTGGTTAAATTTTACAACTGATGCTTCTGATAATTCTGGGATGGGGAATGATGGAACTGTTACAGGAGCAGTATACTCTGGAGAGCATTATGAGTTTAATGGAACTATTACAGATTATATTGAAGTTGGTGAATCATCTAGTTTAGATGTTACAAATTTAACAATTATGGTGTGGGTGAAACTATCAACACTTACTCCAAATAATGGAATTATTTACAAGGATGATGGAGGGGACGGAATTTTTCATCTTAGAATTGAATCAGGTAGATTGGTTGCATATATAACAACAGATGAGTCTGGTATAGAAGGAGGATATATTAGTAGTTCAAGTGAAACCGTATCTGCTGGAAGTTGGGCTCATGTAGCAATGACTTATACAAGCGGCGATACTAAAATTCATGGATATATTAATGGGGTTGAAACTTCAGGAGCATCTATTACAGGTGGAACTATTTCAACATCAGTTGATGCTCTATACATTGGTAGACAATTAAGTAATTATTTTAATGGCTCGATTGATGAAGTTGCAATCTATAATAGAAGTTTATCAGCAATTGAAATTTCAACTCAATATAATAATACTGGCTCATTAATTCCTTATTCTACTATAAATTATACAACTGGCTCTATTGGAAATGGTTCTTATCTAAATGCTTCGACTACTTTAACTTTTGACGGTACAGATTTTTATGCTCCAGAAGGAACAATTAGTTTTTCAGCTGCTTTGCCGGATTGGAGCGTTAATGATGACCAATATTTCTTTTATACAGCAGATAGTTCTGGAAACTATATAAAAATTTCAAAACCAGTTCATGCTGATGGCAAAATAACATTTTATTTTGTAGATAGCTCAGGGGAAAATGCAGTTCTCACTACTTGTAAAAATGTATCTGGATTTGATGCTAACTCATGGCATAATTTTACTTTTACATGGGATATTGATAGTGATTATATGGAATGTAGTGTAGATAATGAAATTTACGGAAAAGGTAATAGTTATGAAGGAGATTGGGATGATAAATCAGATTGGGGAAATGCATTTAATACTTTTAGTCCAGATACATTATGTATTGGTGTTTCGGGACATGAATTAAATGGGGTTATTGATGAATTAAGAATTTTAAATGAAACTTATGAACCAACCCCTTCTTCATCTCAAGAAGCTATATTAGAAAGTGTTGCTTTTGATACTAGTGTATCAAGTCCTGTTTTTGGAAATATAAGCTGGGTGGAAGGTTTGCCAGATAAAACAGATATAGAGTTTCAAATAAGTGTATCAGATGATAATGTAACTTGGACAAATTGGACAGGACTTTCTAAAGGATTAGTTACTTTAACTTTTGATGATGGTAATTTAAGTCATTATACAAATGCATTTCCTGCTATGGATACTTTTGGTTATAAAGGAGTAGCTTATGTAATTTCATATTATATTAATGCAAGTAATCATATGGATTCGACACAACTTCTTGAGTTACAAAATAAGGGATGGGAAATTGGAGGACATTCAAAAACCCACCCAGATTTAACAAGTTTGAGTAGATCTGAAATAATAACAGAAATAAATGATAGTTATCAAAATTTAACAGATTATGGTTTAACTCAAAAACATTTTGCTTATCCCTATGGAGATTATGATATAAATGTCATAGATGTTTTATCTGATTATTATAAAACAGCAAGAACAATATTAAATGGTTATAATTTTTACAATAGAAAATATAGACTCAAAGACCAAGATGGAAGTAATGGAGTTTCAGCAGTTCAAGGATATATTGATAAAGCTGCAAATGACAGTAGTTGGTTAATTCTGTTGTTTCATGAAATTGGAGTTCCTGGAGGAGAAAGTAATGTTGATTTAGATGATTTCAATACAATTTTGAATTATTTAAATTCAAGTAATGTAGATGTTGTTACAATAGATGAAGCTTTAGGAAATATTTCTTATACAAATAATTTAGGTGAGCAGATAAGAGCTCAGAATAAGAGATATATAAAATACAGAGCAATAATTCATTCTTACAATGGCTCAAATACTCCAACTTTAGATAACGTGAAAATTGCCGAACCTACTAAGATTTATGAAGGGTTAACCAATACCATTAATGCTGATGGTACTTACACTCACAGCACTTGGCCAAGCACCGATGATACAGAGATTAGCAGTCTATCTATTACTCCTTTCTCCGGCTCGATCGACGTTACTGCTACAGATACTGTTATCAACGTAGATTATCATAATTCCGTCCTAGTTGTATTAGCGATAAATGGTATTGATAGAGAGATTCGCTTAAACGACGGTGATGATAGCTCTATGGTGATTACTCCGTCATCGGGGACACTGGATGTAACCGTAGATACTTGGAACACCTCTGGCACCTACTACAAAAAATGGACAGAGACATCTACTGGCACTCTTTCAGTTGAACATACTGTAGGAGACCTAAAAACAAATACTTACTATACAGTAAAAGTAGACGAAACCAGATATAATACCTATCTTTCAGATGATTCAGGTGAGATTTCTTTTACTTATACTGGAGAATATTCGGACCATGATTTTGAAGTAGAAGAAGATACCACAGAGCCAAATTCTTTTTCTCTTTCTTCTCCTGCTAATGATTCTTCAACTTCAAACAAAGAACCAACCTTATCTTGGAACGCTTCCTCAGACAGTGAATCAGGGCTCGCAAAATACCAACTTTACATAGATGGTAGTTTAGATAGAGATAATATTGATGCTAGCACTACGTCAACCACTCCGGCCAATAAGTTATCCTGTGGAAATCATACTTGGTTTATCAGGGCTTATGACAATGCGGGGAACTATACTGATTCGTCAGCATATAATTTAACCAGAGCTTGTGTCGGCGGTGGTTTACCTGCGGAAGCATATAATCCACCTACCCCACCAGCTTCAACTCCAGAGAATCCAGAAGGAGGATTTAAGATTTTGATTAACAATGATGCTGAAATCACAAATAGTAGAACAGTTACCTTAAAACTATTTACTGGCTCTGATACCAAAAGAATGGCTATATCTACTACTCCAGATTTTTCTCTGGGTACAGACACAGGCCAAATTTCCTATCAAAGCTCGTACCGCTGGGATCTTTGTTATCGTCAGGAAAAATGTCCCTCAGGAATTTATACAGTGTATGTGAAATTCTATACTCAATGGGGACAACCCTCGGAAGTTGTTTCTGATGCAATTATTTTTAAAGGCGCTGAACCGGAAGTATCTGTTGAAGAAATGACCGTAGAGGAAATTAAAGTCAAAATTATCGAAATCCAGAAAAAGATTATTGTACTCTTACAACAATTAATTGAACTTATTCGAGGACGAATTGCTAAAATTCAAGCTCAACTTCCTTAAAAATTATTTTAAGTTTTAGCTTTACTGTCTTTGTTTGTTTCCTTCGGGTTTTACTACCACGACCCCACTTTTGAGGAAGGCCAAGTGACTACTCGTAAATGTCGAAAAAAAAGATGGGAGAGCCACAATATGCGACCCTCCCGTCAGGTATCGTTAAGGATTGGACAAGCTCGGCGGAACTTCGTGAAAGAACCGAGTTGCCCAACGAGTCTGGTTTTTTATTAGCCTTAGGCGATTATAGCCAACTTAGCGTTGGAACGCGTTATGAACCAGTTGAAAAAATCAGCATTTAAGCATTTAATTTGGCGAAGCCTAAATAGTAGCAGGCATTCTGCTTCAAGTCTCTTTCACATCCAATTCATGCCAACTCTCGCGGCCAGTTGAGGATCCTGCGTTTTCCGTTCTCTCCGAGAGTTTTGCTTTGTTTGAAGCGCTTGATCTCGTAACTGACCTTTTCTATTTGCGATTCAGTGAGTTCTGAAAACATGGGTAAGGAAACCAACTCCTCAGCGCACTTTTCAGCTACAGGAAAATTTCCTGTTCTATAGTCTAAAAATCCGTAGGCATCCTGCAAATGTATGGGTACTGGATAATGAATGCCGCAGAAAATATCCTTTTCAGCCAGGGCGATTATGAGTGCATCGCGGTTTTGAGTACGGATGGCATAGATGTGGTAAACATGCTTGGCGTAATCAGCCTCGGCAGGTGCGATTACATAATCCACGTCTGCCAGAAAATCATTATAGAGTTGGGCATTCTTCCTTCGTGCTTGATTCCACGCAGGAAGATGTTTCAATTTCACGCCCAGTACCGCTCCCTGGATACCGTCCATGCGGGCGTTCCAGCCAATCATAGAGTGATAGTACTTCTTGGCTTGACCGTGATCGCGAAACATGCGCATCTTTTCAGCCAGCTCGGCGTTATTAGTCACGATAGCGCCAGCTTCCCCGTATGCTCCCAGGTTCTTCCCGGGATAGAAGCTAAAACACCCAGCGTCGCCAATCGAGCCCGCAGGTCTGCTCTTGTATTCGGCCCCATGCGCTTGGCAGGCATCTTCAATAACGAATAATCCGTGCGTCCGCGCAATTTGCATAATAGGATCCATATCAGCCATCTGACCGTACAAGTGAACGGGAATAATAGCTTTGGTTTTGGGTGTGATGGCGTCTTCAAGGAGATTAGGATTCATATTATACGTTCGTTCATCGACGTCAACAAACACCGGCTTAGCACCGCAGAAGCTTATGGCTTCGGCTGTCGCGATGAAAGTGTTGGGCACAGTCATAACCTCGTCACCTTGGCCTATTCCTAAACCGGATAGAGCCATCCACAGCGCCGTTGTTCCACTGCCAACGCCTATTGCGAACTCACATTCGCAGAATATGGCAAACTCCTTTTCAAGCTTCTCAACAAACGGCCCGCCGGCGAACGCCGTAGTATCCAACACTTGCTGTAAAGCAGTCTCAATCTCATCCCGAATGGATTCGTACTGAGCTTTAAGATCAAGGAATGGAACTTTCATTATTCTTACCCTCTCCCCTTATTGGTTTTCCTTAATATCCGCGCGGGATTGCCCGCAACGATGGTATTCGCAGGTACGTCCCTGGTAACAACGCTACCTGCTCCGACAAGGGCATTCTCACCTATAGTAATCCCGCACAGAAGCGTAGCGCTTGACCCAATCGATGCTCCCTGCTTCACCAATGTCGGCACACAGACCCAACTCTCTTCCGTTTGCAATTTTCCATCCTCAGTAGTTGCACGAGGAAAGGCATCGTTAATAAAGGTGACATTATGTCCGACAAAAACCCCATCCTCAATTATCACACCTTCGCAGATAAAGGTATGACTGGATATCTTACAGTTCTTACCAATGACTGCTCCCTTCTGAACCTCAACAAAGGTACCAATCTTTGTATTATTTCCTATCTTACATCCATACAAATTCACAAAATCATGGATCTTAACATTTTTACCGAGCTTGACATCAGGTGCAATCTTGAACATGGCCATAGTCTCGTCCTTCATGTGTCATTCCCTCGTTTATTCATCGATTTGAACTTTCTGAAGGCGATGCTTCTTGATGCGCCTTAACAAATACCAGCCTGCCAAGCATACGGCAACAGCCATCGCAAAACATATAGTTGCCAGTCGTTTGAGGCCTAGTTTGAAGAGGCCTGTCTCATAGTATACACGAGTAAAGGCACGTCCGAGCATATTTGTTGACAGAGTCATATCCCGAAAGTCTGACAGCTTGCGAAGTCGGTTGACACGAGGATCATTCTTAGAGATGTCAACGGACGTCAGGTCGAGGTCGTTCTCGTATTCTATATCGATAAGGCGGGACCCGCCAGGTGGAATAGTCACGGTGAGTCTAATGTTGTTATTCGACTTTTCGTAAGAGTACGGCTGACCGTCAACAGTCACTTGTCTTATCAGTAGCGAGAACGATTCTTCTTTCCGGACAAAATAGGTCAGGGCGCGTTTACTTCTATTTTCAAGCTCAACACTTTTACAAAATGCCCGGACATCATAGTTGCCATCATATCGAGCTCTTTGCAGGTATAGGTGCCGGGCAATATACGCTAAACTGTGCCATTCTACGCTGGGCTCGAGACTATGGACCACTTCCGCCATTTCGTTGAATGCGTCAATGCTGCCAGCAAAAAAATTATGATGCTCAAAAAGCAGTACAGGATTATCTAAAAACAGATCAATGGCGATATCTGCTTTGGACCTTTCAGCAACTGAATGTCTGTTAAAGCTCAGAAAGTTCTCGAAGTCGAGGGTTATGGGTCTCAAGTAGAAGAGCGGATCGGTCGGCTTCTCTGAACCAAGTGGCACATTGCCAGCGTTCGAAGTCGCCAGAAAGTTATACTTTTTGAGTAATCCCAGGGTCTTCGCAGGAGCAATGAGATGAGGAAAAACCATGACACGATCATAAGAGAGCCCTGTTAGCTTCTTGAATTCTTCCAAACGGGCAATGGCTTGTTTGATATTTGTTTCCTGAACATTTAAGGGCTTCGCCGGCCAAGGATCCGCAGTGTTCGTTTCGTATTTGTAGAATTCATAGTGATCGTGGTTATTGCCATGTACGCATAGTGAGAGCCTATCCGGATGCTCTTTAAAAAGGGAGACCACGTCCGTTTCACTTCGGTCGTAGTTCCACGGGATAAAGGCAATCGTAGTATGAAAATTCGCCTTATCCATTTGCTCCAGAAGACCTCTGTAGCTTAAATGGCCGTAAGGTTCCGTCAACCAGGGATCGTCAATGGTCAAGTTTGCATAGTAGCCAGGGCTGTTCCAGCATCTCTCACCAAAGGCGTAACGTAAAAACATCATTAGGGGAGCTATTTCGAGAAAACGATGTCTATTGGAATACAAAACTGATTCAGCAGATGACTCTGGAAACTGAATCGGTGTTTGGCAAAACACTTCCTGGCCTGTGAGCATAAACTTGACGAAAATTGGAAACCCAGCTTCCTTATTGCTATTTCCGACCTCGACAATTGTTTGCACATCTCGACTTTTATCAAGGATAAGATAATCAACTTTTTGGGTATAGAGCGGAGTTTCCAACCCAGACAGTTGCTTTGCTAAGACTTTCAAATCCGATACCTTATAGAATCCATTGAATTGGATGTTTTTGTTACTTCTGCATCCTGTCACAGCACCTTTAGAAAAGTTACTGAGGAGCTTTGGATCAATGTCCGAAGTCACACCAATGATAAGCAGTAAGGGTATCTTATCAACTCTATTCCTATGCAAGGAAAATATTGCTTCAGATACATCAATGTTTGAAAGAGCCTTACTGTTGATTACTATAGCCCTTGAGTTGCTTTTCTTCAAAGTTGCTGACAATTGGCTGCTGATACTACCTTCTTCTACAGACAAGCGTTCAATATTGAGCCCATAAAACTCGCATGCTAATCCAACGCTGTCTTTTTGAGCCGATTCAACTGTCGAAGTGCTAATATAAACAACATCTGCAGCGTTACAAAAGCAGCATAGCACGCAAAAAGCTACATAAACATAGAAGGCGTATCTAGCTTTATGGACATGTCTTTTGAAAATGCTTTGTCTCATGTATTTGCCTATGTAGTGCATCTACAATGCGCCTTGCCGCAAAACCATCCCCAAAAATGTTAGTGAAATTGCTAACTTTGTGGTATTCGCTTTTGTCTTCTATTAATCGGGTTGCTTCAGAAAATATTCGTTCGGGATGTGTTCCTACAAGTTTACACACTCCCGATTCAACTGCCTCAGGCCTTTCTGTAACATCTCGCATTACGAGAACTACTTTTCCCAGCGCTGTTGCCTCTTCTTGAATTCCGCCAGAATCTGAAATGATGAATTCTGACCTTTTCATTAAATGAACGAATGTAACATATTCTAGCGGTTTGACAAGATGTATGTTTCTTATGGTTCCCAACATGGAAAACACAGGTTCTTGAACATTAGGGTTTAAGTGAACAGGGTAGATAATGTGGTAATCAGAATGTTTTGCAGCAATACGCTTAAGGCCAATGCAAATATCTTGAAAGCCTTTCCCAAAATTCTCGCGTCTGTGTCCAGTTACAAGTATAATTGGTGCTTCGGAGGGCACATTCACCAATTCATGTATTGGTCGACATTGAGTGCTACTTAACACCGAAAAAAGGGCATCAATTACAGTATTACCTGTAACTATTACTGAATCTGCACAATATCCTTCTCTTATGAGATTACTTTTGGCGTGTTCTGTTGGAGCAAAATGCAGATCTGCAAGAACAGAAACCATCTTGCGGTTTATTTCCTCTGGGAATGGCTCATATTTGTGATATGTTCTCAATCCAGCCTCTACGTGTCCGACGGGAATCTGCAAATGAAACGCAGCAAGACTTGCGCCAAGAGCAGATGAAGTATCACCTTGAACCAGTACATAGTTGGGCTTTTCTTGTTCGAGCACTGCACTTATACAAAGTAAAACACGGGAAACAATTTCGTTCAGCGATTGATTCCGTTTCATCAAATCAAGATCGTAATCTGGCTTAATATCGAAAACTCTTAGGACCTGATCCTGCATCTCCCGGTGTTGTGAAGTGACACAGACTACAGTTATAAAATCACTTGGACGTCGTCTCAATTCAGCAATTACTGGAGCCAACTTGATTGCTTCTGGACGCGTGCCGAAAGCAAGGAATACTTTGATTTTATCTTTCACGTACTAACTCCTTCTACATTGTTACTTGCGCTACTTACCTGCAAGGCGGATGAATTCATCGACAAAAAATTGTAAAACAGAGGTGTCTTTTTTGTCATTGCGCATACTTTAGCCACGTTTTTTGAAATGAATCTTAACAACATCCGCAGCGTTACAAAGGGAGCAGAGCCCCAAAAAAACAAGCATGATACAGATGCTTACCTTGACCTTCATTCTTTCACCTCGCCAATCAAATTTTCAATGACCTTCAAATATATCTTTTTTGTTTTCGACCAAGAGAGTTTTCGACAACTATGATATGCGTTCTCTGCGATTTCTCGCCTTTTTTTTGGATTCTGAAGCAATTCGAGAACGCAACGAGCGAGATCTTCGTGGTCATCCGGCCTGAAAAAGCATATGTCTTTATCGTCCAGGTAGTCCATAATTCCACTGAATGCAGGAGCGATCATAGGAGTCTTCAATAGAGCATATTCGCAAATTCGAGTAGGAAAGTTAATCTTTGTGAATTCAGTCGCACGATTAGGTATGATCCCTATAGTTGCTTCTTGAATGATGTGAGGTAACTCCTGCAACTTCACCCATCCCCGGAACTCAATATGATCGAGCAATCCTAGTTGTTCAGCTAGGTCATGACATTCTCTTACGTAATTGTCCTTGCCAGCACCAACTACCACCATCTTTGTATTGGGTAGCATATTTACAACCTCCTTAAGAGCACTAATAGCAACATCAAGGCCTGCCCTCGGAACTATAGTACCGCTAAAAAGAATAGTAAACTTAGTCCTTGAGAGTACTTTGTGCGATCCAACACAATTCTCATTAAATACACTGTCATCTGCCGAATTCATGACAATTGAAATCTTATTCTCTGGAACGTCCCTCTTCACAAAAGCTTTTCTAAACCCTTCATTTGGAGTTATTATATGATCCGCAAGCTTAACACTGCTTTTCTCGAAAAGACTGATCGCCCACAATAATAGAGAATTTGACCTTTTCCTATAAATCGATAAATACAATTCCCTCATAGGATCTTCCCAATCCATGAGTATCTTAGCGCCCATCAATTTTGGCAATATGCAAGCCAACACAAGAGCTTCAGGCATAACAAAAACTTGAATTAGTTTGTATCGGTGTTTTAGATTCAAGCGTGTGCTCATATAAGTTACAAAACAAAAATGCAATATGTACTCAAGGATATATCTCAGCTTACTACCTCGTTTTCTTGACATTTGAAATGAGTAGAATCTCACACCCATTCTATCATCACGAGTATGTTTGGATTTTGCTACCTTGGGCTTTTTGAGGCAGACCACATCCACAGAATACCCTGCATCTATTAGTGCCGATACTTCACGTTGTGGGCGTGGATCATCTTCATAATATTTATTAGTAATGACAAGAATTCTAGTTGGTGAAAGACATTCTTTCACTTTGGTATTTCCTTTCATTCGGAGATTTTGACCTTCAACCGGTCGCTGAACACTCCATGAATTCTGGGAGAACCTGCTCCACTTATTACGAACACACCTGACTTAACTAACGTCTCAGCCTAGCACCTTGCACGAGGGTCTGCAGGATGATAAGAGGAAAGCACCCTTGTGATTCGTTTTTCATAGTAGTAATCATTTTGACGTGGGAAGATCCCTCCTGCTAATATTATTCGTCCCTGAGTATTCAGAGTGAGGTGCTGAACAGATGGCGGACACTTGATTTGCCAATTATGCCGCCCGACCCTGTTTCATTTCATGCATTTCCTCATAAACTGCCGGGCTTACATAGCCCAGCGAAGCATGCCTACGTTTACGATTATAAAACACCTCAACATATTTGAAAATATCTTTTTCTCCATCTTCATGAGTTTCATATATTTTGCCCTTGACCCACTCATTTTTCAAGCTGCCAAAGAAACTTTCCACACACGCATTATCCCAGCAATTGCCTTTCCTGCTCATGCTGCAAACAACCTTGTTGTCATCCAGCAAATCCTGGAAGTCTTGGGCTGCATATTGGACTCCACGGTCGCTATGATGGATTAAGCCTTTATCCGGATCGCGATGCAGTATCGCCATCTTCATTGCTGATTGCACTAATTTTGAATCAATGTTTTCACTCATCGCCCAACCAACTATTCTGCGTGAGAATAAATCCATGACAACAGCAAGATAAAGCCAGCCCATCTTTGTTGGAATATATGTGATATCCGCTGCCCATTTCTGATTGGGAGCCTTGGCTGTAAAATCACGACCAAGAAGATTCTCTGCGATCTTCAGAGTATGATTGGAATCTGTAGTAACTACGAATTTGCGTTTAATACGCGAATAGAGCCCTATTCTGCGCATTATACGTCTAACCGTCTCTTGGCAGCATATAATGAGCCATTTGCGTTGTAAACATTTCTTGCTCCAACCGAATGTTCATTCTACGATGAAGACAGTGTTTTTGCGATTATCGAATAGATAAATATCGATCAGGGGGCAGGATGGAATAAATAAAACACGATTTTCCAGCCTCAAGGCCAATTCGGCGCAGAACCCAATTATACTCACCCAGCAAAATATATGACTCAGCAAACACTCAGGCTGCCTGCACAAGGCTTCGCAGATTATCCTTCTGTTTTTCTTTGACCCGGCCTAACGCCATAGCCAGCATCACCATCAATGCTAAACCCACCCGCACCTTCATCTTCTTTTGGCCGCGAATAAAATGATGCTCAAAACCAAACGATACATCCAAACGGCTATTGACACGCTCAACAGATGTCCGCTTTTTATATAACCGTTTCCATTGATAGCTACTGCGGGCTATCGGAGTGAAAATCCGTCGATCCTGCGACAGCTTTATACGAACCGCACCCCTGACGGGACAACGACTGCATCCATAACAATCTAAACCATAATGTGATGCCGGACAACGGTACTTCAATGCACTCCTGTCTTTCTCAAAACCGCCAAAAGCCATTGCTCGTCTTTCGCCTGTGCCGGGGCAGTAACAATAAACGTTTCCCTGATAGTCATAAACAACGTTAGTTTGACCATCGACCAGCTTCGTTTGCTCGCCATCCTTCCACATGTTACGGATATCTATCACCGGTTTGATTCCACAGTCGTCCCACAACTGCTCAATCAACTTCGTATCATCTAATCCTTTGTCAGCCATCAGAGCATTACAATCTTCTTTAACCAACTCTTCGTGTCTTTCCTTGAGCTTTTTGACGAGTTTTCGGCCTTCGGGCATCTCGTTACATGAAGCCTTTGTTACCTCAAAGGCTACGGGCAACTCATAATCTGCATCTACAATCAAATGCAGTTTGTAGCCAAACCACTTGACTACCTTTTGCCATGTTGTGCCGTCATCACGAACACCGGCGTATGTCTTTTTGCCAAAGTCAGCATCCGTGTCCCGTCGACCATCTGAGGACATATCAGATAAACTTTTTCTTGGCCGTGCATGAGTATTGATAGCTTTACCGTTCATAGCCAGATTATTCCCAAAACCCGGCAACTCCTTACGCAACTGCTCTACCAACTCATCAAATATCTTCTCGATATATTCAGCGTTCTTAAACAGTAAGGCAAAGAATCGTGTATATACCCAGGACGGAGGTACCGCGTTTTCACCTTTAGCTATATCAAAACCACATAGCCAGCGAAGCCTGTCATTTCGCTTCAGCTCACGACGCAGCGATTCAACGCTGTTGTGCTGAAATACGATACCTGCAAGAATTGAATTCCAAACCGCCCGAACCGGATACTCATCTCTGCCTTTGGCTCTCTGTGATTCCAGAGCACGCATTAACGGCTCATCCGGCAGGTAATCCAGCAATAACCGAAGGCGAGATAAATCTCCAAGATTTTCAATCTCTTTCCAGCTGAATAATTGTTTTTGTGGTAGAATAGCCATAGGCGACCTCCTTGTCTTTTTGGGTTTGTTTTTTTACGCTGGTATTTTACCAGAACAAGAGGAGGTCGTCGTTTTATTTGGGGTCAATTTGGCATAAATCTTCTTTTGGCAAGGGAAAAATAAGCACTTACAGCAAAACAGCGGGGTAAATACAATTTGAAGTTTTTGTAACTATCCTAAACCACAAGCAGTTCCAAACAACGCAAATGGCTCTATAATGTTTTCTTCCTGCAAATCCTGATACACCTTCCTATAGCCATAAATGCGATTGCTTTCGAAATAGCTATGAGCAACCGCCTGGGCGATGTTTTTGCGCCTGAGCAACTGTTGGCAGGGCAAACGCTTGAAACTGTCATAATAGCCGCTGGTGCTTGCTTTCAATACTCTGCACATCACAGCAACAGAAAAGAGCCTGGTATGCTTTTTTATCCATGCGTACTTCACAGCGACTCCCTCGCGAAGTACGCCGCCGCTTTTTTTAATATGTCGTTCTCCATCTTTAGGCGGGCATTCTCTTTGCGAAGTTGCCTAAGCTCATCTGCCTTTGATTGAGTTTCGCTTTGGGCAGGTAATTCACCGGCCTGCCTGAATTTTTGTACCCAGTTTCGGATTGACCAACCTGTGGCGCCAAGTCTTTTAGCCGCCTGCTCGTAAGAATAACCCTGCTCAGTCACCAGGCGAGCTGCCTGTAATTTGAATTCTTTGCTGTATTTTCGGTACTTTGCCATAACGAACACTCCTTGTAAATTGGGGCAGTATAACCTCTCGCCAAGTGTCCGTCATCTGTTCAGCACCTCAGAGTCTGTCCAAGCCAAAGTCTGTTTGAGAGTTTCATTGCTGTAGCACAATCGCTCGTTGCACATGCTATCGCGTATCTTATATCTCCCTTGAGCTGTTTCCTTTATAACTTTCTTAGTGCCGTGACTCCGAGAGCTAAAAGCCTCACAAAGACGAGCAATCTATAAAGGCTTAATATTTAAATAAAACTTATAAACAGGGGACTCTTTCATCTCTTTAGAGACCATGTCATCAAACATTGAACCATTTTTTTCTCGTGGAACTTTCAAACATTGCCTTAGGCTTAGCAAGCAACCCAAGCATCCTACACCGCTGCTCACGTCTTAGGAATTTAACAACATCATCAGGCACATCTTGCTGTTCTCTTCGTAAAAAAGCCCAGCAATAACCGCTTAATCTGAATATACTGCCGAACACATACGGCTTCTCCGTAATGCGTAAAATGCATTTTGCTATCTCAAATAGCGGGTGGCTCCTATGACAATACTCCATTATTCCCTGCCGGAATCTCGCGAACAAAATGTGTCCCTTTTCGGTTCCGATACGCCTTAGATGACGCACCGGCATATCGGAAAAGGATCTTACTTGCCATCCATGCATTCTGGCCGTTACCTCAGCAATAGCATCGACGCCCCCATTTCGTAAGGGCATATACCCACCAATGTCCTCATAGCATTGTCGTCGGAACATTTGGATCGCTCCACTTACACTCCATAAAGCACTCACCTGCAGCTGGATCCATTTCCCCCCGCATAATTCAAACAGTATTCCGCCACCAATCCCAAGTTTAGGATTATCTCGAAATCTCGCTAAGACACGCTCATAATAGTCTGGTTCGAACGAAACATCCGCATCAAGATTCCCTATAAAGTCGTATTCAATGCCATTTAACCGCTCAAGTCCTGCTCGAATGGCATAAACTTTTGAACCGAAGTTCCGCTCCTCGTCAGTTTCTCTACACAATAATTCAATAAAATCATATTCTGTCTCATACCGCTTCACGATCTCGTCGGTGCGGTCGGTCGAACCATCACTTACAATCACCCACTTTTTTGGCAAAACAGTCTGGGAAATAACAGATTGTATAGTTTTCTCAATATAAGCCTCCTCGTTTCGAGAAGGCGTTATAAGTATGTATGAATATGTACTATTTACCATGATCAGCCTTAGTCATTACTCTTCCTGTTGCTTAATTTGCAATGCCCTCATATAAAAACAATTAAATCTATCCATTAGTACTTCCTTGCTATAATTTTGCATAAAGTAAGTGTTGCCAGCTTGGCCAAGACTTCGAGCACATTCCGGGACATCAAGCAAACTTTTGAGCTTCGCTACAAGATCTCTCACATTCCCAGCTTCGAAAAGAATTCCAGCTTTACCAAAATTAAAGCCTTCAGGAATACCGCAGATATTGCTTCCAACAACCACCAATCCATGCTGCTGAGCCTCTTGAATAACAAGCCCTTGCGTTTCTTCTCTGCTAGCAAGAACGAAAATATCCGCTTCTTGGTAATGCTCGAAAGCTTCGTTTTGATCTATCCAAACTGTAAAATAAGCAATATCATTTAAGGGTATTGATTAGAATAGAGCAGGAATAAGTTCTACTTTTAATAATTATTATGGTATATTCTTTTTGCACTTCACATAAAGCTTATATATTATTGATATTAATCTATTGGGCAGAATTATATTAATTATATTAATTATTATATCTTTTTTCCATTTAGCTAATATTATAGAACATAGTCTTTTAGAATGTTTTGTTTCAATAATACTTAGATTTTCAAATAACTGACAAAGCCCTTCAGCATTTCTTTCCCAGGATAAATTTTCAACAGCATGTTCTCGAGCCTTTTCTTTGAACTTTGACATTTCAGAAAAATTTTCTATATAATAGGTTAAAGCCTTTCTTAATGATTCAATGTCACAGAAAGCAAGAGGCCAATAATAACCATCTTCCCTTGCCTTATAATTATTCACTTTTACTAACTTACCATTTATCCCTTCAATGATGAATTCATTCATAGGTGGTTCATTAGTTGTAATTACTGGCAGTCCACACGATAGAGCTTCCGCAATAGTCAATCCAAGCCCATCCAAAATAGAAGGATACACATAAACATCTCCATAATGATACGCGCCTGGGGCAGATATAGTTTTAATTATTAATTCAATATTATTATTTTGTAAAATAATATTATCGGTTTCTTCGTTCCATTTTGAAAAACCTTTTTGAGCATGGATTATTAGTCTTGAATCATCTTTATCAAGTCTATCGAATGCTTTAACCAAAAGACTGGTTCCCTTTCTATTTGGACTCATCCCACAGGAGTGGAAAAAAGCGGGACCTTTCTCCCCTTTTACTTTACCATCATATTGAAAGATATTTATATTAGTTCCCCATGGAATATAAAAGCACTGCGGATGACTTTGAAAAACAGAATAATGTCTCTTAGTGTTGCACAATAAATAATCATATATCCAAAATAGTTCTATCGTTGCAGCAGTATAATAATCAACATAGGAGCCAATAACTAATTCCGGGAAAGTCTTCTTTATATCCACTAATATTTTCCAATGTTGCTGCTCATTAAACAACACGTTAGAAATGTTATTGGTTTTAATCCACTTTTTAAATTGTCTTAAATCTAAGTTCCTTCCTAAACTATCAGGAATACGCATCCCCCAAGTTACATTTTCTATGTTCCATTTTTTATCGTTTTTAGCATAATATTCACCTCCGCGGACAAAAATATATACATTATGCTTTTTATTTAATATATCCATGTATTGGCGAGATACGATAGCTGCTCCGCGTTCAAACCATGTTGTTACAATACCAATATTCAAGGAAAACTCCTAAAATAAAAATGGGGCTTGACTAGTTGAGAGGAAAACACCACCCTGCGCATTGGTCAGACAACTTTTCTTAGTTCTGCATAAAGTTTTTGTACAAGTATTCTTCGGCCAACGCGTTTCATAAGCACTTTGGCAGCAGGCAGAAATTTCCTAACTACAGGTTTCACAAATGCTGCCCTTCCTTGGTGTAAATAGATAGCAGTACGTTTCCCGGTGGAAGATAAACTTTAGCCGGTCCGATGCTCTTAATCTGAAAAAGTTATGCCACTCAACAGCGCCGCGAAGCAATAGGTGTTGCAGCAGGTCGTTAGCTTTTCTCGTACATATAGAAATCTGCAGAAGATCCCGCATTGGCATCTGCAGAATAGGGATACTTGTTTGGTATATACTGTATTAGCCTCCAAGCATGAGCATTCTCATCTATCCAGTTTGTGAACTTTCTATGCTTAACGTGAGGAACTGTCGGCTCATTTTGCTCCTCCCCATTACTTGAATAGATAATTACGAATCGATCGGAAGAATCGAAGAGCCTCCTCATATATGACTCGAATACTTCATCCTCGATCAAGTGGTATATCACATCCAGTGAAAGGGTCAAATCCCCTCTCTCTCCGCGGTAAACCTCCATTAACTTGAACTTCTTGGAACGGTCATTCGCAAACAGATATTTGCACAGGGACAAAGCATGTGGACTTATGTCAAAGCCTAGGTAACTGGGATACTTAGCTGATTTCAACTGGTTTCCATCCCCGCAACCGTACTCAATGACACTCGCCACATTATTTCTCCTGACAAATTCATTTATGATTGATGTTTTTAATTCTGCTAATTTCCCATATGAACCCGCGCCTGAATTTCCACCTCTATCATACCGTTGAATCCAATATTTTTGTGATCCAGGAAAAACTTTAGAGAAAAACCTTCGGTTAATTTGCTTGCCTACTGAAGCGATGAAAGGTATTCTTTTCAGGATAGCTTTTGTCCGGGATTTCCAATTTGTCTTCATAACACATTGTAAATGTTGAACTTAACTTTTACACAGCAAGCCCTAAGTACCACACCAATGAGAAAAATGGCCATAATTCGATGAGCTTACTTAAAGCAGACATCCTCAGGAGGATGTCACGTTCGAAACACCACCCTGCGCATTGGTCAGATAACTTTTCTTAGTTCTGCATAAAGTTTTTGTACAAGTATTCTTCGGCCAACGCGTTTCATAAGCACTTTGGCAGCAGGCAGAAATTTACTAACTACAGGTTTCACAAAATGCTGCCCTTCCTTGGCGTAAATAGCTCGAATTTCCTTTACCTTCTAATCCCGATTTTTCTTTCAGATACTGCACATTGATAACTGCACCAATTATTAAATATATCAGAACAATCGAATTAGGTTGCGTAAGGAAAGGCTGTATACCAGTTTGAACTAACATTGAAAAAATGAACGTTATCCCAGCAGCAGTAAATGGCAAATGCATGGACGTCCGCTTGAATGATTTAAAACACCTTACTGCCAGCATTCCTTGCATAAGCAGAAAAAGTGCAAGGCCTATAATTCCAGTCTTTAATCCAAGTTCCAAGTAACTATTATGTAAACTTCCGGCTTGTTTCCAATACCAATCTCCATCATGTGCTCTTGTCATATAGAAAATAACTTTGCCCAGTCCTACTCCCAATAAAGGGGAAACTTTCCACTCTGATATAACTTCTGCCCACATGTCTTCTCGGGGAGATTCTTGAGATGTGTAATTAATAACTTGACTTGAAAATCTTGCTTCTAATTCGAGGAATGCTTTATTGCCAGTTGTTTTTGCGGTAACCCCAAAGAGAATTATACCCAACAAACCAAGAAAAGCTATTTTTCTTAGTGGTTTAAGGCTAATTCTTCCTGACCAGAACATATACAGTACAATACCCGGGCAAATAACAAGCAAAGCCCATGCAACTCTAAAGTTAGACGCAATAACAAAAGGAGGTAACAAAAT
>Ga0307433_1000834_pt1 | contig 20137 bp, 11 predicted proteins | sample SalMarWE160210MG_FD_202166 | JGI IMG/M metagenome (GOLD analysis project Ga0307433, IMG submission 202166) | Salt marsh sediment microbial communities from the Plum Island Ecosystem LTER, Massachusetts, United States - WE1603-210 | ecosystem: Environmental > Aquatic > Marine > Intertidal zone >... | reverse complement strand
TCTTTAATGTAAGGACCAGGGTGTAGAGATAAGGATATTCTGCTGACCACTTTTTCGGATTTATAACCTTCTTGTCCAGTTCAAGTGTAGCTTCTTCTCCCTTTTCAACCATCACACTCTCAGGGATAGGCTCAGCAAAAACAGGTTTATTATTAGCATCAAACAAACTTACCTCAACATAATGAATCCCAGAGTTCGACTCACTGTAATTCCTTACCTTAGTACCAATCCTCAACATTGCGTTCTCATAGTTATTATCCAAATCGGTCCATGCCAAAAAATCTCTAATATGCACTTTAGGAGAAGAGAATAAGTAAACATCTCGGTAAATTCCGCTGAATCGCCACATATCCTGGTCCTCTAAGTAACTTCCATCAGACCATCGATATACCTCAACTGCCAGAATGTTAGAACCAATATGAATATATGGTGTAATATTGAACTCTGCCGGTGTCATACTGCCCTGACTGTAGCCTACTCTTTCACCGTTAACCCAAACATAAAATGCGGATTTGACACCTTCAAATGCCAGAAAGACCTCTCGCTCTTTCCAGTCGTGTGGAATAGTAAATTCTCTCCTGTAAGATCCGACTGGATTATAATCATGCGGAATATGGGGAGGATTAGTCCTTTCAACCGACCATGGTTCCTTGACATTCGTATAAATTGGTATTCCATAGCCTTTCATCTGCCAATTACCGGGTACAGAAATGTCGTCCCACTTATTTACATCAAAATCCTCCTTGTAAAACTCCTTAGGTCTGTCACCAGGGTTTTTAACCCAGTTGAATTTCCATATACCATTTAGCAATTTGAAATAAGGTGACTTAGTGCGTTCACCTTCCAACGCTTGTTGAACATTAGCATAAGGTACCAAAGTCACATGCGCCGGCTCCTTGTTTTGACCAATCATTTTAGGATTTTCCCAATCATTAACTTCACCGCTGTTAACCTCTCCCATAACATATATCGCAACCAACATCAATGATAGGATTACACACATTACTCTCTTGATTCTCACTCTTTCCTCCTCTACTATTTTATAACCTTTCCATAACCTTTGGGACAAATTTATATAAGTCGATTTGAAGTCATTTATAAAAATACTTTCTGACTCTTTGTCCCAGTCGAAAATTCAATAGATTACTTCCCATTCAATTTAATTTACTCCGAGATTTTTATGCGAAATAGAGAATTAAAACCTACTTTTACTAAGTGCGAATTTGCCTATATCAATATTTAAAGCAAATTACTTTGTGATATCTCTTAAAAATTTATGAAAAACCCAAAAGAAACAAAGGAACTACCCCAACGCTCGCGCTGAGTTAGTTCCTTACTAATTGATAAACAAAAATTATTACATCGCAAAAACACTAATCGCACAAATCACAAAGAGTACTTAGTTTCCACTTAAAACAGTTGTCTTTCAATTTCCAAAGAACAGTATTTTTACATCGTGGACAATGGGGCTTTTTTGGCCAACGAAACTGTCTGAAAAATGTATAACTTCTCCAGTAACTGTTTATAATTGCAAAAGTTTTTATACTTTCCATTCGATAATATTATATAAAAAACTTTCATTTTAGTCCAAATGTTACTCAATTACCTGCTCAATTACCTGAATAAATAAGATGTGCTAATGCTATTAATACAATTTTTAGAAACAACAGCTTCTTGCAGACCTTCAGTTTTGGCTTTAATAACAATTTGTCCGGATTGAGTAGTAGTCCGAATCAATGCCGTAGCTGTTCCTGCTTCGGTTTCTACTCGTTCAGGGCTTATTAATATACCGGAACCTGTTACGCCAAATAATATTTCCTTTTGAACGTCACGTACAATTGTACCGCTTTCATCGACAACTGAAGCATACACAAAAAACATGTTTTCTCCATTTGCCATTGCAGCACCTTTGAGATCAAAACGAAGATCAATAAATTCTGCTTGCCCAGGAGTCCGTCTACTATGTGAGGCTACCTTTTCGTTATCCATATAACCAATTGCTTTTAATTCTCCCGGCTTAAAAGGAATATCATGAAAAGTAAAAGGGGGATGTAATAAATTATCTGTAAATATTCCTGTATCAGGCTCTCGAGAAGCAATCAATTGGTCATTTAAATATAAATTCACGCGATCACAATTGCTGTATACTGTAACTGTTCGAGGTGAATTTTCTGTCCAATAATTGGCAATGTAAACCATGGGTCCACTATCAATGTCTTTTAAAATTAGATGAGGATCCCGCTGGCTTTGATAAAAGTAATAAGAAAATTTAGGTATTCGAAAATAATCAATCACTCCGGATGGAAAGCACTGAAAATCTATGCCAACCCAGAGACCATCTCCACAGAGGAACGATAATCCGCGATTCAAATTCAACGATTCTTGATGATTTTGTGCCTGGACCAACATGGCAACTTCACCATCTTCTCTATCGACGTCGCTCGTGCTATTGCCGGCGCCATAATCCCAGTGTCCGTATTCACTAATAACCAGTGGCGTGTTTTCAGAATAGTCTCTGGCACCGTGTTGGGATGCCCGAATAAAGACATCGTATATAGAAGGAAATTTCCAACCCGCAATAAAACATTGATCTCCTGGATATTCTTTATGACCAATTCGCATTGCTTTTTCCGCAAAACTTGAATCGAAATCTGTTTCGTTTAACGATAATTCCCACAGAATCACAGAAGGATGGTTTCGATCCCTTCGGATCATTTCTCTAATATTTTGATATGAATGTTCTCGAAATTGAGGTCCGCCAATATATTGAAATCCAGGGATACAATCCATAACCAGAATTCCAAATTCGTCACAAGCATCTAAAAACGAAGGATCTTGCGGATTGTGTGACGAACGAACATACTGAAAGCCTCCCTCTTTTAGGTGAAGAGCATCTCGTCTTTGAGCTGAATTTGGGAATGCCCATGCTACATAGGGATAATCTTGCACACGATTGGTTCCCATAAACATAAATCGTTCGCCATTTATGGTCAAACCGCCGTCATGACTAAATTGGATTCGTCGGATGCCGATTATAGTCTGATAATGATCCACCAATACTTCATCATCAAAAATTTTCGTTTGGATTTTATAAAGGTAAGGATGATTCGGATACCAGAGATGAAAATCAGTCAGCTGTATTAGCTGATCAAATGTATAGTCATCTCCCGCATTGATAATTTGTTGATCTTCAACCGTGGAAACCAGGCGGTGATTTGCATCAACAAGATGTGTTTTTATTTTGCAGTTTTTTGCCTGCTGATATTCATTTAAAACATGCGTTTTTATGTTAATATGCGCAAAAGATTCGTTTACCAGTGGATAGGTGACAAAGACACCACCACCAGCCGTTTTCTTTGCATACACAGCATCTGTAATATGAAGCCGATCGGTAATATGCAAATGAACGTCCCTGTATAGACCACCATGACTAATCCAATTTCCATAAACAGGAATATCTTTATCAGTAAAATTGTTTACCTTGACAGCAATAACATTAGTATGATTACCTAATTTTATATAATCTGTAATATCAATTGTAAAAGGCAAATACGAGCCTACATGCGTTACAAGATGGGCGCCGTTTATCCAAACATCAGCGACCTGATCCGCCGCTTCAAACTCTATAAATATTTTACGTCCCTTATGTGCCTCAGGCAATTGGAAATGTTTGCGATACCAGTTTATTCCTTCGTTATCCGGTTTCCAGGGATGCCTGAGTGGCGTTATCAGGGGAGAATGAGGCAAATGAACTGCCTGCCAATTTATGTCCTTGAAGGATGGATGTTTAGCTGCATTCTCCCTTATCACCCCTCGAAAAAAAAGCCAATTAGCATTAAAATTTATTCTTTGACGATTCGTAGCTTTAGGCTGCCATTCTTCCGCTTTTATTAATGTTAGATTCGTTGTTACAATAAGTAGTCCAAAAAGGATAATACATTTTATATGTTTGAGTTTATTCATTTGATTTCTTTCTGATTTATTTCAGTAAAAGAGTCTTGCGCGTTTCAATGCCATAATCTGTCTCTAAACCTATAAAATAAATTCCCGATACCAGTGATGTCCCATCTGCCTGTTGGGCTTTCCATACAATTGAATAATTACCTGCAGGCTGACGACGTTGCACAAGCGTTGAAACTAATTTGCCTTGAATATTATAGACTTTCAGAGTGATAAAAGTTGAACTTTCCAATCTATAGTCTATCCTGGTTTGATTATTAAATGGATTGGGATAGTTTTGTGCCAATTAAAAATTCACCGTTATTTCGGAATCAAGATGATCCTTGGAAGTATCGTTTTCTTTATATACGCCGCCTAAATCTTCGATTTGGGGAATAAAAGAGACGTCTGCGCCTTTTATAAATTTGATTGAATCACTACTCTGATAACATAGAACTTCCTCTGAGTTCGCATGCAAAAATTGAGCTTCGACTACAAAAAGCAAGAATATATATACTATTCCTAAAATATTTTTCAATTTCATGAATTTGAATAACCTCCCGAAGGTTTAACCTTCGGGAGGTCGATTGAGTACGGCTTTGAGCTATCGAATCAGTGTCAATTTCCTGATTTGTTCAAAGGAACCAGCCACCATTTTGGCAAAATAGACCCCTGAAGGAACCTCATTCCCATTGAAGTCTTTTCCGTTCCATTGAATGGAATATATTCCTTGAAACTGTTGTCCATTAACAAGTGTTGTTACCAATTGTCCCATCAGATTATAAACGCTAATCTGAACAAGGGATTTTTCAGCCACTTCGTAATTAATCGTTGTTACTGGGTTGAACGGATTGGGATAATTCTGCGCCAGAACAAAAGAATTGGGTAAGCTCTCAATCCTTTCGACTGATGTGGGTGCGGCGACTTTACTAAGCCGGAAATTGTCCATTTCAATAAAGGAGTTCGGAACACTTGTATTGTGTATGGCAACTCCCAGCAGGTGTCCCACTGCATCCGGGGCAGTTGCGACTGCAAACGTCACCGTAAACTCCGTCAAAAAGGCGTCAACAAACCCTTCGAAGTCACCAGTTGTTGTAGCCACGGGAACACGGGTGCCGTTGTCGTCATAATAGAGCATTAAATCGAATATGGTCGTCTGCCAGCTATTCCGCACGTCTGCCATTAGCATGAAGATGTCCCCTTCCTGGATTGTATAGTCCGTCAACTGCCACAGTACGCCATCGTCGCTATCGAGCCAGGCGCCAAAAGTGCCGTCGGTGGCTAGCGGATTCTCCGAAACACCCGAATCGATGGCAAGAGAATCGAGGCTCCACCCGGGGATGTTTGCCCAATTTTTCTCTTCTACGCCCGGCTCCTCGAAGCTCGGGTTTACGAGTGCAATAGATTCCTGAGTGACCGTGTCTCTACTCAGCCGGAAATTGTCCATTTCAATAAAGGAGTTAGGAACACTTGTATTGTGTATGGCAACTCCCAGCAGGTGTCCCACAGCTTCCGGGGCACTGGCGGCTAAAAACGTCACCGTAAACTCCGTCAAAAAGGCGTCAACAAACCCTTCGAAGTCACCAGTTGTTGTAGCCACGGGAACACGGGTGCCGTTGTCGTCATAATAGAGCACTAAATCGAATATGGTCGTCTGCCAGCTATTCCGCACGTCTGCTTTCAGCGTGATCAGGTCCCCTTCCTGGATTGTATAGTTCGTCAACTGCCACAGTACGCCGTCGTCGCTATCGAGCCAGGCGCCAAAAGTGCCGTCGGTGGCTAGCGGATTCTCCGAAACACCCGAATCGATGGAAAGAGAATCGAGGCTCCATCCCGGGATCTCTGCCCAGTTTTTCGTTTCTACGCCCGGCTCTTCGAAGCTCGGATTTATGAGTGCAATAGATTCCTGAGCGAATAACACGTTCGTTGCGAAGAGCAACATAACGCTCAGCACACCTACTAATGTGACTGTTCCCTTTTTCAGTGTGCTGGTACGATTTTGACTCGGTAATAAGGTATTCATAACAATAATCCTCCTACATTTTGTGATTAGTTTTGAAAAAGTGATACTCGTGTGAAACTTCATTCGATTACCATTTGTGTATCTTGTGGTTTCCTCGTAATTATCTCTATCTCACCCCCTTTCAGTTTGTGTGAATTGACCTGGACATGTATCTTCCCTGCAGTTCTTGTAGATTGAATAATAGCCAGACCGAGACCGTTAAAGGCGTGTCGCTGTGATGCCTTATGGAGATCATGATCAGTTGGATTGCCATTGCCTAGCCCAATGATACGGCCCTCACCTTCAATATCGAAGTACAAGAGATTGTCGGCTATTGGCACTACATTTCTGTCAGAATCGATAATCTCTACCTGCAAATGCGCGACATCCTCGCCATCAGCGCGCAGCGTCTCATGGTCCAGCGACAGTTGAATCGCAGCCGGCGTGCCAGTGGACCGAACCTCTTTAGTGACAACCACTTGGCCTTCTCTCTTCCCTACGGCTTTCAACACACCGGGTTCATAGGGGACATCCCAGGAGAGGTGCAGATCGGTTGTGGTGGGAAATGCCCGAGGTCTCTCGTAACTGTTCCAGCCCCCTGACGTTCCCTGCCGGGGAAACTCCAACCTTTTTTCTCCAAAAGACTTTCCGTTCACAAACAATTCGACTGCATCACAGTTGGTATATGCCAGCACGGGGATAACCTGGCCTTCTCTGTTTGGCCAGTTCCAGTGCGGAAAGACGTGCAGGACCGGTTCTTCGGTCCATTGACTTTTGTAGAAATAGTAAGAGTCTTTCTTAAAGCCGACCAGATCCAGGACGCCACTCGATGCATGCTTGTACGGCCACCGCGCTTCTCCCAAGTAATCGATCCCGGTCCACATGAAATCTCCTATCACATAGTCATGCATCGTGACGAACTTCCATAACTGTTCCACACGGATCATATTGAAGTTGTAATTGGGCCGTACCGTGTCGAGATTATCACCCAATGTATAACTGCCGCGAATGCCGTAAATGTTTGAACTCTCCGTCCCAATCATCTTCCAACCCGGATGTGCCAATTTATCCGGCGTATAATACAATTCGCGAAGTTCATGCCACCGATCCACATAATTATAACCTACGATATCCAATGCCTCGAGAAACTCGGTTTTGGTTGGCTTGCGGTCATCAGCAATATGATCGCAACCTGCGGTGACCGGCCGATTGGGATCCAATTGATGACAAATGTCCAACAGTTTCCTCAATACTTGTGTGCCGTTCTCGGTAGTCTGCTCGCCAATTTCATTGCCAACGCTCCACAAAACAACGGAGGGATGATTGCGGTCACGAAGTATCATGGCTGCAAGATCTTGTTTGTACAATTCATCAAAATAGAGATGATACGAAGAAGTTCGCTTCCCAACCGTCCATTCATCAAACGCCTCGTCCATCACCAAAAAACCTATCCGGTCACATAAGTCGAGAAATTCCGGCGCCGGGGGGTTATGAGCCGTCCGGATGGCATTCGCGCCCATCTGCTTAAGCGTCCTCAATCGGCGCTCCCATACCCCTTCAGGAACCGCGGCGCCTACCGGTCCTCCATCGTGGTGCAGATTCACGCCATGCATTTTCACCTGTTTGCCATTGAGAAAAAAGCCTCTGTTCGTATCATATCGAATCTCACGGATGCCCACTGGTGTGGTCACCTGATCCACTACCCTGCCATTGCTGCGAATGGTTGAACGAAGTGCGTATAGATTCGTTGACTCGATTGACCAGAGTCTTGGTGCGTTCACCCTAAGAGTGTCTATAAGTTGCAGATCCTGTTCTGGTTCAATATTAAAAGATTGTTCTGCTTGGCTTACCAGCTCTCCATCGGTACCCATCAATTCGCTTGTGAGCGTCCCTGTCCGAACTTCTTTGTACTCATTCTCGATCTGCGTTTTCACGACCACAACAGCGGAATCCGAAGTGGCCGAGGGAGTAGTCACCGCAATCCCCCAATGTCCGATATGCAATCGATCAGCCACAATGAACCAGACGTGCCGGTAAATGCCGGAGCCCGTATACCAGCGGGAATTCGGCTGCATGGAGTTGTCAACTCTGACCGCAAGAACATTCTCCCCCTCATGGAGATTGGGAGTCAGATCATAATAAAAAGTCGAATATCCATAAGGACGGTGACCCAAATGATGCCCGTTGATCCAGACATCGCTGTTCATATAGATCCCGTCAAACTGAATCCAAACATTTCCTGTTAGAGCATTTTCCGGGGCAGTGAAGTGCTTTCTATACCAACCGATGCCGGTAGGAAGATAAGCGATATTACCACCACCAGGAGCACTTTGATCGTATGTTCCCTCGATACTCCAATCGTGCGGTACATTTACCGTTCGCCAGCTCTTATCGCCAAAACCCGGTTCTTGGGCATTCGCCGGGTCGGCTTGAACAAATTTCCAGTTCAGATCTATGGAAAGATGCTGGCGGGATTGAGCGTCGGCCCAGTTTGGCATCCAAGATAAGCCCACAATGAAAACAAAGAACATGGTTGCTAGTTGTAACATGATGTTATCGAACTCTCCACTTTACGACTTTAAAGTTTTCATAAGTCACGCGTCACTATTATTGTTCAAGCCACACCGATTCGATCTCGAAGCCATAGCTCTCGGCAGCGTCTTCGACATTCGGTTCAACCAGAAATTGCACTTCTTCGATATCTTGGAGCCGAAGCGGTGCAAGCTCAGACGATCTAAACCACAAAGGCAGAAAAGGCGGGAAAGGCCTGGGAAGCAACATCATTGAACCGAACTTGAACTTGTCAAAGGAAACGGAGTGATTAGCATAGTTGCTGGTAATTGTAACGGGGGTGCTGAAAGCTCCTCCATTTCTATCAACTAGAATAATCCTAAGAACAACATGGCCTCCATTGGTTGACTTCGCCTTAACGACCAAATTACCAAATGAATCAAGAGAGGTTCTTCGGCCCGCTACTTTGTCTCCAACATAAATCTTCCAGCCAAGTGTGGGCCCATTATCAGGCCTGTTGGCGACTATTGACCGGATAGCCATTTGTCCCAGAGCATCGGTTGCGACGACCCGACTCTGGTAACTTCTGTTCCACCGAGAAAAAGCATAATCAATCCGTCGATGGTCTCTACGGGCATTGAAAAGCTCCACCGAGCTGGTCGAATGGACTATCGGAACTTCCCAGTGTTCATCATAATAATAGTCCCAATCCGAAGGCGATCCCGGATGATTCCCAGGAAAAGTGACCTTCTTGTCCTTCTGCTCAATAACAATCCAATAGTTTAAAAATCCGCTATTCACAATGTCTGCCGGAATTTGTGCTTCAAAGACGCACGGTTTGTTCTCTTGCATTGGAATTCGTCGGGGGCGCCAGCCGCTTCCGGCGATGAGCCATACCCTATCAGCCGCATTTATGCCGGACACGATAGCCGAAATCTGAACTGGATTCCCTGTCTCCACTGCTACATGCGGAGCATGTTTTACCATAACACCATCAAGTGTCGGTGCAGGGGCAATGAACTCCCCGAGTTCAATATAGCCCATTTTACTTTTGGCCGTCCAGCGGTTATTGTTTTTACCATTCCGAGTAAGCAGGTACGAACCGGGCGAAATGGTAAATGATCCGTTCTTGACCTGAGTAATACGTTCATTTCCAACATTCAAACTCTGGATACGGAAGGAACCACCCAGATCGGGCAGTTCTATTTTCATATGATGGTCGCGCCAATCTATATGGGTGACATGTTTGCTAAAAGAGGGACGTTCAAAGGGATCGCGACTGTGGACAGCATCCGGCATCACTTCCAGCCTCCAAATACCGTCTTCCAACTTATCCAGGAAATAAATGCCCAGCCCTTCATAGGAGACCGCCGGAGAAGATCCCACACCGGCGATGTGCTTCAGACGCTGTGGATTACGAGGTGCAGTCTGCGTATGATTGGAATAATAAAAAGCCGTATCGGAGTTCATTTCGCTCAGATTCAGAGTATGGCTGAGCCGGAAGTCCCCAAAAAGGGTATCTGCCGGAAAGCTGCCGAAGTATTTGTGGAGCGGGACGTGATGAAAGACCATCGAAGCAATCAACATACTTATGGCTTTTGAGGGCGTATAGGCCAGGTTCAGATAATGTGTTTGGTAGTCGCTGTTGGCGTAGGCTATGGCCAGCGGATCATAGGCAAACTGGGTGGCCCACTGAAAGCCAGCTTCCCGAAAGCTTCTGGCCATGGCCGGATAAGCGTAAGAATGCAGTACATCGGCGGAATCGAATTCATAGACCATTTGGGCTTTCGATTTAAACGCCGGTTCATCTTTAAAGGGAATTGTATAGGCATCGACATAGGGCAGGTAGTTGTTCTTTATTTCTGCCCCGCCCACCAATCCAGCTGGATACCACTGAAAGCCGACTCCGTCGACTTTGGCATTCATGACTGCCTCGGCTACTCCGGGATTCTGAGAGATATTATAAAATACCGGCTTCTCCCATCCGGCGCTACGGACGTGATCGGCCATGTCATTTATAAAATTGGTAATTGCGCTCAGCTCTCCCCCGTGGGCAGGTTCATTTATTATTTCCACCGCGATGATATTAGGATTCTCAGCATAAGATTGAGCCACATATGGATTGACATGATTAATGAATTGCGACAGATAGCGTTTAATGACCGGCCAAAACGCCTTATTCCTAGGAGCTTCCCCCTTTGATATATAATTGGCGAAACCACTGGTAGGAGTGGCCCCATCCGGATACCCGTTATTGTAAAAATTCAGGGGAGTTAGAATAATCTTGATGCCTCTTTCCTGCAGTTTCCAGAGCAAATAGTCCAGCAACTGGAGGTGTTCATTATTCACCAGATTGCCCAGGCTGTCGCTGATTTCCGTGTCCCATATATGAATGCGGAAACCATCGAATCCGAGCCTGGCAAAGTGATACACATCCTTGTCAATTTCTTCTTTATGATTTTTACCCAGCTTCTTCAGCGCCCGATAGCTGTGGGCAAATGGAGTCGAATAGTTAACTCCAAAAAACGCCGCCTCATTGCCTTTATCGCGGTATTTTAGTAGTCCATCCTCAACAATAATTTTCGCCTTACTCGAAGTACTGGTTTGGTTAGTCTGAACTGCCCATACCACATCGCAGCACAGCATGAACAGCAGCGGCACGAGCATCCAGGAAGAGATACTCACACGTCCGCGAGTATTTATCCATTTCAAAGTTATTTCCATTATTTTCCTTAAAATCAATTTTTAAAATCGTAGTTATAGGTAATAAAAATGAAAGCAGGAAGCGCATTGCCATCGAAATCAAAGAAGGCATTGTTCTCCCATGAGGAACCGGTTCCCCACGGATCCTTGAGGTTGGATGTTATCCAAGCCGGTTCCCAATAGAAAATACCTTTGCCACCGCCGGCAATGACTTCCTGTGTCAGATCGATCAGGTAATTCTTCTGCCCCTCCGGTGTCGCAGGATAACCTTGTACCAGACTGGCTGAACCAAAGATATTGGCATAGCTGTCGGCGTTCTCCATCGTCCATGGATATGCCGTTTCCATGATCATGACATCCTTGCCAAACTTCCCCCGAAAGTTCGCGACCCTCGTGCTGATTTCTGCCAGTGACACATTGGACCATCGGGCGTAATAGGAAAAACCAACAATGTCAAAATCGGTTACGCCTCCAGTCCCGGTGATATTGTCAAACCACCATTCCACGTTCTCCGGTTGCGCAATGTGGAGAATGATCCTGGTATTAATATCAGAAGATTCCGATACTTCTCTTACCGCATGAATGGCCTTATTGATCACCCCTCCAAGATTTTTCCAATTCCCGTCGCATGCATTGAGGGCAGGAAACCCTGAGGGGGCGTTGGTAAAAAGCATACCGCAATTGATCTCATTTCCGATCTGAACCATTTCAGGCATCAGACCTCTTTCATTCAGATGGAGCAGTGTTCTTTTGGTGTATTGATAAACAGAATCTTGCAGCACCGCAAGGTCCTTGATCTCTTTCCAGGCTTCTGGTATTGCCTGCCAACCCGGATCCGCCCAATAATCGGAGTAGTGAAAATCGAGGGCTACCGCCATCTCCTGTCCCTTTGCCCTTGCGATACTTTTTGCCACATCATGGAGATCGCTGTACATCTGTGTTGCGGATTCTCCATACACTTCCATTGTGATTTCCGGATCGTGCCATATCCTCAGGCGCACGACATTCGTGCCGTAATCTGCGAATATCTGGTAGGGATCCATAACAGATCCGGAGTCGCGGTATACTCCTCCGTGGTCCAGAACCTGATTGACATACGAGAGATCTGCTCCCATCACAAATTCGTCCATCGTATAGAAGTGACGCGAAGGCTCAGTTTCGGTGTGCACATCATTTTCCTCATCTTCAACTTCAGTGATCTTCTTTCCGGCACACGTGTAAAGAGCAAAAAGGGTAATGAAAAACAGGGATTGAGCTATTCTCCTGAGATAAACTATCATGGTTTTGAAGGTTGAACGCGAACCACTGCTCATTTATTGTTTTACCTTATTGCGTGTCTGCCCGATGAAATTAGTGAGAAGACGGCCCGCCGGCAATTTTCTGTTCAGTGATTAGCACATGCGAATAGACGCAGACGGGCTCGTTTTCGGTTTACTATCAGTATCCTGGATTTTGCTCGATAGTCCCACCTCCCTGTATAATGACATCTGAAGGTATGGGGAACAAAACATGATGGGGTTGGGCGTTTATTCCTCTCAGCTGAGCATATTCAATTAATTTGTCATGACGGATCAGATCCTCTCTTCTTGAACCCTCGAGATAGAGCTCTCTACCTCTTTCATCTAGTAGAAAGTCTCGCATTTCGTCCTTGCCAAGGCCAGCCACGTCACTTACTCCTGCGCGGCTTCTAAGCTGATTCACGTATTGTTCAGCCTCGCCCGGACCTCGTTGTTCATTGATCGCCTCGGCAACCGACAACAACGCTTCGGCATAACGAAAGACAACCTGATCAAAATTCTGTCCTTGACCAGCTTCAAGTACGGTATATTTCAAGGGAATCGCTCCAGAAAATCTGCTACTGCCTCTTTCGACTAATACATCACCGGTATTTATATACGAGTCGAAAATGGTTGTAGCAGCACGCAGGTCGCCGGCTTCGTATTTGTCATAAAACTCCCAGGGCATATAAAGAACGTACCAACCGGGGTCATGTGTAATGCTTCCGTCGCTGGTGCTCTGGAAATTGGGGGGCAGTACCTCCATCATATACCAGTTTGGCGAGGAAGGATCGGACGGGACAGCATAAATTACTTCATTATTCCCTTCGTTTATAAAGACATCGGCATAATTCGGAAGCAACGAGTACCCCATCTGGATGATTTCTTGTCCAACTGCTTCGGCTTTTGCCCATTCTTTTTCATGCATATACAGCCTTAGCAGTACCATCCGCGCCGAGCCTTTGCTCATACGCCCCCAATTTTCACCATCATCATTATATTTGTCTTCTAAGTCAGGAATAGCATCTATGAGATCCTTCTCTATAGCCGCTACATATTCCGCCTGCGGCAGCCTTGGCGTGATATCTACATCATACAGCGTCTCCGGATCCAATTTCACATTTACGGGGCCAAAGAAATCATACAACGCGTACATCAACCATCCCCGAAGGGCTTTTGTCTCGGCAATATAACGATTTTTAATGTTGTCCGGGACATCGGCATCAGACTGCTGTATTTTTTCGATGGTATCTGTAGCCCGGGCCACATACCGGATTTTAGCATAGATGGCATCGTTTTGCAGCGACGCCGGTCCCCACGTGTACTGGGTGAAGTCCACATAAAAGGAGGTACCCACCTCATCGGTTAGTATCTCACCTCTGGTCAGATAACTCTTAGGATCTGCGTTGTACTGCGAACAATACCATTGATCTGCGCCCTGGTCCGTCGTACCCCAATCGGTAATAAACGCATTATATATGGCCGTTACGGCATGATTGAAGTCCGCTTCAGACTGAAAAAAGTTTTGCGGCGTGAGGCTATCATATACCTGAGGTTCCAGGACATTGGAGCAGCTAACATATAAAACAACTCCTGCCAATAACAAAGCAGGCAACATAAAGATTTTTCTTATTTTCATGGTCCATACCTCTCTAAATTTTGAAGAGTTCAATTCCTTAGAATGTAACTTCCGCGCCGAAAGTAGTGGCGTAGGCCTGCGGATAAGGATTGGCTTCAGTTAATTCAGGATCATAACCCGAATAGTTAGTCAGCACGCCCATATTGTCCAAATTAACAAAAACTCGCGCAGATTTTATGCCGGTTCCGGCGCCGAAGATAGAATTCGGAAGGCGGTAGCCCAAGGAGATCGTTTGCAGGCGAATGAAATTGAGCTCCTCTCGATTGAAATCGTTGAAGCCTGTGGGATTGTTACCGTTGTACGGATTCGCGGCGACGCCCGGTATTGTTCCATCCGGATTGCTGCTTGACCAGACATCTCTGGCAAATATCACCGAGTTTTCCGGGCTCACTGGTTGGGAAAGACGACTACCCACAGTCGGCAGATAATTGTTGACCCTGGTGACTCCCAGCATGCCGTAAAGATGAATATTCACATCGAAACTTCCGTACGAGATGAAAGTGCTAAGCCCAAAGCTCCAGTCTGGATCCTCATTCCCGATCAGAACGACGTCCTCGATGTCGAGAACCCCGTCTCCGTTTTGATCAACATATATTAGATTTCCCGGATCTGCATCGGGCATATGAGTGGGAATGTCGTCAGCGCTTTTGATAATTCCGTCCGTCTCAAAACCGTAGATAGCACGGATGGGATCCTTCTCTCCAATATATGACGCCAACGGTACTCGGGTATTTCTTTCTACCCAAGTATTTTTGAAAGTCGCAAAATTCAAGTTGCTCGACCAAAGAAATTTGTCGGTGACGATATTTAACGTCTTAAGTGAAAGCTCTATTCCCCGGCTTCTGGTTGAGCCGACATTGTCCGCTACGAGCCCAACAGCGTTATTGGCAGGTAGCGGGTTAAAATCCAGTAGATCTTCGGCGGTTCTTTGATAATACTCCACGGTACCGCGGAGTCTGTTATCAAATAAGCCGAAGTCCAACCCGGTATTAATGCTAATGTTGGTCTCCCACGTGAGATTCGGATTGGCCACTTGCGACAATGACACACCGTTATACTCGGTATTTCCTATCAAAGCCGGATAGCCCGGGTTGTAAAGCTGAAGCGTGTTGCCACTTAGAACGCTTTCGTTGCCGCTTTGTCCATACCCGAAGCGCAGCTTCAAATCTGATATCGCACCTAGCGACTGCATAAAACCCTCATCAGAAAGCCTCCACGCAACCGAAACGCCCGGGAAGAAGCCGTATTTTTTGTTCTCGGAAAAAATGCTTGATCCGTCGCGTCGGCCCACCAACGAAAAAAGGTATTTATCACGGAGCGCAAAATTAATGCGCATAAACTGCGACAATTTTTTCCGGCCCGACTTAGAGGAGGTGATTGTCGTCATGAGCTGGTTGCTCGCAACGCCTACATTGTTATATTTGAAAGCATCTGTGAAAAAGCCCTGGGCAGTCAGAGACGAACCTTCACTTTGCGTTTCATAATAGCCGGCGCCAAGCACCACGGTGAGACTGCTGTTCTTGAAATTGTTTTCGTAGGTCGCATAGGCTTCGCCAGTATAGTTTTCAATGCGGTTTTCGCCTTTCTGAGCCATCCCGTCTATTACCTGTGAGTGGTTTGCAATCGTGGGTAGATAGAAGCTTCGACTTGATGTAGACAGATCAGCTTGTCCCACTAAATTCAACTTCAAACGATCTGAGAACTTGATGCGCAGATTGGGAGCGGCAAAAATATGATCAGTCTTGCCGTCATCCGTAATGGTCAGGAAGGCAGCCGGATTCATCGTAATTCGGTAGTAGGAATATTCGAACTCTCCGTTCGCGTCGGTTACCCCTACGGTGGGCGCATAGTTATAAGCGGCCTGGATCATGTTATATTTCTCCGCCCCACCGGCATTATCACCCGATGATGCGTTATCTCCAGCTAGGCGACTAACCGTCGACTTAAGACTCAGATGCACCCTATCACCAAAATCCTGATCTAAGTTTACTCTAGCAGCATATCTCTTAAACGTGGAACTTTTAAGAACTGCCTGGTTTTCCTGGTAATTTAGCGAAGTATAGATCCGAGTGCTTTTGGTGCCGCCGCTTATGGAGACGGTATGCTCTTTGACATGGCCAGTTCTCATGATTTGATCGAACCAGTCGGTTCCAACGCCCGCGGAACTGATTTCACTGTCTGAAAAAAGTGGGGTAAATGCCGCAACACTTGCCGGATCCGTAGTCCCATAAGGCGCTATATTGTTCTCCCACAGGTAGCGGTCATGAGACAATCGAGTCTGCTCCTGCATAAATTGCTGGGCATTTAACATAGGAAAGTAGTTATCTGGTGTCTGTACCGTAAAGTTACCGCGGTAGTGCACTTGAATATCGCCTGCTCTGCCAGCCTTAGTGTTTATAAAAACCACCCCATTTGCTGCGGCTGAGCCATATATGGCGGTTGAGCTCGCATCCTTCAGTATGGTAACCGATTCGATATCGGAAGGGTTTAGATAACTCAAAGGGTCTTGGTCAATACCTCCATAATATCCCAGCTGATCATCATTGAGACCCGGAACGGACGAGTCGAAGTTCGTAATCGGCACCCCGTCAATGACATAAAGTGGGTCGTTGTTTCCTTCTGGAGAGATGGCGCCACGAATGTTAACACTCACACCACCTCCAGGCTGAGCCGTTCTTTGAGTCATAATTAAACCCGGCGCTTTGCCTTTTAGCATTTGATTAACCGATGTAGCGGCAACCGTATTCAGTTCTTCCGACCTCACCATGGATATGGAGCCTGTAACATCCCTCAATTGCTGTGTAGCGTATCCGACAACCACTATTTCCTCGCCAAGGAGAATCGTTGGTTTCATGGAAAAATTAACCTTTAGCTCCTCTCCTGCAGTTATCGTAATTTCCCGAGTCATTTCCTCATATCCGATAAAAGCAGCGGATAAAGTATAATCACCTGCAGGAACTTTTTTAATTTCATAAAACCCATTTAGATCGGTTGCAGAACCGAAGTCAGTCCCTTCCAAAAATACATTAGTACCGGGAAGCGGGGCACCTGTTTCTGCATCAATCACTTTACCTGAAATTTTTCCTGTTTCCTGGGCATGAACAGGTTGATGCCAAATAAGACCTATAGTCATTATGACCACTAACCCGATAACAAAATTGAAGAAATAATTTTTCACCTTTCTCATAATAAATCTCCTTCTCTCGATTTCAATTTATGTTTTTAGAATTGTAATAAAGAATTCTTAAATACACAATAATAAAACCGTTATAAAACCGTTTTAACAATGTTGAGATACAAAATACCAGAAGTGAAATAAATCATTTTTTGAAACCTAACACTTGATTTTTATTGTTATTTTTTTATATTTAATACTATGACAAATTTAAAGTCTTATAAAAATATGCCTACTGACGAAGCAAAAAAATCTATATTACATACTTTACTGCAAAGCAAGGATTTCAAAGACTCACCTTTATATAAAAATCTGCTCTCTTACCTGGTAGAGTCGACTTTATCAAATAACATTCCCAAAGAAATAACCATCGCTATTGAAGTATTCGGGAAGGATTCCAGTTTTAATTCAAATAAAGATTCTACTGTGCGGTACCACATTCATATGTTACGTAAAAAACTGGATGACTATTATGAAAATGAGAGTAAGGGAGATGAAATAAGATTATTCATTCCCAAAGGACATTATGAGATTAAATTCATATCTTCGAAGATTCAGGAACTCCAAAAATCTAACCAAGTGATTTCATTCTTAAAACGTTGGGAAATCGTCACTATTTTATTACTCCTCTTTCTAAACTTTTACCTCATCTATCGTCAAATCTATTTAAACCATATATCTTCAGTTCTTCATGCACCAAACTTTGTCGATCCTAAAGATAAGATTTGGAGTTCTTTTTTTGAAAACGGTTATCCTGTCTCCATCATTTTAGGAGACGACTTTTTGTTGGATGAGTACTGCCCAGAATTTAAACGATATCGCATAATTCAAGACTGGGAAATTAATTCTGAGAATGACTTATCCAATTTTTTAATCCAATATCCCAATGCAAACTTGTGGAAGTCAGAAATAACTGGGATTCCTTTTGGCGGCATCAATAATCTAATGGATATTCTTCCAATTGTTTATCAATTTCAGAATAATGTATCCTTGTATATGTCTTCAATGCTTTCCTTAGAAGAAATTCGAAACCATAATATCATCTATATTGGTGAATTAAAAAATTTACGAATTTTAAATAAGATAATCTATAAAACACCCATTCGTTATCAATATCTCCCAGACGAGCGATTGTATATTATTGGCGAAGATGGCGACACACTGAATACGTTTCTCCGAATTGAAGCACCTTATGAACAGAAGAACAAATATAATGTGGATTACTCGCTATTGATTAAAATACCAGGATTCTCGAACGAAAATCTTATGTTTATTTTAGGATTTGGATATGGTGGCCGTATAGAACGAACGAAAATGCTGGGTAATTCTGAACTTCGTGCGAGATTTGTGGAAGAAGTCCAAAAAATAAATACAAATTTTCCTGAATATTTTCTTGTGTTGTTTGAAGTCAAAAGCATCGAAAGAACTGGTTTTACAAATGAGATAAAATACTTTAAAGAAATATTTCAGGATTTTTTCGATTAATCCGGTTATTGAAAATATTCTTTCACATTATCTCATTCAGACACCAAGATCACATATCCTTTCGCCAGCACATTGATTTTCATTGATTGTGCGATCTCCAACAACTGCTAAAACATTTTCTTTTCGATTGGTACAACTTAATGATAAGATAAATATTGTTGCAAGTATTATGAATATACTGTAAGTGAGTTTGAAGTTTCGTCGTAGAAAATTGGGTTTTAGGTGGTATGGAACTAATATATTTTTCATTTGTATTTTTAGGTCTAATGGAAAAAAATGGTTGCTAATTTGATAAGATTTCATTGATAAGTTTGATTTTTCTTTGCTGTTTTAGACCTGCATGAACTCTCAATTTGGTTTTCAAATTTGAAAAAACTCCTTCTAGTGAATTAGTTGTATTTGGCATTTCTAATTCTGGATAATCAAGATAAGTAAAAAGATACGGAAGGTTTGTTTTTAAACTTCGATAAGCACTACGGAGTCTTCGGTGAGTATAATGCCATTTCCCTGTTTCCGGATTATAACTTTTCTCTTGAAGGAATTCTCCCCATATTTTATACCAATTATCTAACATTAATTTAAACTCTTCTCGATTAGTTTGTGAAAGCTTACTTACGATTGTTTTAAGATTTATCCCAGCCTCTATTTTAGGATTCTTAGTAATATATCGGGTAATAATAGACATTTGGTGAAATTGGCACATTTGAACAGGTAACGCTCCAAATGCTCTGAACATCCCTCGTTTACCGTCACATACAATTCCTAATATCTGCCACCCTTTCTTTGTTAAAAACTCAACACCTGTTTTGTAACCTTGAATAGTTTCATATTTAACATATTTCCAGTATATATTCAGCCCTTTATAATGATCTCTAAAAACCATTACTCCAAAACTTCTTCCAAAGTAACATGTATCCATAAGTAGAATTGTTTTTCTTGGTGTATATTCTGGAAGAAATACAGTAACATTATCCAGACTTTTCTTAATACTCCTACCTGATATTCCATATCGCTTTCCCAACATTTTATATGTTTGGTTTTCATGACTGTATTGATACCATAGAACTTCAAGAAATTTCCTATTACTACGTTTCTTATTCTCAAATACACTACCACAGGTTAAGCAGAAATACCTCTGTTTACCACTTCTTCTGCCGTTTTTTTACTCGGCAAGATGAACATTTAGGACAGTACTTTTTACTCATTTTTAACACCTGTTTTATTTTATCAATTACAAATAAATATTTATTATATAATTATTTACCATTTTAGCAACCATTTTTTTCCATTAGACCTAATTTTAAAAAAATAATATAAGGAGTTTAATGATGTTACATTTAAAAAAATCTTTCCGTATTCAAGGCTAAAGTTTTTGTCTTGTGAAATTGATACTGAAGATCAAATTA
>Ga0307433_1000832_pt1 | contig 20159 bp, 18 predicted proteins | sample SalMarWE160210MG_FD_202166 | JGI IMG/M metagenome (GOLD analysis project Ga0307433, IMG submission 202166) | Salt marsh sediment microbial communities from the Plum Island Ecosystem LTER, Massachusetts, United States - WE1603-210 | ecosystem: Environmental > Aquatic > Marine > Intertidal zone >... | reverse complement strand
ATTCGTCCAGTTCTTGGTTTTATCAAACTCAATATTATTTAAGGAAAACCTGCTGGAGTCGTTTAAGTATCTGGAAAAAACTTCTACAGAATTAGAATTATTTTTATTTCCGGTTAAAAATATATGTCTGTCAATTGCTGCATTTATAGATAGGCCCATATTGTAATCTGTGTGTTCTCCGATGATGTTTACTCTTCCGGGAGACAGGATATTTATAAGACCCTTCTTTTTTAAAGCATCTTCTTTCTCCCGGTTTCCCCCTATATATGTTTTAAAAAATAGATCCTTCAACTCTCTAAAACAATTACTTATTTCCAATTTTTCTAGGTTATATTTTATTTTCATATCTTCTTTTTTATAATATCAAATTCTATACTTATTAAAATTTCTGTCTTTTAAATAATCAAACAATTTTTCATATAAATATATATTGCTAAAAAAATAATTAAATTAGGTAAAAGCTTAATATAGAATCATACATAATTTCTTAAGTTAATTTTCAAGGTTTAAGGTCACCTTCCCCGTCTGCTTACAAACGTATTAATAAAAACTGCTGAAAGCAGCACCAGACCAACAACTAACTGTGTCCAAAATCCGCCAACTCCGGATGCCACAATTCCAGCTGTTATGCTTCCAATAATAAAAGCTCCGACAACAGTCCCAAAAATGGTTCCCTCTCCGCCATATATAGATGTTCCGCCTATAAAAACTGCGGCTATGGTTATTAATAGATATCCAGGTCCTTGAGTAGCCCACCATGTTACCATCTCACAGGCTAATAATACCGAAGCAAAGGCAGCCAAAACTCCGGATAGCATAAATATTTGTACCAGGGTTTTATCTACATTTACCCCCATCATTCTTGCAGTATCTCTGTTGTCTCCAATAAACATTACGCTTTCACCAAATCTATGTTTATTTAAAATAAGACTTAAAATAACTGCTAACCCAAATGCCCATACTGCCTGGGCTGGAACTACGCCTCCTATCCTGCCAACAAAAATTTTATACATAAAAGATGGCCTAATCTTATTAATAATTAATGAACGTCCTGAAGAAAGAACTACTGCCAATCCGGCCCAAAAAAATTGTGTACCCAGGGTTGCAATAATTGATGGAACCTTTACTTTGGCAACTATAATGCCATTTATAAAACCAGCAACTAATCCTGCAAACAGGCTGGCTATAAATGCCAATATAGTACTTCCTGTATGAATAAAAACATATGTAAATATAAAGCCGGAAAAAGCCATAATCGAAGTGAAGGAAAGATCAATTTCACCGGCTATGATCACAAACGTCAAACCCAGAGCCATAATCAGTGAAAATGGAATTGTTGATAAGAAAGCCATATAAATTTTATAATCGAGGAAAGCTCTTGGAGCTGCAATCATAAATATGCCTATAATTACTACATAAACTAAAACAATAGCATAAGTTCTAAAACCCCTGCTCCCGAAGAGACTTATTTTATTGTTCTTTGCATTCATCAGTTATCTCCTTTCCCGAATTCCCGGCTGATACCATAAGCAATTTTTCAGTGAGTTCTTCCATTGATATTTCACTCTTTTTATATTCTCCTATTATTTCTCCTCGGTCTATGAAAACAAACCTGTCTGAAACTGAATATGTATCGGAGATATGATGTGTTATATAAATACAGGATCTCCCGCTTTCTTTTATTTTTTGTATAAAATTCAGAACCTTTGTTACTTCTTTTGCCGATAGCGCCGCAGTGGGTTCATCCAGTATTATCAGGTTAGCATTAAAATACATTGCCCTGCCTATTGCTATTCCCTGTCTTTCTCCGCCTGATAATTTACCAACACGCGAATTTGCTGAAACTCCTCCCCCCCTAAAACCTATCAACTCTTTCATAATTCTTTCAGTTTCTTCTTTCTCTTTTTTTATATCAATGAAACCAAAAAAATTGGAAATTTGTCTACCAATAAAAATATTTCTCCATAAGGATTGCTTTTCTCCCAAAGCTTTTTCCTGATATACAGTTTCAATTTCAAGCTGATGGGCTTTCCTAACCGAGTATCCACTATTAGATATTTTCTTCCCCCGTATGTAAATCTCTCCACTGGTCGGAGGGAAAACCCCTGATAGTATTTTTATTAAAGTTGATTTACCGGCACCGTTATCTCCTATCAACCCCACAATTTCATTATTCCCAACCTGAAAATTTACACCTTTAAGTGCTACAACTTTTCCAAAATACTTGTGGATATTTTTCATTTCCACTAAATTTTTATAATCATTCATGATAATAATCCTTTAAGCCTTTCTTCTATGTGTTAATTCCTAATAGCACTTATTATCACACTTTATTTAATTGCCTACCATGAGATATATTACTTTCTTAATATTATATTCATGGTAGGCAATTTTAATATTAGAATCATTACTTATAAAGTTTAATAAGTTCTCCTGAATAAGTATAGTCTTTTTCTTTATAAGCAAGTTTTAATTCTAAAATTATCTAATACCTTCATCAATTAATGATAGTATATCTGCAATTGATTCAGAAGTTACAACTCCACTGGCAGTATTTATATGAAGGCCCGGCATACCGTACAATTCGGTCAACATAATCTGTGTAACTGGCAGATATCCCTGTAAATACAGTATTTGATCCAATACCAGATCTACATATCCTTCCTGTAAAGCTTCAACTGTTTTTGGTGAAAGGTCAATCCCGCCAATAACTATATCATCCGGTCCAAGCCCAGCTGCCTTTACAACTTCACCCATTGTTGAAGTTACGTTTCCATGCTGTGTACCAATTGCTTTGCAATCAGGGTTAGAAGCCAGATATCCGGTCAGTATCGGGATGCATAAAGTGGCATCAGCATCAACTTCAGGAGTAATCTCAATATAATCAACTGTCAGATCAGCATCTAAGAATGCCTGATAAACTCCTTCATCGCTCTTGCCACGCTCGGGTTGTGCTCGCAGTCCATATTCAAGAACCCTATCTCCTGCCTGAAGATTTCCTGCTGCAATAATTTGCTGACCTGTTACATATCCACCCTCGAAAAGATCTGCGCCGGCATAACCAAATCCATTACCTCCGTATGTTACTTCAAGTTCAGGAAGAGGTGTATTATTGGTGGTTACTATAATCCCTTTTCCCTCAGCTTCTTCAACAAAAGTTCTAAATGCATCAACACCGGGGTGCCCCATTATAATAATACCATCGGGTTCTGCTGCAAGAGCTTCTTTAAACTGTGAAATCATTTTATCATTTTGCCATTCTGAAAACTGATAAACTATTTCACATCCCCACTGCTCCGCTGCTGCTGCCGCACCATTCTGTCGGGGCAGAGTACTTGGATCACCGGGACTACCACCCATTTGTGCATATATCACTATTCCTTCACCAGCTGTTACTTCTGCCGTTACTTCTGCTGCTTCTTCAGTTGCTGCTTCTTCAGTTGCTGCTTCTTCAGTTGCTGCTTCTTCAGTTGCTGCTTCTTCAGTTGCTGCTTCTTCAGTTTTACAACCAGATAATGAAAAAGCTGTTACCATTGATATACTTAATACCAACACTACAATCCATAATAATGATTTTTTCATTTTCAACTCCTTTACTTTTAAAAATTATAAAAAAATGTTTCTTCTTTTAATAACCACCTCCTTTAAAACCTAGCTTTTTACATTTCTCCTGATAAATTTTATTTTTTGAGATTTGTTTAGATTATTTTTCTATATAATTGTATTATCTTCCATAATCAAATCTACTTTTATTTAATAAATGTCACCTCCTTAAAAGTATTTTTGTATTTTTTATCTATTTTATTTTCACACTGCTACCATTGGGATTGTTTGGTTTTTGATAGAACTGCCAAAATTGTTATCTGTATATTTATCCTTTTTAATATTGGATATACATGAGCAAACTTATTTATAATAATTATAAGAAAGCAATTGCGCAAGTGCTTTCTTATAATATAAAAAAGTAATTATATTGTCAAGTTCTAATTTTCTACTAATATCCAATGATTTTTTTTAATTTCATCCAGCTTTAAATTACTATTTTCATTAATTTGATTATTTTTAATTACTCAATACATGTTATTTTAGTGTTTACAGATATAGGAATATTAAGAATTCTCTACTCAGCTTCTCCTGTGCTCTTAATTATTTTATCAATTGCCCCTGTTACTACATCTATAGGAGTATATTGACTATTGCTTTTAATCACTATGCCTACCAGTCTGCATTTAGAATTTAAAATTGGACTACCACTTTCACCTTCAATAGCATCGTTAAATTCTTTAAAAAAATTTATTTTTTTTTCAGTGTTCCCCAGAACATATTCTGGTTCCTTATCTTCATCATATATAAGTAGTCCATTTCTAAGAAAGTGGCTACTAAAAATAGCGTAGTCCCTATTATTTTTATAATCATTATTATAGTCCAGCAGTACTGGGTAAATAAATGATTCATTATTATTTTGTTTAAATTTAAAATTTGTATATTTTAAATCTTCATATTCAATACAGTGACCCGCTGTTATTAAGTACAATTTATCTTTATAAAACAAGCTGAATGCAGTAAAATTTTTCCAGGATCCTCCTCCTACTGGTTCCGCGGTTCCATAATATACTGTGGATAATAATATATTTGAATTATTTACTAAGACATTATTACTTTTTAATTCCTCGTCTTTTTCCCTAATTATGATTTCTAAGTTAGACAATACTGATTCCAAAGAATCAATCTCGTTTCTTGCATTACTCAGCTTTTTCTCCCAGGTAGTAAACAGTAAAAAAAAAATAATAATCAATATAACAAATAAAATAATAATATTCTTTTTCATATTAATATTTTGTCATTTTTAATTATTAAAACTTTGATATTTACCAAGAATAATGCTCCTTGTGCTTTATATTACATAAAAATAATGTCAGCGATTTAATTTAAAGATTTTTATAGATGGCTTAAATATTTCCATTAAGTATTTTTTTAATTGTCAGTTCTTGTCCGGGATGTACTTTCTCTTATAATTAATCTGGTTTTAAAAATGCATGTCTGTTTGGGCAATTCTCTTTCCTTCATTCTGTTTAGCAGCATCTCCATCGCAGTTTTACCTATTTCATATCTCTCAAGCTCTATAGTTGTCAGCGCGGGTGAAACTATTTCAGTCAACGCTATATTATCCAGACCGATAATAGATATATCATCCGGAATTTTAATACCCCTGGCCTGAAAAGCTTTCATGGCTCCTAAAGCCATAAGGTCATTTGAGCAAACAACTGCAGTTGGCAGGTTCTTTTCTTTTAATATTTTTTTGCCAGCATCGCAGCCTCCATCTATTTTATGATTGCTTTCCAGTATCTTATATTTTATTTTTTCCTTTTTATGGCTATTTACTGTATCTATAAAATTTCTCATTCTTATTTCCGCTGTTTTCAATTTTTTTGGGCCGCTTATAAAAAAAATATTTCTGTGCCCGAGGGAATATAAATGAGAAATAGCTTCTTTTATTCCAACCTTGTAATCAAAGTTGAGGCTGTCCACTTTTATATTTCTTTTACACCAGTCTACCAGTACAAAATTAACATCAGTATCAACAAGCTGGTCTATCACAGAACTGTCCACCTGGCTGGAAGCAACAATTATGCCGTCTATTTTTCTTTTTATTAAAGCCCCTATGGATTTTAATCCCTTGTCAATGTCATAATCGGTATTACATAAGAACACGTTATACTCATTTTTTACCGCCAGTTCTTCCACACCCTGGATAAGCTCCGGATAGAATGGGTTCCTTATATCCGAAATAACCAGTCCAACAGTATGCGTTTTGCCTGTAGCGAGGCTTCTTGCAAGAAGATTGGGCTGGTACTTTAGTTTCCTCATTGCCTTAAAAACTCTTTCTTTTGTTTCAGGCATGACAAACCTGGTTTCATTGATTACATGTGATACTGTCGTAGGGGAAACTTTTGCCAGTTTTGCTATATCATTATAGTTTACCATCGCGTACTTACTGAAAATTATAAAATATTATGAAAGCGCTTGCGCAATATAATACTAACATAATGGTTTTAAAAAATAAATAAAAATCTTTTATTTTTATAATTTTCTTATATATCCGGACAGGTCCTGTTACTTTTACTATAATTTAAATTACTCTATAATATAAAAATTGTATTTCTCTTAAATTTTTAACGGGCATAAACATGGTTTATTCAATTAAAACACTGCTTTTTTCTGATGACAGGGCACTTGAAGGTGTAATAAAAAACATTCTAAACACAGGTAATTTTAATATAGGGGTGCAGGACAACCCTGAAAAATTCGCTGCCGGCCTCAAAGGCGTAAAATTGATAATTTTACAATTTACTGGAAAAAATACTGCAGATATTACTGCCATCAAAAATGAACTGAAAAGTAAAGTGAAAACAGACATTGCAAAGATTGCATTGCTGGATTTTAACCGCGCTGACCTCCTGTTTGAAAGCGGAATCAAATTTGATGACTTTTGTTTCGTTTCAAATATTGAAAAAGAGCTTGCTATGAGAGTAAAAGCTGTTCTTATCAGAAAAGGTATTTATCCCCCGGAAAACGCTATTGTAGTAGGAGGGCTTGTATTAAATACTGACAAATATGAACTAACCGTCAACGATGCTCCAATTGAGCTGACTTTTAAAGAGTTTGAGCTCCTAAAGCTCCTCCTCCAGAATCAGGACAGGGTTTTTACAAGAAAAAAGCTTCTTTCGTTAATCTGGGAATATGATTTTTACGGTGGCAGCAGAACTGTTGATGTTCATATTAGAAGGCTCCGTTCTAAGATTCCGCCTCCATACAGCCTTATGCTGAAAACGGTCCGTAATGTCGGCTATATGTTCTCTCCGGGTAATTACGGTTCCGATAAATTTTAGTGCCTGTTTTATACCCGGATAGATACACCCTGTCTTTAAATATTTAACAAACTTTTAACAGAGCTGTAACCTGAAGGTAAAGTTAAAGCGATACAATTTTCTTCATTAATTACAATAGGAAACGGATGGAGGAAAAATGGAACAGCTCGCAGCCAACCTTGATACTCTCTGGATTCTTATCACGGCATTTATGGTGTTTTTCATGCAGGCTGGTTTTGCAATGGTCGAAACCGGTTTTACCCGCGCAAAAAACTCTGTAAATATTCTCATGAAGAACCTGATTGATTTTTGCATCGGAAGTGTTTTGTTTCTTTTGATTGGTTTCGGGTTAATGTTTGGCAGGGATGCAGGGGGATTTATCGGAATCAGTAGCTTTACTCTTAAGATATCCGGAGAGACTTCTGCTTCAATTTTTGCATTCTGGATATTTCAGGCAGTATTTGCTGCCACTGCAGCTACAATTGTTTCTGGAGCCGTCGCAGAAAGAATTAAATTCAAAAATTACCTTATTTACTCTATTTTTATTACCGGGTTTGTATATCCGGTAATAAAAAAATAATATTATTAATTCTACCAATATTGCCGATATAAAACTATAATTTTATTTAAAAGTTATACGGGCAGAGCTCATATTAACGTCTGTAATAGTATTTAAATAAAATTAAAAGTTAACTGTGACCTTAAATACGGAAAGGGTTAAAAATACCGTTGATTAATTCTTTAATAGAGACCATAGGCTTTTCTGTCTGTCATCAAATTCCTTTGAGAAGCCTCCTTTTTGGAAATTTAATTCTTCCTGTATGTGCCAGGTGCTGTGGTTTTTATACAGGTTTCTTTATTACAGTAATCATCCTATTTATAATGTTCAGAAAGAGGGAAAGCAATCTCCCTCCTGCATATATTCTTATAATTCTTGCCTTTTTTTTATTGTCATTTGTTATTGACGGAATTGCATCAAATTTCGGGCTTTACGACACCAACAATAATCTCAGGTTTATAACCGGTGTACTCTGCGGGTCATCCATTGTAATTGTACTCTACCCGGTATTTACATTTCAGTATCATAAAAATCCGGCGCCGGTGAAAATATTTAAGAACCCATTTAAATTTATGGCCTACATTCTGGTTATGGCACTTTTCATTCTGGTTACGCTGGCAAGATTTAGCTTTCTTGGATATTTTTATTTCTATTTAACTGCTCTTTCAATACTGTTTACTTTTTACTTTATTAATCTGTCGGTTATACTGCTGATTCCATGCTTTTCCAAAAAAGCAATTAAGCTTCTGTCCGGATATCTTGTACTGCCTTCCATAATAGCTATAGTGCTTTCATTTATAGAGTTGTTTGCTTTTTACTGGTCCCATAAAGCTCTCAAGCTTTTGTGAGTTATGTTCTTATTTGCATATAATAAAACTGGATAGAAAAGAGGCGGAAATCTTAAAAAATTATCGTTTGTGCTGACCGGAAACTACATGCTGTTTAAAATAATCTTATAAAGCCGTAGCCGTAATAAATTAACAAACTTGTCAGGCTTGAAATACCTGCTCCAAATAGAACCTGGTTCACCGTATGTTTCTTTATTCTCACACGCGCCCATCCTACTACAGGAATAAGGGGAACCATAAGCAGCATCCATCTTCCAAACAGGATATTAAATGTAATTACAATAAAAGTTATCCAGCTGCTGTGGAGACTAATTTTCCAGAAATAAGTTATTATTGTATAAATAATGGCTGATGCAGCAATCACCATGAATAAAGACTTTAAAAACAGGGGAGCGTCCAGGACATACAGTACACCAAGGCATGCTGCATAACTTGCACATGATAGTAGAAGCGGCTTTGTTCTATCCTCTCTGGTGGGTATATGCATATCCTTTATTTCCTTTTTCCTGAAAAGGAAACATATATACAGATAGGGTATTACTGTCCCGAAAAGCAGGCATACAAAAGCCCAGCTGATTGCTTCTACTTTATTATCTATAATCATTAAGCATATAATCAGTATAATGGGTATCGATATAAATGAGCCGTCAAAAATATATGATATTATTTTTGCTGCCCTGTTTATCGAATTATTATTTTCTTCAGTCTTCATATTTAATAATCTTCCTTATAAAATAAAAAACTCTTTTAATATTAAGAGCATATTATATTAAAATGGACTATATTTTAAAAGACTTCCTTAATTATTTATTTTATCACATTTATTTTACTATTTTATCATTAGATTTTTTGGCCATATAGACCTTTTTATCGGCCCTGGCTATTAAATTTTTAATACCGGAATTATTAAAATAATACTCTATTCCCATACTAATATCCAGATTCTCATAATTTAAATTTAGAAAGCTTTCTCTTATCCGGGATGCAATTTCATAGGCAATATTATCCCCGGCCTGATTTACAATTATCAGGAATTCGTCTCCGCCAAACCTGAACCCGAAGTCAACTCCCTTTCTGATGTTTTTACGTATAATGGTGCCCAGTCTTTTAAGCAGGCTATTTCCTTTTTCGTGCCCGTAGCTGTCATTAAACTTCTTAAAATTGTCAATATCAAACATTATTATAGCAATATCTTCTTTCTTTCTTTTCCCCCTGTTTAACTCTTCGCTCAATCGTTTGTATAAGTATCTTACATTATAAAGGCCCGTTAAATAATCCATATATGTCGATTCGGTAAGTTTTTTTTGCAGCTGTTTATAAGAAGTTATATCAGCAAGCGTGGAAACCACAAACAAAATGTTTCCATCTTTATCTGAGACCGGAGAGTTAGTTGCCAGTGCATTCACAATACCGCCATTCTTTTTAATAAATTCTACCTCATAATTCAAAGCCTTTTTGTTATTGACAATTTCTTTAAATCTTTTCCCTTTATGTTTTGGGGAAAGCAGAGTTAAATAATTCTTTCCTGCCAGACTTTCGGGCTGGTAGCCATAGTCCTTTATCTTATCATTTATAAAAAGAATATTATTTTCGTTATCCTTTATTATAAATATTTCATTTGTATATCTAAGAATTTTATCTATATACGGCAATATATTTTCAAGCATTTTATCCTGCCAGCATGTCAAAATAACAATATCCAATAATTTTACAGATTATAATTTTAATAATTTTAATAAACTTTGACAAATAAATCAACTATTTTAATATATCAAATTGTAATATTAGTCCATAGTAAATATTATTAGCCGTTACCTGCAAATATATTACCTCATTCTGAGTTTATCTGATATTATATAAATAATTGACAGCGTTAAAAATCGGTGATAGTTTTTTCTTCGCATTGTTTTAAGAAGGAGAAAATGAATATGAGTAAAAACCTTAAATATATATACTTTGACCACAGTGCAACAACTCCTGTTTTGCCTGAAGTGGTCGATGAAATTAATAAATGTTTCACGATTTATTATGGCAATGCTTCTGAGCCTCACTCTCCCGGCCTGAAGGCCAGGGAAATACTCGAGCACTCAAGAAGTATTATTGCAAAATCGCTTGGAGCCAGCCCTGAAGAAATAATTTTTACCGGCTGCGGTACCGAGAGCGATAACCTTGCAATAGCAGGAATAGCAGAAGCTTACGGGAAGAAGGGCAACCACATTATCACATCTGAAATTGAACACCCTGCAGTTCACATGCCTTTAAAAAAATTATCAAGACAGGGGTTCAATATAACTTATATCCCTGTTGACAGGTCAGGTCTTGTAGACCCGGAAGATGTAAAAAAAGCTATAACCGCAAAGACCATGTTTGCAACTATCATGCACGCAAATAATATTGTTGGAACAATCCAGCCCATTGAAGAAATAGGCAAAATATTAAAGGAGCGCAATATCATTTTTCACACTGATGCAGTTCAGAGCTTTTCCAGTATAGAAACGGATGTTAACCACTTAAGTGTTGACCTTTTATCTCTTTCCGGACATAAAATATACGGTCCCAAGGGAGTAGGCGCTCTTTATATAAGAAAAGGAACAAAAATAATGCCCCAGATACTTGGCGGGGGGCATGAAAGGGGAATAAGGTCAGGCACAGAAAATATTCCCGGGATAGCCGGTCTGGCAAAAGCTTCGGAAATAAATCAGAAAAAACTCACAAAAAAAATGTCATATATTACAGAACTCAGAGAATATCTCATAAAAGAGCTCCTGGGTAAAATTGACGATGTCTGGCTTAACGGTCATCCTGTAAAAAGGCTTCCGGGAAACTGTAACTTTTCCTTTAAATATATAGAGGGGGAATCAATAGTGCTGAGGCTTGACCATGCAGGTATTGCTGCTTCAAGCGGTTCTGCATGCTCTTCTTCATCTTTAAAACCGTCAAGCACTCTAATTGCAATGGGCCTGTCCGCAGAAGAAGCTCATGGCTCCTTAAGAATCACTCTGGGTTTCGAAAACACAAAAGAAGAAGTAGATTATTTCCTGGGAGTGATACAGAAAGTTGTATCAGACCTGAGAAAGATATCTCCTCTGTACCGGAAGTAAATTTAATTATCAAAAAGTATTATAATTAAATCAGCTTATTTAAATCAGAAATAATTAAATTAATATTTAATAACCTTTTATAAAAGGAGCAAAAATTTCTATTTTAAGATTATATCTTGCACAGATGAACCCAACTGTAGGCGACCTCAGGGGGAACTACAATATTATTGCGGGCCATATTGAGAAAGCAGTGGCAGCAGGAGCTGATATAGCAGTATTTCCGGAACTCTGCATTACAGGCTATCCTCCTGAAGATTTACTGCTGAAGAGTGTCTTTATTGAGGAAAATATAAAATACACACACAGTCTAAAAGACCTGGCTCCCGATATAATCGCAGTTACCGGTTTCGTTAACAAAGGGAAGGATGGAATATATAACTCGGCAGCGGTAATTTATGATAATCGCATATATGCTGTATATAATAAACATTTTCTTCCCAATTACTCCGTTTTTGACGAGGAAAGGTACTTTAAAAAAGGCAGTGAAAATTTTGTCCTTAAAGTAGCAGACACCTTTATAGGAATTAACATATGCGAGGACATATTCCATCCGGAAGGCCCGGTCAGGACCCAGGCTTTCGCTGGAGGAGCGGAGCTTTCAATAAATATATCCGCATCCCCGTATCATACCGATAAAATTAAAGAAAGAATGAATATTTTATCCAGGGCAGCAGTAGAAAATAATTTAAATATAGTCTATCTAAACATGGTTGGCGGCCAGGATGAACTGGTATTTGACGGTAACAGTTTATTTCTAAACAAAAAAGGCAGAGTCCTTGCCAGTGCAAAATCATTTACAGAAGATGTTTTAATATATGACTATAAAGCCACAGGAGCAGAACTATCCCAAAATATCAACAGGGAGCAGCTTAAAAAGGACAGTAAATTTTTAAATAGCCGCAGGCTTTTTAAGGTTGTTGATTTAAAATACCATCCCGTGAAGAAAAAAAGCAGGGCAATCCTATTTAAAAATAATAATAGCTATAAAAACAAATATAAAACATCCTGCCGTGAAGAAGAAATACTTGAAGCTCTGATTCTCGGTACAGGGGACTATGTAAGAAAAAATAATTTTAAAAAAGTTGTCATAGCTTTAAGCGGCGGAATAGACTCGGCGCTTACCATAGTAATAGCCTCGCTTGCTCTTGGAAAAGACAATGTCACCGGGGTACTGATGCCATCTCTTTATTCTTCTCCCGGAAGCATTAAAGACTCTGAAGACCTGTGCCGGAATCTCGGTGTTAAATATATTACAATACCAATTTCAACAATATATAAAAGCTATATTAAAAGTTTGAGCTCTATATTTAAAGATACCGGGATAAATGTCACAAAGGAAAACATACAGGCGCGCATAAGAGGAAATATTATAATGGCCGTGGCAAATGAAAATAACCACCTTGTATTATCAACCGGAAATAAAAGCGAAATAAGCGTGGGGTACTGCACCCTTTACGGTGATATGGCCGGCGGTTTTTCGCCAATTAAAGATGTATATAAGACCATGGTTTACCGTATATGCAGGTTCATCAATAAAAAATACTCAGGCATAATTCCTGAAAATATTCTCACTAAAGTTCCCTCGGCCGAGCTCAAGCCTGAACAGAAGGACAAAGACAGCCTCCCTCCCTATAAAGTGCTGGATCCTGTGCTCAAAGCATATATCGAGGAAAACCTGGACTTTCATTCTATCATAAAGAAGGGCTTTGATAAGGAAACAGTCAAGAACATAATTAATATGGTAGATTCCAGTGAGTATAAAAGAAGGCAGGGCTCCCCCGGTATTAAAATAACACCCCGCGCATTTGGGAAAGACAGAAGATATCCCATTACCAATAATTACAAACTATAACTATTCCTCTTTCTCCTTTTTAAGTACTTCAATAAAAACTTTTGCTATTGCAGGGTCAAACTGTGTGCCGCTGCATCTTTTAATCTCTTCTATTGCCTCTTTCTTTGCCATCTTTTTTCTGTAGGGCCTCGGGGACGTCATGGCCTCATAGGCATTTATAATAGCAGATATCCTTGAGATTATTGGTATCTCTTCACCCTTTATGCCCCTCGGGTATCCGCTTCCGTTGTACCATTCATGATGGGCAAGTATGGGCTCTGCTATGGGTCTTAGTTTCTGGGAGGACTCTGCAATACGGTATCCTATTAAGGGCAGCTCTTTTATTATTCCCCATTCTTCCTTTGTAAGCCTTCCTCTCTTGGACATTATCTCATCAACCAGGGCAATCTTTCCTATATTATGGAGATTTATAAGAAGCTTTAGCTCATCAAGCTTGGTATAGGATAGATTTAATTTCTCTCCAAGAAGTAATGCGTACTCCTCCATCTTTTTTATGCGTGTATCGTTTCTTGAATCTCCTTTTTTTAAGTTTTCCTTAAGAGATTCTACAAGGCTCTCATGGACAGATTTGCTGTCGGCCACCTTGCATTTATACATTTTATCTTCGGCTTTTTTAATTACATCTTCTATTTTTTCTTCTGGTTCTTTTTTTGTTGCAATTCCAAGGGAAATGCTTAAGGGCATATCCTTTGTTTTCCTTTTTTTACATAAGCTTTTAATTCTTCTTACAATCTTCTGTGCATCCCTGTATGTGGTTTTGGGCAGAATTGTTATAAACTCGTCTCCTCCCCATCTTGATAGTATATCCTCATCCCTAAAAGCATCTTTTAAGATACCGGCTATCTTTACCAGGAATTCATCTCCTTTTGTGTGCCCGTATGCATCGTTTATTACCTTCAGGCCGTTCACATCCCCCATCACTATTGTAAGGGGGAGCTGCCTTGGGGTGTTTAGCCTTGCCAGCTCTTCTTCAAAATATGCCCTGTTGTGCAGCCCCGTAAGTGTATCGTGGAAGGAGAGGTATTCTACTTTTTCTTCTGCCTTTTTCCTGTCTGAAATGTCTCTTGAAATGCCAAATGTTCCTATTATATTTCCCTCTCTGTCATAAAAGGGCATTTTTGTTGTTGATATCCACCTGGGTTCTTTCTCAAACCTCCATGTTTCCTTTTCTTCAATGTTTACAATGGGTTTTCCGGTTTTTATTATGCGCTGCTCGTCTGCATACGCCTGGCTTGCATGCTCTTTGGAAAAAATATCAAAATCTGTCTTACCGACTGCTTCTTCTGGGGATTTCATTTTGTAAGCCATTTCAGCACAGGCTCTATTTACTCTTATAATCCTGCTTTCAGGGTCCTTAAAATAAATGCTATCGGGAATGTGGTCCATCAGTGCTTCCATCATAAGAATATTCATCTCGCCTGACACACGGGGTTGGGGTTTTTTCTTTTTACTTTTATCTGCCATATTAATTCCTTTTAATATTAATAATTATTATTAACGTCTAAAAATTACAGGATGAATTTGTACAATCAGCACCAGAATTTTATAGATATTAATGATACTTTATTGTTTCTTTTTTTCCAATGTTTTTCTTAATTCGGCAGCTTTTTCCTCTGGTAAAGTATCATTTATGAATGTGCCCGCTCCAAGTTCGCATCCTGCCATATACTTTAGTTTGTTTTCTGTTCTGTACGGGGGGTAAAACTCAATATGAAAATGGTAATAGCCATGTTCTCTGCCGTCAGTCGGCCTCTGGTGCATTATCATTACATAGGGCATCCTGAAGCTAAAAAGTTTATTGTAACCGTTTATCAGTTCCTTAATTGTTTTTGAGAGAGAATGAATTTCTCTATCTTTGAGTTCACATATGCTGCCCAGATGCCTCAGTGGGTAAATATGCACTTCATACGGCCAGCCGGCATAAAATGGTATAAATGCAGCAAAATAATCATTTTTAATAACAACCCGGCTCTTATCATCTAATTCCCTTTCTATTATTGAACAGTGAAGACATTTTCTATTTTTTCTATAAAATTCTCCAGATGATTTTAATTCCCCCAGAACGACCGGCGGTATATATGGAAATGCATATATCTGGCCGTGGGGATGGGAAAGGGTAACACCTATTTCTTTCCCTTTATTTTCAAAAATAAAAACATATTTTACAAAACTCTTGTTTCCCAGGTTAAAATACCTGTCCTGCCAGACTCTTATTAAATTGCTTATTTTTTTTACCGGCATGTCTTCAAGGAATAAATCATGCTCCTGTGTATAGCAGACAACTTCACAGATTCCCCTGGACTGCATTCTGGAATAAGAAAAATTACCTCCATTTTTGGAATTATTAAAAAAATCAAGTTTATCCGGGTTTCTGCTAAAGGTAGGAAATTTATTCTCAAATACTACGATATCATAACTGCTCTGCGGAATTTCAGTAATTACTTTACTGTTTCTGGTCGGACACAGGGGGCAGAAATCTTTGGGCGGCAGGAACGTTCTGCCCTGCCTTTTGGTCGCCATTGCGACCCACTTATTTTTAACCGGGTCATATCGTAATTCTAATATTTTTTGCCCCCAATGTTTTTTAGATAATTTTACAATTAATTATCAATTTCAATATCACTTATATCATTTCTTAAAATCATAATAAATCAAATATCTACCATCTTCTTTTATCACTATTTTCTTTTTAAGGCCCGGATCTTTTCTAAATTCTCTCTCATCCAGGTTTCTGACTTCATTGTTTTTTTCATTACTTCTTTTTCTTTTAATTGTTTTTTCCTGTGTTTCTTTTTTATTTAACTTCACCTTTTCTCTTTTCATCTCTTATATAGATTGCATAGATAATTAACTCTAATTTGACAATCTCCTTTAATTTACTTTTACTATCCGGATATATATGCACTGTAAAAACAAGAGTCAATGCTAAACTTTTTAGAACCTTCTACATTTTATGCCATTAATCTTATCAACCCCGATTTTTGAGTATTTTTTATTCCGGGCAACAGGGGGTCTACTTTTTCTTTTTTCCGGCCAGTCTTTTTATCGCTTCTATTATTTTTCTACCCAGGCTTATTCTTTTGTTCATACAGGCATAAATTGTAAGGGATAGGACTATAACAAGTCCAAAGACAAACTGTGTCCAGAATCCGGAAATTCCTCCTGAAACAATACCGGCTTCCAGTGACCCCATAATAATGGCTCCAACGAAAGTTCCGAATATGGTCCCTGCGCCGCCAAAAACCGAGGTGCCGCCTATAAAAACCGATGCGAGCGATTTCATTAGATAACCTTCTCCTGTCGATGGCCAGAGGTATAATACTTCAAGCGTTGCAAGAACACCAACAAATGCAGCAAAAACTCCAACCTGCATAAAAACTATTGTTTTTACCCTTGCCACATTTACACCCATCATTTTTGCACTTACTTCATCATCGCCAGCATAAAGTATATGTGCTCCGAATTTGTGGCGGTTTAATATCAATGCAAAAACCGCTGCAATTATAATAGCCCATATTGCCTGGGCAGGAACAACGCCTCCTATCCTTCCAACAAGAGCTTTATAAAGAAGAGTTCCTTTTGTACCAACAAGAGACAGTCCACGACCCCCGCTTGCCACATAAACTAGCCCCCGCCATAGGAACATCATTCCTATGGTTAATATCAGTGACGGTATTCCAACTCTTACTATCAGAACGCTATTTAAATAGCCCGCAAAAAGACCTATTGCCAGGCAGGTCACAAATGCCAGATAAATATTGTTTGTTTGATTAAAAACAGCAGAAAAAACCCAGGCGGAAAAACCCATTACCGATGGAAAAGAAAGGTCAATTTCTCCCAGAATAACAACCGGTGTTAATGATAAAGCCAGGATTGCTGAAAAGGGAATGGTTGACATAAATGCATAATAGATCCTGTAGCTGAGGAATGTTCCGGGATTCCCGATAATAAATATTGCAAATACAATTACAAGCACTGCCAGTATACTTAACTGTAACTTTGATTCACTTATCTTTAATTTAATTTTTTCTAGCATTTCCCTGTTCCTCTTTTATTATACAGTTTTTCATATAGTGTTCTCTTCAAATAAAATCTTAAAAACTGAATCTTTCAGCATTCTTTGACTATATATTAGTGAGTTTGCCCTGAGCTAATTTTTTATTATCAGGGCAAACTCAATTGTATTGCTCAGGCCTGCCTGCTGTCAGTAATTATTTTAAGCCAGTGCTCCATGTTTGGCCACATATTCCAGCTTTTCAACAAGCTCATCCATCGACAGGTTCTTCTTTAGAAATTCACCTATGATATTACCGCGGTCCATAATCACGAATCTTTCTGCCACCGAATAAACATGATAAATGCTGTGTGTTATAAAAATACAGGATTTACCATTCTTTTTTACCCATCTAACAAATTCCAGCACTTTATTTGTTTCGGAAAGCGAAAGATTATTGGTGGGTTCATCCAGAATGATTAATTGGGCATCAAAATAAATAGCTCTTGCTATGGCTATACCCTGTTTTTCTCCACCGGACAGCCCCATAACACCGAGATTTGGACTGAGGCCTGACTGTGTAAGCCCGATCATCTTTCTTAAAAGATTAATGGCTTCCTTCTGTGACTTACCAATTTTTATAAATCCTGACCGTCCATAGGTCAATTCTCTCCCCATAAAAAGATTACGCCATATATTCTGCTTCTCTGCAAGGGCTCTGTCCTGAAAAACGGTTTCAATTCCTATATTTCGGGAATTTTCAACCGTGTGCTTCTTTATTTCTTCACCCTTCCAGTAAATTTTTCCCCTGTCCTGTTTCTCTACTCCTGTCAATACCTTGATAAGGGTAGACTTGCCTGCACCGTTATCTCCTATAAGCCCTACAATTTCATTTCTCCCAACTGTAAAATCCACTCCATTTAACGCAGTAACTGCCCCATAGGATTTGTGTATATCTACCATTTTCACCAGAGGCGAATTTGCTGATGGAGTTGGTGCTGGAGAAATTACTGCGTTATCTTTCATAGTTTATCTAATTCCTTCCTCTGCAAGCTCTGCCAGAAGGTCCACATTTTCCGCATTCACAAAACCACTTCCAGTATCAATATGAAGGCCTGCAAAATAGTATTCCTTTGTGAGACATACCTGCAAAATAGGCAGATATCCCTGCAGCCACGGCTGCTGGTCAATTATAAGCCCCAGGTATCCGGACTTAATGGCTTCCACAGAAGCTGCTGATAGGTCGAAACCTGCAAAATTCACTTCACCTGGCTCAAGTCCAGCGCCCTGGCCATAAGTTGCAACCGTTGAAGTGAGAGCTCCATGGTCAGTTATTATCAGCTTAACATCCGGATTTGCTGATACATACCCGCTTATTACTGGTGTACCAAGGGTTGCATCTGCATTTACCTCATCGCTTATTTCCATATAATCAACTACCAGTCCTGCTTCTTCCAGGCCGTCTACACAGCCCTTTGATCTCAGCCCGCGGGTTTCCTGTGCCAGAAGGCCCCAGACTAAAGCTTTATCTCCTTCGCCAAGGCCAAATTCCATCACTGCCTGTCTTGCAAGTGCAATTCCTGCAGAGTAATTAGAAGCACCAACATAACCAAAGCCGTTGGCACCATATTCTGCCTCGGACTCCGGAAGTTCCGTATTCTGGCTCGTTACTATAATTCCTTTTGATACGGCATCGTCTATCAGTGGGCCAAATGCAACATCACCTGGATGTCCCATAACACAAATACCGTCAGGCTGTGCTGCAACAGCTTCTTTAAACTGAGAAATCATTTTTTCAACATTCCAGTCAGACCATACATATGTCACGTTAGGACCCAGATCATTTTCAGCTGCCTTTGCTCCATTATAAACAACACTTGCGAATGGACCACCTTCCGGTCCGCCCGGGAAGAACCATATATCTATTCCTTCAAAGTGTTTTCCTCCGGCAACTTCTTCTCTTTCAGCCGGAGTCGCTTTCTGTCCACATCCATACAGTGATAATGACAGAACCATTATCACACTTACAGCAATAACTGTCAGCAATAAAAACAGCTTTTTCATTCTTCACAACTCCTTTCTTATTTTTCAGATCTTCTTAGCAAAACTGCCTCGGGGCATGCTTCCTATAATAACTGCTCTATTCTTTTAGCATGTAAACCCCTTTTTTTGTTAACCCGCACATCACCTCCTGTCTTTTTTTCTTAATATCTTTTATTTAATATCTCTTACGGACTCTTACTATATGTGTAGTGTCTAAATGCCTTTGTTTTTGGTGCTTTATGAGTGTTCAAGTAATACTGTTTTGTCCCTGATTAAAATTTTGGTTTTGAAGCTACTAACAATTTTATTGTTAATTATATTAACTAACTATTAAAATTTTGTCAACTCAGGCACCGATCTATCTTTTTGGCCCTCCTTTCTAACCAGTTATTTTTATCGTTCCCGATTTTCTACAGTCTCTGGATAATATTCTCCTGGTTCCATCCGAAAATTTACACTCTATAAAATCAGGGATAGCATTAAATTCTTTTGAGAACCCTTTGCCTATGATATCTGTAATATTATCAATTTTATCTTTGCTAACAATGCTTATAACGCTTCCGCCAAAACCTGCTCCCATTAATCTTGCGCCGTAGACTCCTTTAATTTTTCCAAGCTCATTTACCAGATAATCAAGCCTTCTGGCTGATACTTCATAATCATTTTTTAAGCTTTTATGTGATTCAAATAATATCTGGCCCAATTTTTCTATATCCCCTTTAAGAAGATTCTCTTTTGCCCGTAAAACCCTGCTATTTTCGGTTATTACATGCCTTGCCCTTTTAAAAAGTTTTTCGGGCATGCTGCCTTCCAGCCTGCCAAGCATTTCCGGTTTAATATCTGATAGGGACGTAATCTTTTCCCCTCTTATCATGCTGGATATTATCTTTACT
>Ga0307433_1000831_pt1 | contig 20172 bp, 11 predicted proteins | sample SalMarWE160210MG_FD_202166 | JGI IMG/M metagenome (GOLD analysis project Ga0307433, IMG submission 202166) | Salt marsh sediment microbial communities from the Plum Island Ecosystem LTER, Massachusetts, United States - WE1603-210 | ecosystem: Environmental > Aquatic > Marine > Intertidal zone >... | reverse complement strand
CCACCGCCAGCGGCAAAGGCCGATGAATCGGCCTGACCACGTCCCCCGTCGCCCGCGGCGTGCCCCGGCCTCCCTGCTGTCACCCCGAGCGCAGCCGAGAGCCTGCTTTGAGCGAAGCCGAACGGGGGTCTCTCCGTTGCCGTTGCTGTCCGTTCCGCATGCCGCACTGAAGTGGGTCTCGCCCTTGCCGTCACCCGTCTTTCTCAACCCTTGCCCAACCCCCGCCAAACCATTACTATGTCCCCATGGTCATGACCGCCGCCTCCATCGCCGCAAACCCGGCCCCAAGTTAAAACGCAAGAGATAAGGTGTGTGTCACCGGAACTCACCTGGCCGTGCAGAAGATTTTAACCAACCCACTTGACGTTAGGGCGTTGTTGGGTATACTGTAGGGGTTTTGCGCGCGTGCTTTGGGCCTAAAGAACGACAGGCGCGATAGCCGATTTAAGATTTGACTTGCCAACCCCCGCGTCCTTGCGTTCTACTTTCAGGGAGAGTTAAGATGTCTGTCGCCATCCTAAACAACGGTATCTACAGTTTTGGCGAGGCCGCACGGCTTCTCGCTTCGACCTTACCTGATGCTCGCACCGTGTCGCCGTCGCGCGTTCGCGCATGGTTTCGCGGGTGGCCTCGATTCTCCCCTGCCGTGACTCACAGCGATTACGAAGACGTGCCATCACGATGCGGCATCGTTAGTTTTCTTGATCTCATCGAAGCGCTGGTGGTGCTCCAACTGAGGCGTGAAGGCATTTCCTTACAGTACCTCCGCAAAGTCAACGACGCTCTTGCCTCCGAGTTTGAGATTGACCATCCGTTCGGCAGGAAGAAGATCTTCACTGACGGGCACCATATTTTCATCGAGACGGCTGATGCAGCCGGCGACGTAGAGATGATCGAGTTGGTCACGCGGTTGCTGCGCCAGCACACGATTCCACCTGTACTGCGGCCGTATCTGAGGCAGATAGAGTACGATCCCGTTACTCTCCTGGCCAGTCAATGGAACGTCCATGCGGGGGTGGTCGTTGATCCGCGGCGCAGTTATGGAAAGCCGATTGTGAATGCTGTGGGGATACCGACAGCCATTCTGTCTGCCGCGTACAGCGCAAACGCAGAGAACGCCAGGATCGTTGCTGAGTGGTACGACATCCGCCCGCGTCACGTGATGACTGCGGTGCAGTTCGAGAGGCACCTTAGCAGGACGGCGGCTTGAGATACTTTGTAGACAGGATGATTCCCGTCCGCTTGGCGCGGATGCTTGACGAGTACGATGACGAGCATGACGTTGTGCACGAAGATGAAGTAAAGAGGTTTAAGCCTGAGACGCCTGACGTAGAGATGATCAAGGCGCTCGCCAAAGAGAATCCCAAGCCGGTGTTGGTGACCTGTGACGTGAACATGCTGTCGCGTGATGCCATCGAAAGGAAGGCACTCAGCGAAAGCGGTCTGACAGTCGTGTTCTTCAGAAAAACGCTTCATAATCTTAGTTTTCACGAACAGACGCTGAAGGCGATTAAGGCGTGGCCCGACATCGTGAAGGCCACAACAAGGTGTAAGGAACCCACCGCCTTTGAGGTTACGGTGAATGGCAAGGTCAAGCGAATCTGTCGTACCCGTGACCTTTGAGTTTTATAGAATGTCAGCACACTTGGGGCTGAATGACAAGAGATGGGGCTCGCCCCGTACGTAACCCCCATGCCACGCCGTCACTTAACTCCGCGTAAGCGTCCGTGCGAGCCAGCCAGATTGAACTTCCGACGCACCGGCTCCTGGAAGGTCAAGCCGCGACGCGCCTGCTCATGCAGCCACGAAGTCCTATATCCCGTGCCTTCGAGTTCCGGTGACATAGAACTTAATTGGCCTTGGCATTCCGGGGACAGGATGCAGTTTTCCAAGCCCGGACCCATAGGGGGAGCGGAGAATAGTATCCGGTCCCCGCAATCCCCTTCGAAACCCTTGCGGTGATGGGCGCCCGGGCGGCTATGGCGGGGCTTGGAAGATGCGCTGGTTGTCGCCCTCGTTGGATTCATCGACGGCGTCGCCGCGGTCCACGACGATAACGATCTTCTTATGAGGCGGCACGTTCGGCACGAGGGCTTTGATCTGGCGTTTCTTGTGCTTCGCGAGCCCGTGGCTGAAGGGAACGTCTTGCCAGGGGCCGGGCGTGGGCTCGAGGCGCCGGAAACTGACGATGAAGGCATCTTCGGCGTCGTCGCGGCCGGCGTTCTCGATCACGGCCTTCACCCCCACGTCGGACCCGACCCGGGTCCTGGTCACAGGTCCCGCCACCCTCAGGTTGGGCTTGCATCCCGCCGCCAGGACGAGACTGCCGATGACGAGACCACACAGGCCCAGGCTCATCCGCTGCATGAGTGCCTCCTTTGTGTTGGTGCTGATTCGCCGCCGTCACCGCGCAGCGTGCGAGGTGATGAAAATGGCTTCTAACGCCGGAGGCGGCGCAGGTCAACCCGAATCGCGCGGGACTTGGCCCGGCGGCCGGAAAGCATGCTTTCGCCACAGCGCGAAAGCACGGCGCCCCCGAGCGAGATCTGACAGCGCACACACGGTCGCCTCCCCCAGCGGGGGAACTCAAAAAAAGCAGAGAATGGGCTTGACAACGGCGGCAGAGTCCTCTATACTATAGAGCATGAAGGCGAAGCGAACGGGGCACCTGATACGAGAGGGAGCATAGCCATGACAGACCAGGCGGAATCGTCTGACGGCCGCACCGACACCGCCGAAGCGGCTGAGGCCTTGTCCTTCGTCCGGGGGGTCATGGACCGGACCCAGCAGAAGGCCGAGGACGGCGGCGGGGTCATGATCTGGTGGGGCGTGCTGACAGCCCTGGCAGTGGCTGCCACGTGGGGCGTGGCCCTTTTGGGATGGTCCTCCGGGCCAATCATGTGGGGAATCTGGATCGGGCACAACGTCCTGGGGTGGGCGGGTACGCTGTGGGCCGTCCGCCGCTCGGGCGCCCTCAGCCCCGTCGGCCGCCAGGACCTGGCCACGTTTGCCGTATTCACGGTGGCCATCTGGTGCTTCATGGTGGGAGCCTTCGGGTCGGGCGCCGTCGAAGGCTGGGCGCTGTTCACGATGGCTCAGTTGCTGATCGGGATGGTTATGGCGTTCTCGGCCATTCTGGAGCGCAAGGCCAGCCTGGCGGTCATCGGCCTGGTGCTCATCGTGACGGTGCCGGTGTTGCTGATGGCGTCTCCGAAATGGGCCTGGATCGGGTCGAGCGTGCTCTGCACCGGTGCGATGCTCGTGGGCGGTGTCATTGCCGCGCTCATCTGGAGGAAGCGCCGTGCCGCGCAAGGCGACTAAGAACGACCTCGACAGCCTGCTTCTGTCGCGCGTGCGGCTGGGGATCATGTCGGCCCTGGCGGCGGGCGACGATTTGGACTTCGCGGCGCTCAAGGAGGTCATCGACACGACCGACGGCAACCTGGGGGCGCATCTTCGGAGACTCGAGGACGCCGGGATGATCCGGGCCCGCAAACGCTTCATCGGCCGCAAGCCCAACACGTCGTACCGCATCACCGCCGGTGGGCGGGAGGCGTTTCAGGGGTACATCGAGGACCTGGCGACGCTGCTCGGCTTCCAGGCAAAGGACGCGGGCTGACGCCGCTCACCAGGAAGATGGGCGAGGCATGCCTCGCCCCTACAGGCGGAGACTCCTGACACTGGAAAGGACACGAACATGATGACACGACGCAACGGCAGGCGATGGCTCGTGATGCTGGTGGGAGGAGCGATGCTTATGGCGAGCGCCGGATGCAGCGGCGCGGCAGAGACGGCAGCGCTGCCGCGGGGCGCGAAAGCGGTCATCGTCCGCCACGCCTCGCGCCCGCCCGTCTGCTTTGCCGCCGATGAAGTCGCGCAGGCGCTGGAGGCCCGCGGCTACCAGGTGACCCAGGGCGAGGCAGCGACAGCGAGCGGGGCCGGCGCGGCCGTGTGCATCCGGTTCGCCGTCGGGCGGGGCCTGGACGTCGTGCCGCAGCAACTGGGGCCCCAGGGATTCACCATCCAGCCCGCCAATGAGCGGGGGCGGTACTGGGTCCTGGCGACGGATGCCGTCGGCGCCATGTACGGCGGCCTGGACCTGGCCGAGACGATCCGCCTTGACGGCCTCGCTGCGGTCCGCGAGAAGAAGGCCGCCCCGTTCATCGCCCGCCGCGGCGTCAAGTTCAACATCCCCCTCGACGCCCGAACGCCTTCGTACGACGACTCCGGCGACGCCGCACAACAGAACATCGCCACCATGTGGCAGTGGAACTTCTGGGAAGACTATCTCGATGACATGGCACGCAACCGCTACAACGTCCTGACGTTGTGGAACCCCCACCCGTTTCCGTCGCTCGTTACGTTGGAGAAGTACCCCGACGTGGCCCTCGACGACGTGTGCACCTCGAACATCAAACCCACAGCCCGCCACGGCTCCATCGGCGAGCACATGGGCGTCTCGAAAGAGGCCCTCGCCAACGTCCGCGTGGTCAGGAAGATGACGATCGACGAGAAGATCGCCTTCTGGCGCCGCGTGATGCGGCGAGCACGCGACCGCGGCATCGACGTGTACATCATCACCTGGAACGTCCTGACGAACTCGGCCGGCGGCAAGTATGGCATCGATGACCGCCAGGACAACCCGAAGACCATCGCCTACATCCGCGACTGTGTGCGCCAGACGATCCTCACGTACCCGGATCTCTCTGGGCTGGGCGTGACGGCCGGCGAACGCATGAAACGCCGCAACGACGAGTTCGCCAAGGAGAAGTGGCTCTGGAAGGCGTACGGCGAAGGCGTGCTCGACGCCAAGAAGGTCCAGCCCGACCGCACCGTCCGCTTCATCCACCGCGTCTGGCAGACCGGCGCCGGCGACGTGCTCAAGGAATGGGCGCGGTACCCGGACCCGTTCGAGGTGAGTTTCAAGTACGCCCGCGCGCGGCTGTATTCGTCGCCGAAGCCGCCGTTCTCGCGGGGGCTCCAGGAGGAACTGAAGGCACACAAACTGAAGTCCTGGTGGAACCTGCGGAACGACGACAACTTCGTCTTCCGCTGGGGCGACCCCGACTACGTGCGCGAGTTCCTTCGGAACCTGCCGCCCGAGGAGTTGACGGCCGGCTATTACGTCGGCAGCGACGGGTACGCCTGGGGCAGGGAGTTCATCTCCACCGAGCCCGATTCGCCGCGCCAATTGGAGATTCGCAAGCACTGGTACCGCTTCATGCTGTGGGGGCGGCTGGGGTACGATCCGACGCTCGACCGGCCGTACTTCGAGAAGCACATCGCGCACCGTTTGCCGCAGGCGCCCGCGCCGGCCCTCTACGACGCGTGGCAGGCCGCCTCCAAGATCATCCCCCTCGTCAACCGCTTCCACTGGCGCAACTGGGACTACATGTGGGCCGTCGAGGGATGCATGGACCAGCGCAAGGGCTTTCACACAGTCCGCGACTTCATCAAGGAAGGCACGATGGAGGCGAGCGGCCTCGTGCGGATCGAGGACTACGTTGCCCGCACCCTCCGCGAACAGCCGCCGGGCGGGACCACGCCGCTGGAGGTGGCCGAAACGTTGCGGCGTCATGCGAAGGCCGCGCTCGACGGCGTTGCGGTCGCCCGCCGCACGGCCGAGAAACACGAGAAACAACTCCGCCGCACGCTCGGCGACGTCGAGGCCATGGCCCATCTCGGCGACTACTACGCCGCCAAGATCCTCGGGGCCGTCGAACTCGCCACGTTCGAGAAGACCGGCGACTCAAAGCACCAGGCCGCAGCCGTCAAGCACCTCCAGGGTGCCCTGCGGCACTGGCAGGACTACGCCGCCATCGCCACGAAACAGTACCGCCCCCAACTCCTGGCCCGCACGCGCGACCTCGACTGGCAGCGGCTGCTCGAAGATGTGAAGCAAGACGTCGAAATCGCCCGCAAGGCCAAAGCGAAGTAGGAGGCATCGTTTAGAGGCTGTTTCAAATCCCCTCTCCCCTGGCGGGAGAGGGTAGGGTGAGGGGGGATAAGCGGGCTTATTCGGGGCTTGTCACCCTCACCCCATCCCTCTCCCATCAAGGGAGAGGGAGTTATGAAACAGCCTCTAAGCGCACTGACGCGAGTCTTGCGCGGAGGGTCGGAGCCTGCCCTGAGCCTGTCGAACGGGTACCCACCGCGCTTGAAAGCCTATCTTCGCCGTTGCGCGGCGGGTCAGGAGACCTGTTTAGCGTGCTCTCGAAGCGATGTCATTTCGACCGAGCCCTCGCCAAAGGCGAGGGCGAGCGGAGCGCCGCAGCCCGAGTGCCCGCAGGAAATCTCGTCGTCCGAACACGCATAACGGCGAGATTCCTCGACTCGCTTCGCTCGCTCGGAATGACAACGCTAAACACGTACGGGTCAGGAGACCCGCCGCGATTCATCGGCTTTTTGCGCGGTGGTTACGGAGAACCACCGCGCACAACTTATCTCGGACCGCTCAGGTGGATTCGCGCGGCGGTCGCTCTGACGCTGGCGCTGGCGCTGGCCTCCGGCGCAGGCGGTGCGCAACACGGTTCGGCCCCGCAGGCCCGGCAGATCCTCGAAACCTCCGGCGTCCGCGGCGGGCTGGTGGTCCACCTCGGTTGCGCCGGCGGCACCTTGACCGCCGCACTGCACGCCGGTGACGCCTACCTCGTCCACGGCCTGGGCTCCGGCGCCGCCGACGTCGAGAAGGCCCGCAGCCACATCCGGTCCCTCGGCCTCTACGGGCCCGTCTCGGCGGCCACATTCGACGGCGAGCATCTGCCCTACATCGACAACCTGGTGAATCTTGTCGTGGCCGAGAACCCGGGCAAGGTGCCCATGAACGAGATCCTGCGCGTCCTGGCGCCGGGCGGCGTGGCGATGGTCGGCGGCAACAAGACCGTCAAGCCGTGGCCCGAGGCGATCGACGAGTGGACCCACTTCTTCCACGGCCCCGACAACAACGCCCTGGCCGACGACCGCGTCGTGGGGCCGCCCCGGCACATGCAGTGGCTGGCCGGGCCCAAGTGGACGCGGCATCACCACGCCGATAAGGGCACGCATCCTGCCGTCCGTGCGGTGGTCTCGGCCCGCGGACGACTCTACTACATGGTCGATGAGGCCGGCACCTCCGACATGACGGTGCCCGGCCGATGGTTCCTGGCGGCCCGTGACGGTTTCAGCGGCATCCTGTTGTGGAAGAAGCCTCTCGAGGTCACCACGTTCGAGCGTCGTCTGGAACGGGTGTGGCGAACGCTCGTCGCCGACGGCGACCGCGTCTACGGTCCTCTCGGCGCCGGCCGCCCCCTCAGCGCCTTCGACGGCGCCACGGGTGCGGTGGTCAGGACCTACCCGGGCACCGAAGGCTTCCAGGAGATGGTCAAAGACACGAGCGCCCTGTACCTGGTCGGCAAGCAGGGAACCCTGCTGGCGCTGGAGGCCGATTCCGGCCGCCCGCTCTGGCAGTGGAATCCGCCACCCGGCGAGGGGGCCATCGTGCCGCTGACCCTGGCTGCATCCGGCGGCAAGGTCTTCGTCAAAACCGATGAGAGCGTTGTCTGCCTGTCGGCCGACGAGGGCAAGACGCTGTGGCGGGTTCCCCTGGAAGGCTCACAGAAGCGGATCCGGCTCCGGTGGCCTCGCGAGAGGCTTCTCGTCTCCGACGGCGTGGTGCTGTGTTCGTACGGGGGCAAGGACCCGAAAGTCCTGGACCGCGACACATTCGCGTACCTTGGCTCGCATCCCCGCGTCAACGCGTACGGCGGCAAGTTGGCCGCCCTGGCCGCCGAAGACGGACGCAGGCTCTGGAACACCGTCTACCGGCCCGGGCTCGAGAGCACCCCCGGAGAGATCTACATCTCAGACGCCGTCGTCTGGCTCGGACCCGACTTCGCCCAACCCCGCGACCTGCGCACCGGGGCGGTCATCCGGACGAGGCCCGTCCTCGAACGGCTTTGGACGACCGGCCACCATTACCGGTGCTATCCCGGCAAGGCGACCTGCCGCTACATCATCACCGCCAAGCGGGGCATCGAGATGTTCGACCTGACGGGCGAGAACCACTCACGCAACAACTGGGCGCGTGCAACCTGCCGCGTCGGCGTCACCCCGTGCAACGGCCTCCTTTACGCCCCGCCCCATTCCTGCGGGTGCTACATGGAGGCCAGACTCTACGGCTTCTGGGCGCTGGCGCCGAAACGCCCGGCTCAGGAGCGAACCCAGAGCGAACGCCGGAACCGGCTCGAGCGCGGCCCGGCCTACGGGCAAATCCGCCGGCCGCCTTCGGCTACCCCCAAGCCGGATGACTGGCCGACCTATCGCGGCGATACGGCTCGTTCCGGGTCAACGACCGCGCCGGTGCCGACAGACCTCAACCCGCTCTGGAAGACCGACCTCGGCGGCCGCCTCAGCCCAATCACCGTGGCCGACGGCAAGGTCTTCGTTGCCGAGGTCGATGCCCACACCGTCCATGCGTTGGACGCCGAAAGCGGCCGACCGGTGTGGCGGTTCACGGCGAGCGGCCGGGTGGACTCGCCGCCCACGCTGCATGAGGGGCTCGTCCTGTTCGGCTCACAAGACGGCTTCCTCTACTGTCTCCGGGCGGATGACGGCCGCCTGGTGTGGCGGTTCCACGCGGCCCCGAAGGCGACCGCAGCCGTGGCGTTTGAGCAGGTGGAATCGCTCTGGCCGGTGCACGGCAGTGTGCTGGTCCGCGATGGCATCGCCTACGCCGCCGCCGGCAGGTCGTCCTATCTTGACGGTGGAATCGTCCTGTTCGGCCTCGATCCCGAGACCGGCGACGTGCGCTGCACCACCCGTGTGGCCAGCGAGCACACCGGCGCCCTCGACCCGCCTCCCGAGAACGAGCGCGCCAGGATGAGCGCGACGATCGGGCAGAATCGCACCGACTACAAGACGTTCCTCGCCGCCGACCGCAGCGACGCCTTCTCCATGCGGGGGGCGCTGACCGACGTGCTGGTCGCCGGGGGCGAATCGGTCTTCATGCGGCAGATGCGCTTCGACGGCAACCTCGTGCAGCAGAAGACCAGGCGAGCCCACCTCTTTTCGACCTCCAGCCTGCTGGACGGCGAGGAGCACCACCGGTCGCACTGGGTGCTCGGCACGGGCGACTTCAGCCGAACCACGGTTGCCTATCCGTGGATCGTGACCAAGCGCCTGGCCGTGCCCTACGGCCTGATGCTGACGTTCGACGCGGAGACCGTCTGGGGCGTGCGCCGTATCGGAAAGAGGGAGCACACCGACCATTACGTCGTCTTCGCCTCGCCGCGGCCCGACCCGTCGGCCGAGGCGAGCCGGTTGCCCGACTTCGCCGAGCGGCGCGGCACCAAGAGCGCCGACGGCTCGTGGACCACCGTGCTGTCGCTGAGGCCGAGGGCGATGATCCGCGCAGGCCATCGCCTCTTCATCGGCGGCGAACCGGCTGCGCCGGCCTCCAACGGCAAGGCCGCTGACCGCAGCGCCGGCGCCAAGCCGAACGCGGCAGGTGTTCTGAGAATGGTCTCCTGCGCCGACGGCGCGACGGTGGGCGAGAGGCGCCTGGAGTCACCCCCCGTCTGGGACGGTATGGCCGTCGCCGGCGGCAGGATCTACCTCGCCACACGCTCTGGGCGAATCCTATGCATGACCAGCGGCAAGTGAAGGGAGAAACACGCTCATGCCGACGCGACAACACGCAACGAGATGGGTTCGCGCGGCCGTGGCGCTGGCGCTGCTGACGGCGCCGGCGGCCGCAGCCGACGGCGAACACGAGGCACGCGAGATCCTCCACGCCACCGGCGTCGCCGGCGGGCTCATCGTCCACGTCGGCTGCGCAGGCGGCACGTTGACCGCCGCACTCCGAGCGAGCGATTCCTGCCTCGTTCACGGCCTCGACTCCGGCGCCGCCAACGTCGAAAAGGCCCGCGAACACGTCCGGTCGCTCGGCCTGGCCGGCAAGGTCATCGTCGAACGCTGGGAGGGGTCACGCCTGCCGTACGTCGACAACCTCGTCAACCTTCTCGTCGCCCGGGACCTCGGCACGGTCGAGATGGCCGAGGTGATGCGGGTCCTGGCGCCCGGCGGCGCGGCGTACATCCGGACGGGCGACAACTGGGTGAAGACCGTCAAGCCCCGGCCGAAACAGATCGACGAATGGACGCACTATCTTCACGATGCCGGCGGCAACGCCGTGGCCGGCGACTCCGTCGCCGGACCGCCCCGCAACATGCAGTGGCTGGCCGCGCCCACCTGGAGCCGCCACCATCATACCCTGGCCAGCATCAGTGCCGTGGTCTCGGCCCGGGGACGCCTGTTCAGCATCGTCGATGAAGGACCGGCCGACGACATGGACGTGGTCGGCAACTGGTCGCTCGTCGGCCGCGACGCCTTCAGCGGCGTCACACTGTGGAAGAAGCCGATCCCGAAGTGGGTCTGGCACCGCAGGGGCTTCCGGTCCGGGCCCGTTCAACTCCCCAGAACGCTCGTGGCGGAGGGCGACCGCGTGTACGCCCCGCTCGGCATCGCCGCACCCGTGACGGCCCTCGACGCCGCAACCGGCCAGGTCGTCCGAACCTACAAGGGCACCGAGGGCGCCGAAGAACTGGTTCTCGCCGGCGGCGTCCTGTTGGTCGTGACCGGTTCGCCCACGGCCGAGCAGGCGGTCGTTGACCCGGCCCTGCGAGGGATAGCCAAGTATCCCAACCAGAAAACGATCCACGCGATACGGGCCGAAACCGGAGACCCACTCTGGACGTGGTCGCAAAGCGGCGCCAACCCCGTCCCCCTGACGCTTGCCGCAGAGGGCTCGCGCGCCTTCTTCGAGAGCGGCAACGGCATCGTGTGCCTCAACCTCAAGACGGGCGACCCGCTCTGGGATTCCCGTCCTGCCGAAGCGACCAAGCCCGAGCCCGCCAAGACCGCCGCCGCAAAGAGGTTGTTTCAAATCCCCTCTCCCCTGGCGGGAGAGGGTAGGGTGAGGGGGGATAAGCGGGCTCATTCACGGCTTGTCACCCTCACCCCACCCCTCTCCCATCAAGGGAGAGGGAGTTATGAAACAGCCGCTAAGGGCAAGAAGGGCAAGGCCAAACGCAAGCCCAAGGCGGCCCGGTCGGCCGGCTGGTCGGTGGCCACGCTCGTCGTTCACGACGGGGTCGTCTTGCTGGCAGACCGGGGGAAACTCTCGGCCCGCTCGGCCGCCGACGGAAAGGCCCTCTGGGACTGCCCGTGCAAGCCGGGCTTCAAGTCGCCGGCCGACGTGTTCGTCATTAACGGTCTGGTCTGGATCGGCCCCGACTTCTCCGCCGGGCGCGACCTTCGCACGGGCGAGGTCACCAAGACCAACGCCGTCATCCACGACCTCTGGACCGCGGGCCATCACCACCGATGCTACCGCGAGAAGGCGACCGTCCGCTACATCATGACCGGCAAGCGCGGCATCGAGTTCCTCGACCTGCTATCCGACAACCACTCCCGCAACAACTGGGTCCGCGGCGGGTGCCAGTACGGCACGCTGCCCTGCAACGGCCTCATCTACGCCCCCTCGCACGCGTGCGGCTGCTACATGGAGGTGTTGCTGCACGGCTTCTGGGCCCTTGCCCCGAAGCGCCTGGCCGGCCTCAAGACGGACCAGGCGGATGGAGACCGGCTGGAGCGCGGCCCGGCCTATGAGCAAATCCGAAATCCGAAATCCGAAATCCGAAATCAGGATGATTGGCCCACGCTCCGCGGCGACCCGATGCGAAGCGGTGTGGCGCGGTGTGCCGTGCCCGCCAAACTGAAAGAAGCGTGGACGGCCGACGTCGGCGGCGCCATCACCCAGCCCGTCATCGCCGACGGCAGGCTCCTGGTCGCCTCCGTCGATACCCACACGGTCCACGCCCTGGACGCCGGCTCCGGCAAGCGGCTGTGGCAGTACACGGCGGGCGGACGGGTGGATTCCCCGCCGACCGTCTACAAGGGCCTGGCGCTGTTCGGCTGCGCCGACGGCTGGGTGTACTGCGTGCGGCTGTCCGACGGACGCCTGGCCTGGCGCCGGCGCGCCGCGCCGGCGAATCTCAAGACCGTCGCGATGGACCAGGTTGAGTCGCTCTGGCCGGTCCACGGGAACGTGTTGGTTCACGAGGGAACCGCCTACTTTGCCGCCGGACGGTCGTCCTGGCTCGACGGCGGCATCATCCTGTACGGCCTTGACCCGGCGACCGGTAAGGTCGTCCACCGATCGACGGTCCGCAGCACCCATCCCAAGTACGAGGAAGGCAAGGACGAGACCGCCGCCCGGTTCGCCAAGAGGTTCGTCCAGAACGCGACCGACTACAAGACGTTCAAGGCATCGGACCGAAGCGACGCCTTCAGCATGGCCGAGGGCGCAACGACCGACGTGCTGGTCACGGACGGCGCCTCGGTGTTCATGCGGCACGTGCGGTTCGATGCGTCGCTGGCGAAGCAGGCCCGGATGATGCCGCACCTGTTCTCGACCTCCAGCCTGCTGGACGGCGCAGAGAATCACCGGAGCCACTGGGTCTTCGGGACGGGCGACTTCAGCCGCGTGGGCGTCGCCTATTCCTGGATTGCCTTCAGGCCGGGCAACTTCGGTTCGCAACTTTCGGTGCCATACGGCCTGATGCTGGCGTTCGACGACGAGACGGTCTGGGGCGTCCGGCGCGGACACCTGATGCGGTGGTCCCTGAAGGAGGGCGGCCGATACACGCTGTTCGCCGAGAAGCGGCCGAAACCGTCCACGGGCGAGACGCACCTGCCCGATTTCAGGAAGCCCGCCCAAAAGGGCGCCATGCCGTTCCAATGGACCGCCGCCCTTGCGATGCGGCCGCGCGCCATGCTCAAGGCCGGCAACATGCTGCTGCTCGGCGGGATGCCCGGTCGGCGCATCGAGCCCGGCGTCTCGTCCGCCCCGCGGGTGAACGAGGTCGGCGTGTTGCGGCTGGTCTCGGCCGCCGACGGCGCCGGCGCAGGCGAGTGCCAACTCCAATCACCGCCCGTCTGGGACGGTATGGCTGCGGCCGGGGGACGCGTCTTCATCGCCCTCGAGAACGGTCAACTGGTCTGCCTGGGGAAGGAGTAACCGCCCGTGCAAACGATTCGCGCTCTCTTCAATCGAGTAGCGCTACGAGTAGCCGACGTTCCGCGCGGCGGCCTTCCCAGGCCGCCGCGAACGACGTTTATGCCTTTTCCTGGTGGCCTGGGAAGGCCACCAGGCGGATAAGAAGGCGAAGTAGCGTTGTAGGATCAGCCGACGCGGATGGTCGAGAATCGTCATTCGGAAAGGAGCGTCCCATGAACCGCTGGTCGCTGACATCGATCCTGATGGCCTGCTCGGTGGTGTTGGGCTGCATGAACGGCGCCGGGGTGGCCGAGTCGGCTTCGCCGGCCAAGGCGGCGAAAGAACTGCCGAACCGGATGCCGAACGCGTCCTTCGAAAAGGCCGCCAAGGGCAAGCCGGCCCAGTGGCAGACCCACACCTGGGCAGGCAAGGGCGCCTTCTCCTACGCCGACACCGGCCGCACGGGCGCTCGCAGCGTCATGATCTCCTCCGAGGACGGGGCCGACGCGGGGTGGTACGCCATCGCGGCGACCGAGCCCTATGCGACGTATCGCCTGTCGGGCTGGATCAAGACCGAAAACGTCAAGACCGACGGCACGAAAGGCCGGCCCGGGCGCGGCGCGCTTCTGAATCTTCACGAGATGCAGCCGGTTGCCACGAAGGCCGTCCGCGGCACCGCCGACTGGACCAAGGTCGAGGTCATCTTCGAGACCGGCGGCGAGGATGCCGTCCAGGTCAACTGCCTCTTCGGCGGCTGGGGCCTGGCCACCGGCAAGGCGTGGTACGATGACATCCGACTGGAGAAACTCGCGATGAAAGAGTGGAAGCCGCACATCGCCATCGACGCCGCCAAGAAGGGCGAACCCGTCTCGAAGTACATCTACGGCCAGTTCATCGAGCACCTCGGCCGGTGCATCTACGGCGGCATCTGGGCCGAGATGCTCGAAGACCGCAAGTTCTTCTACGCCGTCGGCGCAAAGGGGTCGCCCTGGAAACCGCTGGCGGGCTCCGGCGCAACGACCATGGACAAGGCCGATTCCTTCGCCGGCGACCACACGCCCAGGACGGCCGCGCCGGGCGGCATCGTCCAGGGCGGCCTCGGCCTCGTGAAGGGCAACAAGTACGTGGGCCACATCTGGCTCAAGGGCGCAGGCGACGCCGGCCCCGTCGAGGTCAGCCTCATCTGGGGCGACGGCGCCAAGGACCGCCAGACCGTGACGGTCGAGAAACTCACCGCCCTCTACGCCAAGACGCCGTTTGAGTTCACGTCCGGCGCAGCCACAGACGACGGCCGCCTCGAGATCAAGGCGCCCGGCGGCAAGGGCGCCTTCCACGTCGGGACCGTCTCGCTGATGCCCGCCGACAACGTCAACGGGATGCGGGCCGACACGCTGCGGCTGCTCAAGGAACTCGATTCACCCGTCTACCGGTGGCCGGGCGGAAACTTCGTGAGCGGCTACAACTGGAAGGACGGCATCGGCGACCGCGACCGCCGACCGCCGCGAAAGAACCCCGCCTGGAAGGGCGTCGAGCACAACGACTTCGGCCTCGATGAATTCATCCTCTTCTGCCGCCTGCTCGGCACCGAGCCCTACATCGCCGTCAACAGCGGCATGGGCGGCGTCGAAAGCGCCGTCCAGGAACTCCAGTACGCCAACGGCGGACCCGGCACGCCCATGGGCAAACTGCGGGCGACAAACGGCCATCCCCAGCCCTACAAGGTCAAGTTCTGGGGCATCGGCAACGAGATGTACGGCGGCTGGCAACTCGGGCACATGACGCTGGAGAAGTACATCAAAAAGCACAACCAGTTCGCCGAGGCCATGCGGGCCGAGGACCGCTCCATTCAACTCGTGGCCGTCGGCGCCACCGGCAAATGGAGCGAGGGCATGATGCAGCACTGCGCCGACCACATGGACCTCATCAGCGAGCACTTCTACGTCCACGCCAAGGCGGGCCTCGCGTCGCACGTGCGGCAGGCGGCGGACCGGGTGCGAGGCAAGGCGGAGGCCCATCGCCGGTACCGGAAGGAATTCGCCTCGCTCAAGGGCAAGGACATCCGCATCGCCCTCGACGAGTGGAACTACTGGTACGGGCCGCACGTCTACGGCGAACTCGGAACGCGGTACTTCCTCAAGGACGCCTTGGGCATCGCCGCCGGCCTCAACGCCTGCGCCCGCAACAGCGACATCTTCTTCATGGCCAACTACGCCCAGACCGTCAACGTCATCGGCTGCATCAAGACCACCAAGACCGACGCGGCCTTCGCCACCACAGGACTCGCCCTGAAACTGTACCGCAAACACTTCGGCGCCGTGCCCGTGAGCGTGGTGACCGAGGCGCCGCTCGACGTGGCGGCCGCCTGGAGCCAGGACGGCAAAACCTTCACCATCAGCATCGTCAACCCGACCATGAACCCGTTGGAGATACCGCTGGACGTCAAGGGCGTGAACCTGACCGGCGCCGGCACCCGCCGGCAGATCGCCGGCACCGACCCGATGGCCTACAACGAGCCGGGCAAGCCGCCGCGCGTCACCATTGACGAGGCGCCCGTGAAGGGCATCTCCGAGGCGCTCTCGGTCGGGCCGTGCAGTGTGACGCTCTTTGCCCTCGACGTGAAATAGGGGTGCGGCCCCGCGCGGCGGGCAATCCTGCCCGCCGCGCAAAACCCGTTTGCCCGTCGCCCTAATCGTTTAGCCGTCGCCGGTACGGCGACGCGAATCGACGCCGACGTTCCAACGGCAACGACCGTCGGCGTGCCGCCGACGGCTAAACGCCGCGCGGCTGTGCAACGTGCCGACGTTCGTAGGGGCGTAGCACGCTACGCCCCGTTTCGTCGTCGGCGTAATCGTTTAGCCGTCGCCGGTACGGCGACGCGAATCGACGCCGATATGCCAACGGCAACGACCGTCGGCGTGCCGCCGACGGCTAAACGCCGCGCATGAAGCCGCCAAAGCGCGGTGGGCAGGATTGCCCACCGCGCGAGCCTCATTGCTTCAGCGCGTGCAGCGCGGCGGGTACGGAGACCCGCCGCGCTCAATGGATGGGGTGGCATGGCCGCTACTTCGTCGAGAACTTGTGGATCATGATGTGCTTGTAGGTCTCACCGGGCTTGAGGACCACCGGCGGGAAGGCGGGCTGGTTCGGCGAATCCGGGTAATGCTGCGTCTCGAGGCAGAAGCCCTGGTGCTTCTTGTACACCACACCGGCCTTGCCCGTGACCTTGCCGTCGAGGAAGTTGCCGGAGTAGAACTGGATGCCCGGCTGGTCGGTGTGGATTTCCATGACGCGGCCGCTCTTCGGCTCGAGGACGCGGGCCGCCAAAGCGATCTTGCTGCCGTCCTGGTTGCGCAGGACGAAGTTGTGGTCGTAACCGCCCTCGACCTGGGCGATGCGTGCCCCGATGGCGGTGGGCGCCGTAAAGTCCATCGGCGTGCCCTTGACGTCCTTGAGTTCCCCGGTCGGGATGAGGCCGGCGTCAACGGGTGTGTACTTGTCGGCGGCCAGCATCAGTTCGTGGCTGAGGATGTCGCCGGCCGCCGCACCACCCAGGTTCCAGTAGGTGTGGTGGGCCAGGTTCACAACGGTCGTCTTGTCGGTGGTGGCCGAGAACTGTGCCTTGAACTCGCCCGAGTCGGTCAAGGTGTAGAGGGCGGTCACCTTCAGGTTGCCCGGGTATCCCTCCTCGCCGTCTTTGCTGAGGTAGGTGAATCTGACGCCGACGGCGCCGTCGGTCTCGACGGTCTCGGCGTCCCAGAGACGTTTGTCGAACCCCTTGATGCCGCCGTGCAGGTGGTTCGCGTCATTGTTGGTTGCCAGCGTGTAGGTCTTGCCGTCGAGGGTGAACTTGCCCTTGGCGATGCGGTTGGCGTACCGTCCGACGGTGGCGCCGAAGTAGGACGTGCTGCCGAGCCACCCTTCGAGCGTGTCGTAGCCGAGCGTCACGTCGGCCAGGTTGCCGTCGGCGTCCGGCACTTCCAGGCTGATGGTGATGGCGCCGTAGTTGGTGAGCCGGGCCTTCATACCGGCCGAGTTGGTCAGCGTGAAGAGGTCCGCCTGCCGGCCGTCCGGCAGTTTGCCGTAAGGGGTCTTCTCGACGCTCATTTTCGCTTCCCCTTTCTCTGTTGGCTCGCCCGACGGCGGGGCGCTCTCGCAGGAAACCAGAAACAGACAGCAGGCAAGCGTACTGAACAGCAACAGGGCGAATCTCGTGCTTCGCATCGCGCGTCCTCCTGACTGGGTCGGAATCAAGTTTCTTCCATGCTAATCCCATAACGCTATGTGGCGCGACTGGGGCAAGAGGGCCTATCCGAAAAAACAGGGGGTCAGGCCCATATTCCAAACAAAACCAGCCGTTCGGTTTTGTTTCGGAATGCCGTGGGCATGGCCGTAGCCTTGGCTCCTTGGGGCGTTTGGCTGATCAAACGGATACGGCCCCGTTTGATCGCCAAAGTGGGCCTGACCCCCTGTTTTTTCGGATAGGCCGAATTCACGTTGAGCTCGAGTTAGCGTAGTAGTGTTAACCGGCGTATTAGACAGCAGCACGGCCGCCGGTGCAAGGGTACAGCGCTCGCTCCTCTCGACTCCACCTGCGCGGGCGTTCGGTGGAAAGGCGTGGCTATGAGCACCGACGCACACGTCAACCAACATGGCCACGCAAGCGTGGCCATGCCACCCGCCACCCGCGGTCGGCGGCGCGGCGCGGAGGGTTTGGGCAAGACTTGCCGCCCTTGGCGGCGGCTGGTAGACTCGTGGCTCGCCGGCTTCGGACGGGCCGAGGCCGGCCGAGTCTCCGAGGGAAGCGCCCGACGGGCGGCGCACGCCTCGAAGGCAGGAGCAGCGGGATGGCGCGGCCGAAAACCACCTGGCGCGCGGCAGGATGGGCCGCCGTCTCCCTGGCCGCATGCCTCGCCGCCGGATGCAACTCCCCCTATCCCGATTCCGACGAAGGCCGCAACATCACCTACAGTTTTCTTCTCGAAGAACCCAACCATCTCGACCCGGCCCAGGCGTACGGCGGCCAGGCGTACCCGCTGCTCTACCAGATTCTTGAGCCGCCGTTTCAGTATCACTTCCTCAAGCGTCCCTACACGATCTCGCCCCTGACGGCGGCCGAGGTGCCCAGGCCCGAGAAGCGGACGGTGACCTGGCAGGGCAAGACCGTCGAGGCGACGGTCTACACGATTCGCATCAAGCCGGGCATCCGGTACCAGAACCACCCGTGCTTCGTGGCGGCGAACCGGCGGCTCTCTCATCAGGATGCCCGCGGCATCCGCTCGGTCTATGACTTCACCGAGACGGCCACGCGCGAACTCGTGGCGGCCGACTACGTGCTGGCCATCCGGCGGCTGGCGGACCCGAGGCTGGCGTGTCCCGTCCTGCCCACGATGGAGCAGAATATCCTGGGCCTCGGCGAGTACGGCGACGCCCTGGAGGCGGCGCTCGAGGCCGAGCGCAAACGGCGACGGCAGGCCGGCGGGCCGTTCTACAACGAGGAACAGGACGAAAAGGTCAACCCCATCCGCCTCGACTACGGCGCCTATGCCTGCGTGGGCGTCCGCGCCGTCGATTCCCACGCCTTCGAGGTGGTCCTCCCGCACCCGTACCCGCAGATCCTCTACTGGATGATCCTTCCCTTCTTTACCCCAATCCCGGCCGAGGCGCTCGAGTTCTTCGACCAGCGGATACTGCTCGAGCGGTCCATCATCTTCGACCGGAACCCCGTCGGCACGGGCCCCTACAAGATGGTCGAGTACGACCCGACCAATCAGATCGTCCTTGCGCGCAACGAGAACTTCCGCGACGAACGATACCCCGGCCTGCCCCGGCCCCCGGCCGACGACCCGAAGGCACGCGCACTCTATGAGACCATGCGGGACGAGGGCATGCTGGAGGACGCCGGCAAACCCCTGCCCATGATCGACCGGGCCGTGTACCGGATGGACAAGGAGTGGATTCCCCGGTGGAACAAGTTCCTCCAGGGCTACTACGATGTGTCCCTCATCAGCAGCGACACCTTCGACCAGGCCGTCTCGCTGACGTCGCAGGGCGATGCGCTGCTGTCGGACGAGATGGCCCGCCGGGGCATTCGCCTGCTGACAACGCCGGCGCTGACCGTCTACTACCTCGCCTTCAACATGAATGACGCCACGGTCGGCGGTTACAGCGAGAAGCAGCGGAAGTTGCGGCAGGCAATCAACATCGCTTTCGACGTCGAGGAGGAGATCACCATCTTCGAGAACGGGCGCGGCACGCCCGCCCACGGCCCCATCCCGCCCGAGGTCTTCGGCCACGAGCAGGGCGAGGCGGGGATGAACCCCGTCGTCTACCGTTGGGACGAGAAACGCAACGTCCCCGTCCGCCGGTCCCTCGATGAGGCGAAACGCCTGCTCGCCGAGGCGGGTTACGCCGACGGCTTCGGCCCCGACGGCCAACCGCTGACCATCCGCTTCGACAACGCCTGGCTCGGCACGGTGTATCGGCCGCGGCTGCGGTTCGTCGCCAAGCAGTTTGCGAAACTCGGCATTCGCCTCGACATCCGGACCACCGACAACAACCGCCTCTGGGAAAAGGTGCTCGACGGCAATTACCAGTTGCTGGCCTGGGGCTGGCTGGCCGACTACCCCGACCCGGAGAACTATCTCTTCCTGCTGTACGGCCCCAACGCCAGAAGCCAAGGGGGCAGCGAAAACAACGCCAACTACGCCAACCCCGAGTTCGACCGCCTCTTCGAGACGATGCGGAACATGGAAAACACGCCCCGGCGCCTCGCCATCATCCGCCGGATGAACCGCATCGCCCAGGAAGACGCGCCGTGGATCTTCGGGTTGCACCCCGTTACCTATTGGCTCATGCATAAGTGGTATGGCAACTCGTATCCGCACGCCATGATGACAAACACGCTCAAGTACCGGAAGATCGACACCAGCGCCAGGACGGAGCGGCGGCGCCAGTGGAACTCGCCCCGATGGACGCCGGTGCTCGTTGTCCTTGCGCTGCTGGCGATCGCCGGCATCCCGGCCATCCGGGCCGCCCTCCGACACGCACGTGAGGCATAGCCGCATGATCGCCTATCTTCTCCGACGCCTGCTCTACGCCGTGCCCATCGTGGCGGGCGTCGTGGTCCTGACGTTCCT
>Ga0307433_1000826_pt1 | contig 20329 bp, 24 predicted proteins | sample SalMarWE160210MG_FD_202166 | JGI IMG/M metagenome (GOLD analysis project Ga0307433, IMG submission 202166) | Salt marsh sediment microbial communities from the Plum Island Ecosystem LTER, Massachusetts, United States - WE1603-210 | ecosystem: Environmental > Aquatic > Marine > Intertidal zone >... | reverse complement strand
TTTGACAAATTTTTGGTTGTTGATTTCCGTAACAGAATTTTCTATCTAGTTCCTCCTCTAGATAGCTTCAATATTATATAGTTCTATAATAGGGTAATATTAGGATAAGTCAAGAGGGTTGTCAAGGGGTACAATCAAGAAAGTTTTTCACAAGTTATCCACACCCCGTAGTAGAATTTCAACTCGTTTCACAAAAAGAGTTTTCTAAAAGAAAACTTTGTTGAAATTTCACTACGGGGCACAGCCCCAATTCAAAAAGGGAATTATATCTGGACACCAAAATTAGGGAGGAAAAACCAATCTAATCAGGTGTCCAGATATAATTCCCTTTTCTTTTTCTTACAAAAAGCATAGCTTAACGCTATGCTAAATATTTCATATAATAACAAACTTTAAAACTTTTGTCAACCCCAAAAAGAAAAAACCCTAAATCTTTTTAGAATCAGGGTTTTCGTTTTTTTTAACTATGTTTTTCATTCTAATCCGATTAATTCGACTATGTTTAACCCGACGGGTTAAACATAGCTTTTTTCTCTTTAATGTATTTGATGATCTCGCCTACTGTGGTCATCTTTTCAGCATCTTCATTAGGTATTTCTACCTCTAACTTGTCTTCCAGTTGCAGTATTATTTCTACAGCGTCTAAAGAGTCTGCTCTAAAATCCCCAGCAAAAGAACTTTCTGGCTTAATTTCTCCCGGCTCAATGCCTAACTGTTCAACAATAACTGCTTTCACTTCTTTTTCTATATCCATAATAACTCTCCTTTCTGCTTATTAAAGTTTTTTAAAAGAACATGTAAGTTGCTTTGATTATAGAAAAAGAGATAATTTTGTCAACAAAAATAGGCCAATTTATAAAAATTGGCCTATTTTTAACATCACACAATAAGTCCCTGCCTAATAATACTGTCGCATAATAACACAACCGCCTAACAACACTGTCGCATAATAACACAACCGCCTAACAACGCTGTCGCATAATAAAGCAGGGCTTACTTCAACTCTACCTTAGCGCCGGCTGCTTCAAATTTCTTTTTCATCTCTTCCGCTTCTTCCTTCTTCACATTTTCCTTAATCGTCTGAGGCTCATTTGCAGCCGCGTCAACTAAATCTTTAGCTTCTTTCAAACCTTTCTGAGTAATATCTCTCACTGCTTTGATAACTTCAATCTTTTTATCTCCTATTCCCGATAAAATAATATTAAACTCAGATTTTTCCTCTCCTGCTTCTCCGCCAGCAGCGACTCCATTAGCCCCGCTTAGCGGGACGGCAACCGGAGCAGCAGCCGAAACACCAAATTTCTTTTCTAAAATCTTAACCAATTCTGCCAAGTCTAAAACAGACATCTTTTCTATTTCTTCTACTAAAGATTTAAATTTCTTAGGAACTTCAACTTTTTCTTCCTTTTCTTCCTTTTCTTCCTTTTTTTCTTCTTTAATTTCCTCTTTAGTTTCTTCTTTAGTTTCCTCTTTAGTTTCCTCTTTTTTTTCTTCTTTTTTTTCTTCAGTCATAATTTTATTAAGTTTTAATTATTAATTTTTGATAAAATATATACCAGACCTTTACCGAAGCACATAATTTATTTTTCAAGACTATATCTTAATCTTTCTTTTAGTCTTCGTATTGTCTGCCCTCTCTGTTTTAATTTACTCTCCCTTTGCCTTGCGTCTCTTTCATCTTTGTATGTCTCGTAGTAAATTAATTCTGGTTTTTTATTTTTATGCTCTTTCATTCTACGTCTTAAATTATTAGTGGATCCTATGTAAGTCTTATCTGTTTTAATATTCTTTATGATATAGACATAGTACATAAAACAAATTATGTGCTCGGTTTAATTTGTGAAATTATATATACTAAATTTCTTATATTGCCTTGTAAAACATTTATAAATCCTGAAATTGGACTGGAAATGCTTCCAACGACCTTTGCTAAAAGTTCTTGTTTTGAAGGTATTTTGGCTAAAGCAATAATCTCTTCGGCGTTTTTGAACTCGCCCTCAAAAAACCCTCCTAAAATTTTCAGGTTTTCGTTTCCTTTTGAAAACTGATAGGTAGTTTTCGCCGGAGAAATTTCGTCTCCAAAGCCGAAAATCAAAGCAAATTGACCCTCTAACCTTTCTACATCAAACTCAAGTTTTTTCTCTTTAAAAACCACATTCGTTAAAGTTTTCTTGGCTACTTGCAACTGACAATCTGTTTCCTGCAGCTTTTTTCTCAAATCAAAAAGGTCTGCCGCTTTCAAGCCTTCAATTGCCACAAAAACCATTGCTTTTTGCCGGTCAATTTTTTCCTTTAATTCTTCAACAATTTTTTCTTTTTGTTTTTTAGTTAAAGGCATACCCAGTAGAGGAATTTCGAATAGAATTTTTCTATTCTAATAATTTTAAAAATTTACGAATTCTTAATTTTAAAAATCTACGACCTTGAGTGGTTTTAAAGTAATCTTCTCTTCTTTGAGCGTCTTCTTTATTTAAACATGCCTCAGCATAAATCAATATAAACGGGATTCTTGATTTTGTTGAAAAATTCTTTTTGGCATTATGTTGTTCTATTCTTATTTTTAAGTCCTGAGTATAGCCAATATATAATTTTCCATCTTTCTTGCTGTATAAAACATAAACATAATGCCATTTCGAAATTCTCCTACCGGGCATATTATTAGTTTGTAGTAAATAAAAATCTGTGGATTACCACAGACAACAAAAAAAAACATTTGCCTCGATGGGTCTTACTTGCCCCGCTAAGCGGGGTAAACCCATTGTCTATGGCTATTTTTAATATTACTTAATTAAGAATTATTGTCAAGTCTTTCTTTTATTCTTCAATGCAAAGAAGTTTTTGACGAGCGCTGCAGTATTTTCCCAAAGAAACAGCAAGAGTAGTATCGTCTCCTTTTCCCGTCAAACCGGAAGAGAAACCCCCTAAAGCGACTGCATTAGTAAATTTTCCTGCCGGAGTATAGCAATTGGGAAATGAAGGTCCCGGCTCTCCCGTAGGAACAGGATAGCCCGCAACATATCTATTGTCTTGAGTCCAGTTTTGGCAAGTGGTAGTAAAACTATAACTCTCAGCAAGATTATAAGGATCTAAAGCGCCTACACCAACAGAAATACAATTTTTCTTACTTTTTTCATCTATTCTGCCTAGCCAGACATCCTCCAAGTTTGCTAAAAAATTCTCTTCCAATTTTTCCTCACTAATTATTAAGAGATCTGATAATTTGATTAAAAACTCATCAAAACCTTTGGCTAAAAGCCGGTGGCAAGTCGCCCCTCTGAGAAGTTCAGCTGCCGGAGAAGCCATAACAAAAACACCTTCTGTCTTTCTGGGAGTTTTTTTCATTCTTTCAACGGTTAATTCCTCATCAGCATCTCCGCCTAGAAAAGCATGCCAGATACCTACATATCCGCGGCCTTCAGCTTCTATTTGGCATTTTTCATCAGCTCCCTCAAGCCCTCCCAAATTACCAGTAAAGCTCTCTTCGGTGATAAAAACTCTTCTCAGGTTTGGAAAATCGCTTGGCAGATATAACCACTCATTCTCAGTTGATAAAGAATCACAGCTAAAAAGTTCGGGGAAAACAATTGCAAAAGCTCCGTTTGAATAATCTACCTTATTGTCTTCTTGCCAGGGATATTCAAAAACAGCAATCCAGTAACCATCTCCGTACTCCTGCCCTCTCATTTCCTGGACAGGATAAATTTTCCAGCTGTATTTTCCTAATTTGGCATTAACATTCTTAGCAATTACCCGTTCTAACTCATTTCCATTAAACAAAACAATGCCTACTCTTTCTATACCTTTGGCCTTCCAAGTAATTTCGTAAGTTTGGCCAATTTCCCACTCTTCGCTTCCATTGGGAGTTAAAAGTTGAATGCTTTCTCCTCCCCGCAAAAACAATAGATAAAATACAAAGACAAAAATTATCAAAACCCCTCCTATTAAAATATAGATTAAATTTCTCTCTATTGTAAACTTTTCTAATATTGAACCTTGCATTGATTTTAACGAACGTTAGAATTAATTACTTATTCGGTGCGAGGACAGGCCCCATAGAAGAAACTTGACAGATGTTTTTCTTTGAAAAACATTAAAATGCCGAGGGCAGTCAAATTTTCTCTACGGGGCAGGGAGGGCTAATCTGATTCATTAACCCCTCCACCACCTCTTCTCTTTCGTCAAAACTATATTTTTCTATTAGCGCTTGAAAAACCGCCAAATAAAGATTCTCAATCTGATTACAATTTTCCGTCCAACAACTATATTCTTCATGCCTTAAAAGCTGCTCTCCGGTTTTTCCGCCGCTTGTTTCTCCAATATATATTATATCATATTCCTCGTTTCTTTTACATAAAACCGTATATATCGAAGGGCTTGCAATAATATTGTAGTCTTTCAATGACCAGGGGCCAGCAAAGTAATAGTCTTCTATTTCAATAAACTGAGGCGGAGGAGGAAAATAACCAATTGGAACGGGGGGAAGGTCCTCAGAAGGCTGAGGCGGTTTTAAAACACTGCTCTTCTCAAGGAAATAACTGACTAAAAAGAAAACTAAAGCAAATAACAAAATTATAAAAAGGCCGTAAAGAGAATTCAATAAAATTCCCCGGCCTCGTATTTTTCTTTCAGCATCTCTGCGAGCTGACAATGTAATAAATCCTCCATAAAAAAAAGCAATTAAATCAATACAAAAAGCTAAAATAAGAATAAATAATGGAATATTTCCGAAAAAATTAAATCCGTTCATAAATTAATCTTTTAAAATCTCGATTATTTTTTCCGCAAATTTTTTAGCAGCAATAGGGCCCGAGGCTGTAACTATCTTTCCGTCAACAACTACCGGTTCTGCCAGATATTTTGCTCCCGAGCTTTCCAAAATTTTAACAGCCGATTTATCCATTGTGGAACTCCAGACAGTTGATTTTTTTCCTTCAAGAACTCCGGCTTTGGCTAAAATCGCCGGGGCTATGCAAATAGCGCCTAAAATCTTACCTGCTTTAACCGTTTCTCTGGCAACCCGGTAACAGTTTTCATCACCAATATATTCCTGGGCTCCCGATCCTCCGATAAACAAAACTGCGTCATAATCCCCTGCTCTAATATCTTTTATCAAAATATTAATATTTGCTTCACCGCCAAACTTTCCGATTGCTTTCCCCAACGAAGCGCTGCAAGTTATTATCTCAGCTCCTGCTGCCTGTAATGTTTGCTTGGGAATAAAATACTCCTCATCCCGAAACTCCCGAAAAGCAATAATCATTGCTATTTTTTTATTTTCTAACTCTGGCATTGTATATAACTTATTATATAACTTTTAGAATTATTTTAAATACTTCGCAGCAGCTTCGCTATGTTCTTTTAAGGTCTGGCTGAAAATTGTTTCTCCTTTAGGGGTAGAAAGATAAAACCAAAACTCGCTTTTCTCGGGATAGACTGCTGCTATTATGCTTTCTATCCCGGGATTTGAAATAGGACCCAAGGGCAAACCTTTATATTTATAAGTATTATATAGAGAATCAATTTTAAGTTCTTCTTTAGTAATTTTTGTGGTCTTACGCCCAGTAATGTAACTAATAGTTGCATCTACCTGCAAAGGCATTTTACTTTCTAATCTTTTCCATAAAATCCCGGAAACAATTTTTTTGTCTTCAAAAGTTCTGACTTCTTTCTCAATTAAAGAAGCCATTGTTACTATTTCAAAAATTGATTTCCCTTGAGAAATAATCTCTTCTCTTAGTTCCGAGTTCAATTTCTTATCAAAATTAGCCAGCATTCTTATTACAATCTCTTCTATCCCTTCCTCGGGGAAAATCTCATATGTGTCAGGGAAAAGATAACCCTCCAAGCTGATGTTTTTTGGCTTATCTCCTAAGAAATCAAATTCCTCGCTAAAGTCCTTTGGTTCGGGCATATCAATTGCTTCTGAGTAATCTATTAATGGAAAGCCCACTAATTCAAACAGCTCTTCAGCTACAAACATTCCTTTGTTTTCAAAATACCAGCCAATATCTCTCAAATTCCAACCTTCAATTATAATAATTGTTTTTTTAACAGCTTCTCCAGAAGCTAACTTATCTACAATTTCAGGAACATTCATTCCCGGCGACAACTCATATTCTCCGGCTTGAAGTTTTTCTGCCTGCCCCAAAATTAAAGCATAAACTCTAAAAAGATAGCTGTTTTTAATAATTCCCTGCTCTTTTAAATTAATTGAAATCTCTCCGGTTCCCTCTCCCTGCTTAACTAAAAAACTCACTGTTTTATCAGAACCCGGCTCTTTTGGCGAATAAATTTCGTGAAAAACAAAAAAGCAAGCCAGTAAAACAACTATAACAAATATTAATACTATAATTGAAAAATACTTCATTTTTTTTAGAGTGTGGAATTCGAACCAGAATCAATTTAGCGGAGCGCATTTTATCCATCTGTGTCCTGGCCCTCCCCATATTATATCCATCTGACGGAGTGAGTTTTGGTCAGATTCAAGGCAGGAGGAGTGAAGTGTGCTGATAAGCACACGAGCGACGAGTAACACAGAATCTGGCTAAAGTTCGCCCGCCTTTACGAGGAAGCTAAATAATGGACGATTTCTTTGTTAGTCCTCCTGGAAGTGTTATTTAACACTCCTTCGTCGTCCTGCCTCGAAATCGTCTCATTATTTAGCTTTCAGATGAATATAATATGGGGAGGGACAGGACTGAGGCGTGAGGAGTGAAGCGTATCCTCTGTGATACATAAGCGACGAACAACGTAGAAGATGGATAAAATACGCCCGCCCAGAGGGAAGAGAAAGAATAGGTCAATTTCTGCGTTCTTCCTCCTCGGTGTGTCTTGAGGACACACCTTCGATCGGAACGCCTTGAACTCAACCTATTCTTTCTCTTCTAAACTTGACTCTGGTTCGAATCCCGCACTCTCTTGAATTAATGGAACGAAAGCAAAACCCGAATGTTCGGTTTCTTTAAATTCACCTCTGGATTTCTTCTCTAAAACCCAAATCGAAGACGCAACCGGACAAACTATTCTTCCACCGATCTTCAATTGATCTTTCCATGCTTTAGGGATTTCTTCTTGCGCAGCTGCTGAAGCCAATATCCTGTCAAAAGGAGCCTCTTTTTTATAACCCTTGGATCCATCTGCGCAAATAAACTTTACTATCCCCTTTTTTATGAAATTGTATTTAGCCATATTCTCCTCGCCAAATTCTTTTAGCTCAGGAATAATTTCTATCGCTATAACATTACCCCCGCTTGACGGCGGGGCAGGCTTTCCACCCACTATATGAGCAAGAAGAGCTGTCGTCCAGCCGGAGCCTGATCCAATATCTAAAATCTTCTGGCCGAACTTCGGCCGCAGCTGCTCAATCATAAAAGCTACTACCAGAGGCTGAGAAATTGTTTGTCCCTGGCCAATAGGAAGAGCTTCGTTGAGTTCAGCTAAATCCTTCATATCTCCCGGCATAAAATCAGCTCTTCTTATTTCCCGAAAGGCCTTGATTACTTCCGGTGTTTTCAGCCAACCTTTTTGAATTAGAGAATCAACTAAATTCATTCTAATGGGTCGAGAACTATTCTCGCTACATTTTAATTGAAGAGTGTTTTAGTTTAAATCCTATCTTCTTAATAGGATTTAAGCGATTGAAAAACAAAATCCCGTCTAAGTGATCTATTTCATGCTGAAAGACCCGAGCTAAAAGCCCTTGGGCCTTTAATTTAATCTCGTTCCCGTTTATATCCAGTCCTTCAACTTCTACTTCCTGGGCCCTCTTTATCTTCAGAAAAATCCCGGGAAAACTCAAACATCCTTCTTCGCCCATTTCCTTTTCTTTACTTTTTTTTAGAATTTTAGGATTAATCAAACCTAAAAGCCGGTGATTTTCCGGATCAAGCACCGTAATCACTTTTTTTGACACCCCGATTTGGGGAGCAGCCAAACCGATCCCTTGGCTTTTCTTCATTGTTTGAACCATATCAATTACGAGCTTTCTGATTTTCTTATCAACTTTTTCCACTTTTTTGCATTTTTCTCTCAAAATCGGTTCATTAAATTTTTTAATTTCTAAAATTGCCATGTTATTGTTATTTTATTTTACCATAAACTCAAAACAAAATTAAGGAGCTAAGCTCCTTAATTTTGTTTTGCGGGGACGGTAGGACTCGAACCTACAGTATTCTTCTTTTGGAGAGAAGCGGTTTACCAGTTAACCGACGTCCCCATTTTTCTGAAAAAACCTTATAAAGAGCTCTCATTTCTTTTGCAACTTTTGCATCATAATATTTAACCGAAATACATCCCTGATATCCTTCTCGTATTCTCTTTTTAGTATGTGGCTTATGATAACTTCTCTGAAATAAATTTTGGGAAATTCCAGTTGTCTTAGACCAAAATTCCCTTTGTCTTTTTTCATTATGATATTCATGAAGATGTATAAGTGCACGGAATTTTTTTTCATCAACCGTAAATGATTTTCGAAAAAGAAAAAGAAAGGTTTTAATAAGAACGGGGTCAGAATTAATAAACCTTACTTCTGATGAACGTTTCTCACCTTCACACCAATAAAGAAGTGTACAATATATTTTAGCATGATTAGAATCTTTTTTAATTCTATTCAGTGTTTTAAGAGCTATAGATTTATATTGCCGTTCCTCTTTTGCTCTTTTCTTTTGCCATCGTAAACTTGTTTTATAATAAGAGATAAGGCGTTTCTTCGTTAATCGCTGCTGAGCTTTCTTATTTAATCTTATATTTCTTACCCAAAAAGAAGAAGTGCTTTTAGCAATTTGTAATTTATCAGCTATTTCTTTAACCGAATAACCTCTAGATCTTAATCTAAGAGCCTTTTCTTTATTTTCTAAAGGAAACATAGAAACAAATTAAACCATAACAAATGGTTATATTACCATTACTTTATTCTATTTCCCGTAGGTTGTATTGTCAATGTGCAAAACTAAATATCATTTATTTCTTCATTTCTTTATATGACCTCGGGCGGCGAAAGCATAATAAAAAAAATAACGATCGAGATCTTCAAATGTAGTTTTGTATTCTTTGCCACCGTAAAACGCATCGCAAAACAATTCTCTTGCCCGGGCAATTTCTCGCAGCCGGCCTCGCCAGCGCTCGTCTTCAAGAGTCAAGTCAAAAAGTTCAAGAGCTCGCATCACAGCTCCCCAAAAGATTTTCTTATCCTTGCTCTGCCACTTTCGCGCCCGACTTACTTCGCTGCCAATATTTGCCAATTGTTCTATTAAAGAAAGCTCAAACCACCTTCCTGCAGCTAATTCTTTATGAATAAATCTTCTCATTGTAAAAGCAATTTTTTCACAATATTTCTTATCTTCTCTTTAACTTCAGAATTATCAACACCTCTAGAACGATTACCAAAAGAGGGCTTAAGATTAATAATTGAATCAAATTCAATCAATTCCTCCCCGCTTTTCTCTGGATAAAGATTAATGCCCCATGTATATTCTCTTTTTGACCCTTCTTTTTCCATCAGAGCTACTTCTTCGTCAGCGTGCATAACTCCCCCCACTGCCATCATACCTTGTTCTATATCAACAACCGCCTTTACCAAATCGCCAAATTGTTTTTTGGCAATATCAATAAGTTCTTTTTTACTTATTAAATCTTTGACAATTTTTACTCCCATATTATTTCAAGAATATATATTTATTCTTTAGCGAATCAAGGTTCTGCGAGCGAAGCGAGCAGGTTCTTATTTCAAGATTATATTTTTTACCTTAGCGAATCAAGGTTCTGCGAGCGAAGCGAGCAGGTTCTTATTTCAAGATTATATTTTTTACCTTAGCGAATCAAGGTTCTGACAAAGTCAGGTTCTTATTTTACTTCTTTCCTTCCTTGTGTAAAGTGTGCTTTTTGCACCATTTACAGTATTTTTTCAATTCTAACTTCTTCTCAACCGTACCTTTGGATTTATTGGTAAAATAATTTATTCTTTTGCATTCCTGGCATTGAAGTTTGATAAATGGTTTTTTCTTTTTTGCCATAATTTTTTACAAATAATTTATAAGCCAGGAGTGAGAGTTGAACTCACGACCTCGTCATTACCAATGACGTGCTCTAACCGTCTGAGCTATCCTGGCATTGCTGTGGGTGCGGTCAGAGTCGAACTGACGGGGCCCAGAGGACAATAGTTTTACAGACTACTCCCACCCCCTATGGGACTACGCACCCTCTAATTATTTGTCTATTTAATCATAAATCTCGTTGTTTTTCAATCCTTCGATAAGCTTAGCCCGAGATAACCTTTCCGTGTTTTTTGCGCCACTTTTCAATCTCTTTATGATTCCCGGATAACAAAACTTTGGGGGTTTTCCACTTTACGCTTTTTTTTAGAGAAAATACCTCCGGCCTGGTATATTGAGGATATTCTATAAATCCTTTTTCTTTAGTAATTCTTTCTTTTAGTAATTGGGGCTTCCCTAAAACCCCGGGAACTAATCTCGCAACTGTTTCTATTACTACCATAGCTGGAAGATCTCCACCCATTAAATCATAATCCCCTATTGATAACTCAATATCAGCGATATGTTTAGCTACTCTTTCGTCAACCCCTTCATATCTGCCGCAAATTAAAATCATTTGATCTAATTTGCTAAACCGGCAGGCTGTTTTCTGATTAAACTTTTTACCTCGGGGAGTAAACAAGATAACCTTTGTTTTTTGCTCCTTGTTTCTTGTTTTTTTCAAAGCCAATACGGCTTTGTATATTGGCTCTACTTTCATTACCATCCCAAGTCCTCCCCCAAAAGGCCTATCATCAACAATTTTATGTTTATCTGCAGTCCAATCTCTCAGATTATGAATATTTACTTTTATCAATTTTTTCTTAATGGCGCGCCCAATCAGACTCTCGGCTAAATAAGAGTTGAAAATCTCGGGAAATATTGTAATAATATCAAATTTAATCATCGTCGGGTTATAAACAAAAACAGCGCCACTCTAATAGTAGCACTGTTTTCTAAAAAGATAAACTATTCAAGGATTATATCTTTAAGTCCTCTAATCCTCCCTCATCTTTTTTTCCTTGAGCAGCTACTCTACCACCTTCGGGCTCTTCGATTTTTAAGTTCACTCTGGCGTGATTCTTCAAGCCAACAATGCGAACTAAAGATCTAATAGCTCTAGCAGTAGATCCGCTTCGACCAATAAGTTGACCCATGTCTTCAGGATTTACTTTCAAAGAAAGTAAAACTCCCATTTCATCAACTCTCCTTTCGATTTTAACCTCGTCCGGGTGGTCGACTAAAGCTTTAATAATGAACTCAAGAAATTCTTTATCACTTTCTGCTTTTGCCATAAATATCTTTCTTTAAATTCGTAAAGCGAATTCGAAAATTTCATGCTTAGTAGCCCGACCTTTCTATCTACCTGATTCTCTATCTTTCAGAGAATCGGCTTAAATGAATATTAGATTAGCTACTATTTCCAATTATACTCTTTTTAAAAAATATGTCAATCCTCAGGAGTTGTTTCCTCGGGTTTTTCTTCTTTTGGCGATTCCTCTTTTTTTTCTTCTTCCTTTTTTTCTTCGGGCTCTGCTTCCTCTTTCTTTTCTTCCAGCTTAGTCTTTTCAGGCTTAATCTCTTCAGGTTTAATCTCTTCAGGTTTTACTTCCTCAGATTTAGCTTCTTCAGGTTTTTTAATCTCTTCTTTAACTTCTCCCTTTTCTACGCCTTCAGTTTTCTTCGGTTTCTCAGTCTCCTTTTTCTCTTTCTTTTTCTTTTTTGATTTTTTATGAACATCTATTTTTCCTCCTTCTAAAACCCCTTCTTTGATAAGCAGATTATAAACACTAGTTGACGGCTTTGCTCCTTTGGAAATCCAATACTCGATTCTCTCTTTTTTCAGTTTTCTTTCTTTAGTCAAAGGGTTCAAAAATCCTACTTCTTCCACAAAACGGCCACCTTTTGGAGGATTTTTTTTATCTGTAACCACAATCTTAAAAGAAGGTTGCTTTTTTTTACCGACTCTAAAAAATCTTATTTTAAGCATATATATTAATACATTAGCGAAACAAGGTCCCCCCGCCTTGGCGGGAGGTTCTCATTTTAAGCATATTATGTTAAATTTTAATTTTCTTAAGTGAGGGTTTACCCGAGCGACTCACCATCCTTTTACTTTTAATCCCTCTTTAGCTGCTTCTTCCTCTCCTTCTTGCTTTGAAGAACCATCTCCTTTTGCTACCAAATCCTTACCGAGAAAAACACCAACTATAAAATGCTTAGCGTGATCCGGTCCGGATTCCTTCAAAACCTTATAAATAGGAGTAATTCCTATTCTTTCCTGAGCCTCTTCCTGAAACTGAGATTTAGTGTCCCTGAAAAGTCCTTTCTTGATAATATCGGGCAATTCTTTTATTAAGCACTTTCCAATAAAATCTTTACAAGAATCCAACCCTTGGTCAAGATATAAAGCCCCGGTAAACGCTTCAAAGATATCAGCCAAAATATACTGCCTTGCTTTCCCATCTTCTTTTAATTCTCCCTGAGAAAGCAAAAGAAAATCATTAAAATCCAATTCTTTAGCAATTCTTGACAACATTTTAGCATTTACTAAAGCTGCCCGCCAACTAGTCAATTCCCCTTCCGCCTTCCGAGGATAATTTAAAAACAAGTATTCGGTAACCACTTGCTCTATTACCGCATCTCCTAAAAATTCTAATCGTTCGTTGTGAGAAAGTTTAAAATCAGGATTTTCATTTAAAAAAGATCTATGGACAAAAGCTTGAGTGAGTAAGTCTTTATTTTTAAATGTTAAATCCAGCTTTTTCTCAAGTTGTGAAAAATCCACCATTTATTTAACGAACAATGAACAATGGACAATGAACAATTTTATTTCTTTACTGTTCGCTGTTCGCTGCTCGCTGTTCGCTGTTTATTTGTTTGTACACTGTCCCCAATACGCCGTTAATAAACTTACCCGAGCTTTCCCCTCCGAAAGTTTTAGCCAGCTCAATCGCCTCATTTATAGCCACTTTCGGCGGAACTTCTTCTTTATTTTCATATAAAAGTTCGTACAAGCCAATTCTTAAAACATTTCTATCAACAATAGTTATCTGGTCAATCGGCCATTCAGGAGCCGCTTTCTCAATAATTTTATTAAGAGCAGAAAGTTTTGAAATAACCCCGTTGACTAACTGCCAGACAAATTTTTTATCTTCAAGTCCGGGCCCAAATTCTTTTATGTTTTTCTCAACAATTTTCTCTAAAGTCTCCGGCTTCTTACCGGAAAAATCCCACTCATATAAACTCTGCATTGCTATTGAACGTGATAGATGACGGCTTGCCATAGATTAATTACTTTTTAGAAAGCCCTTCCATAGTTAATGGTTTCGTTGTTTTTTCTTCTTTTCCTTTGGTTTCTATTTCTTTTTGTTTTTTCTTCTTTTCCTTTTTGGTTAATTTCTTTAAAACATCGATCGCTTCTATCCCTTTATAATATCCGCAATTTTGACAAACAGTATGCCCTAAAACCGGCTTACCACATTTTGGGCAAGACGTTAAATTGGGTTTTCTAAGAAAAATATGCATCCTTCTCTGATCCCTTCTAGATTTAGTTTTTCTTTGTTTTGGAACAGCCATACAATAAATATTATTTTTACATTATCGCATTAATTCTTCAAAAAATCAAGCCCTTATTTATTTTAGGGATTTTTTGGAATTGAAATCAACATTCCATCTTTTAGATAATTTATTATTCCGATGTAGCCATTTAAGCCATGGGCAACCGAATCGGTTCTGATATATTTGTTTTCTTTATTCCAAAAAATACCCCCAATTGCTCTTTCCGGATTTTTTAAAAAAGAACTGTTTTCGCTACTATAAGTTCGCTGAATAATCCATCTTATAACTTTTACTATTCCCTCTTTGTACTTATCGCAATCCTCCCTGTTCTCTGCCCTGCAAAGCTCATGGACTTCTGCCATTACTTCGCATATCCAGCCGTTCCCGCTGCTAGAATAAGCTCCGTTAAACTGGCCGTAATCTATAATATTCCCGGGGTCGTTTTTTTAAAATTAAGTCGTTCAATTCAAATATTATATCTTTATAATAATTATGCCCACTCGCCCTGTAAAAATCTATAAAGGACATTACTACCCAGGAGTTTGAAATTGGATTTTTGGAACGGTATTCGCCCACAATATAATTTCTTCCGGCATCTTCATATTTTTGAGCAAAACGCTGGGCAATTTTCTCAGCTGTATTGTAATATTTTTCATCTTTGGTAACTATGTAAATTTTGGAAAGAGCAGAAAGAACCTGCCCGTTGTAAAGAAGAGACTCTTTGGTACCATAAAACCATTTCCCCTCTTCGGCATCATATCTCGTATAAGACTTTATGCTTCCGTCTGGTTTCTGCATAGTAGTCAGCCAATCAGCGCCCAATTTAGCAGATTCCAAATATTTATTATCACCGGTTAATTTGTATAACCTTAATAAAATAAATATAGTTTTTGATGTGGTTCCCACTACAAATTTCTTTTCTTTTTCTTTACTGTCTAAAAAGTACGAGTAATAAAAAGCGCCGTATGCCCTGCTTCCCTCTTTTTTGTTTTGCATAGAAAGAATAAACTCGCCGCATTTTAAGGCTTGGTTCAAAAGCAAATCATCTTTCTCTAATTCATAAAGATTTAAGAGCGTGTATGTGAGAGTAGATGTATATATGGTGTGCAATCTATTTTCAAAAGAATCATCTCGGGCATAGTAATATTTATGGACGCCGTTTTCCTTTTTATCTATTACTCTAAACAAATACTCTTTGCCCTCTTCAATTTTCTGGCGAATTAACTCTTTATCCAAATTGCGGACTATCACCAAGCCATCAACAACTTCTCGGGACAAATCTTCTTTAGGCGCAGCATCTATTTTATCTGCCGAAAAACCGGCTAAGTTTTGGAAATTAGCTAATTCTTGAGAGATAGAGAAAATTTTATAACCCATCCCTGAAATAACTAACAGAGAGAGTATTAGAATTATATAAAGTAAATTTTTATTTCCCTTCATAATACAATTGAGTTTAGTAATGTTCTATCTTTTAGTCAACCCTTCATAAATTTAAAAGTTTTTCTGTGAATAATTGAAAGTCCGTGTTTTTTCAACATTTTCCGATGAAGTTTGGTTGGATATCCTTTGTGTCTATCAAAACCGTATTGGGGATATTTTTTATGGTATCTGAGCATCATTCTATCGCGACTCACCTTAGCTATTATAGAGGCTGCCGCACAGGAAAAAACCTTCTCATCTCCTTTTATAATTGATTTCTGAGAAATTGATACATTAATTTTAAAATTCCCGTCTAAAATTAAAAAATCAGCCGAAGAAGATTTTTTCTCTAAATTCCGCACTGCTCTTTTCATTGCCAGTTTTGTCGCTTCCAAAATATTAATCTTGTCTATAACTTTTTCCGAAACTCGTCCTATCCCCCATTCTATCTCCGAGCCTTTCTTTAACAGCTTATAAAGTTCTTCTCTTTTTTTAGGTGAAAGCTTCTTTGAATCTCTTAGCTCGGTTAACAGAGATCCGTTCTCTGTCAAATTGACAGAGAACGGATCTCTGTTACTTCTCGATTTTTTTTTAAAGTAATTAAAACAAAGAGCGGCAGCAACAACCGGACCGGCTAAAGGCCCCCTGCCAGCCTCATCTAAACCAACTACAAAATTATATCCTTTTCTCCACAATTTTTTTTCTTCCCTAAAATTAGGATATTTCATTATTTTATTTTACCATAATAAATATGTTTGACTAAAACAATTAGAAAAAGTAAAATGATATAAACTAAGTATGGCAAAATTCACTCATCTTCATGTTCATAGCCACTATTCTTTGCTAGACGGTCTGCCAAAAATAGACGAGCTTTTAGATTATACCAAAGAATTGGGAATGGATTCTTTGGCTTTAACCGACCATGGAGTTTTATACGGAGCGATTGAATTTTATAAAAAAGCTAAGGAAAAAGGAATCAAACCAATAATCGGCTGCGAAGTATATCTGGCTTATGAAAAAATGGAGCAGAAAAGGCCGAATATAGATAATAAAAGATATCATTTAGTTTTACTGGCAAAAAACGAAGAAGGATATAAAAACCTAGTTAAATTAGTTACAAAAGCCCACTTGGAGGGCTTTTATTATAAACCGAGAGTGGATGAGAAACTTTTAGTTAAACACTCAAAAGGTCTTATTGCCCTCAGCGCCTGCCTGGCAGGAAAAATTCCCCGCCTAATTTCGGCAAAAAAATATGAAGAGGCAGAAAAATTAGCTCTTAGATACCAAGAAATCTTTGGAGAAAATAATTTTTACTTGGAAATTCAACACCATCCTCATATTAAAGAGCAAAAAACCGTTAACGAAACTATAATTTCCATATCAAAAAAATACGGCATTCCCTTAGTGGCAACTAACGATACTCATTATTTAAAACCGGAAGATGCCGAAGCCCAGGATGTTTTAATGCTGATTAATACCGGCGCCGACCCCAACGATCCGGAAAGATTAACTATAAAATCGGACGATTTTTCCCTGAGAACTCAAAAAGAAATGGAAGAGGCATTCAAAGATACGCCTGAAGCCATTAAGAACACGGAAAAAATTGCTGATTCCTGCAATCTTGAACTTGAACTCGGAAAAACCAAACTACCCTACTATGAAGTGCCCGATAATAAAACTCCGGACGAGTATCTTGAAAATCTTTGCGCTCAAGGATTAAAAAATCGTTTCGGAGAAAATCCGAATAAAGAAACTATTAATAGATTAAACTACGAGCTTTCGGTTATTAAGCAAACCGGCTTTGCCTCTTACTTTTTGATAGTTCAAGATTTTGTAAACTGGGCAAAACAGCAAAGAATTATAGTTGGTCCGGGAAGAGGATCAGCAGCAGGATCTCTAGTTTCTTATTTATTAAATATTACCAGTATTGATCCTATAAAAAACAATCTTTTATTTGAGCGCTTTCTTAATCCGGAGCGAATATCCATGCCCGATATTGATCTTGATTTTACCGACAGAAGAAGAGATGAGGTTATAAATTATGTAGCCCAAAAATACGGCCGGGATAAAGTTGCTCAAATTATTACTTTTGGAACAATGGCAGCCAGAGCGGTAATCAGAGATGTCGGCAGAGCATTAAGCTACACTTATAGTTATTGCGACCAAATCGCTAAAATGATTCCTTTCGGCTTTACTTTAGATAAAACTCTGAAACAGGTTGCCGAATTCAAGAACATTTACGAAACCGATGAACAGGCAAAAAGATTAATTGATCTGGCAAAAAAACTTGAAGGGGTAACTCGCCATGCCTCCACTCACGCCTGCGGAGTAGTAATGAGCAACCAGCCCCTTTCTGATTTAATTCCCCTACAGTACCCTACCCAAAACGATGAAAATATCATTACCCAATACGAAATGCACTCAATTGAAGACTTAGGACTTCTAAAGATGGATTTCTTGGGCTTGAAAAACTTGACCGTAATTGAGGATGCTCTGTCCAGAATATATGTGGTTCAAGGAGGCAAGAAAATTAACATTGAAAATATTCCTTTAGACGATAAGGAAACATTCAAACTTTTACAGAGAGCAAGCACTACTGGCGTATTTCAACTGGAATCAAGCGGAATGAAAAGATACCTAAAGCAACTAAAACCGACTGAATTTGAGGATATTGTTGCCATGGTTGCCTTATACCGGCCAGGCCCTATACAATTCATCCCGGATTATATTGACCGAAAGCACAAAAGGAAAAAAATTGAATACCTTCATCCTAAACTAAAACCAATTTTAGAAAAAACTCAAGGAATTTGCATTTATCAAGAGCAACTTATGCAAATAGCCCAGCAATTAGCAGGCTTTACTTTATCCGAAGCCGATGTGCTTCGAAAAGCAGTCGGGAAAAAAATAAAGAGTTTGCTTAATCAGCAGGAAGAAAAATTTATTGAAGGAATGATAAAGAACGAGATTGAAAAAAGAACTGCCCAAAAAATCTGGCAATGGATCCTACCTTTTGCCAGATACGGATTTAACAGATCTCACAGTTGTTCCTACGCAATGATTGCTTACCAAACCGCATATCTAAAAGCTCACTTTCCGGTGGAGTTCATGGCTTCGCTCCTAACTTCGGAAAAAAACGATGTGGAAAGAATCGCTGTTTTAATCGAAGACTGCAAGAAAATAGGAGTTGAAGTTCTGGCTCCAAATATTAATGAAAGCTTAAAAAACTTTACAGTTGTCCCCAATGAGAATAAAATAAGGTTTGGATTGTTGGCTATAAAGAATGTCGGCGAAAACGTGATTGATGTAATTGTTAAAGAAATAAAAGATAACGGTCCGTTTGGAGGCATTGAGGATTTTATCCAAAGAATTGACTCAAAAGATTTAAATAAAAAATCAATGGAGAGCTTGATTAAAGCCGGAGCTTTTGATAAATTTTCCGAGAGAAACCAGTTGCTTCATAATTTAGAAAAACTGCTTGAATGGTCAAGAGAAACTCAAAAAATAAAAATGAACGGCCAAAAAGGTCTATTTGAAGAAGCTGATTTCAACAACCATATAAAGTTAGATTCTGTTGCCCCGGCAACAAACTTTGAAAAATTGAGCTGGGAAAAAGATCTTTTGGGCCTCTATGTAAGTTCCCACCCCCTGGATGATTTTAAAGATATTTTAGAGAAAAAAACCATGTCTCTTTCTAAAATCAAAAACGTTTGGATAAATCAAAGAATTAAAGTCGGAGGAATTATTTCAACAATTAAAAAGATTATCACCAAAAACGGAAAACCAATGCTTTTTGTAAAATTAGAAGATCTGACCGACAAAACCGAAGTTGTCGTCTTTCCCGGAGTGATTAAAAAAAACCCAAATGCCTTCCAAGAAAACAAGATTGTTTTTATTTCGGGAAAAGTTAATGACCGAGATAATGTCCGCAAAATAATTGCTGAAGACATTGAAGAAATACTCATCAAAGAACAATAAACATGGAAATTAAAACTATTCGTCACTCTCTATCTCATATTTTAGCAGCTACTGTCCAAGAGTTCTTTCCCGGAGTAAAATTTGGCATTGGACCGGCTATTGAAAATGGATTTTATTATGATTTTGATTTATCAGAAAAAATTACTCCCGCAGATTTGCCAAAAATAGAAAAAAAGATAAAAAAACTACTCAAACAAAATATCAAATTCAAGAAGAAAATAGTTACAAAAGAAGAAGCAAAAAAAATATTTAAAGGACAACCCTACAAATTGGAATTAATTAAAGAAGTGCCGGGCAAAAAAGCGACTATTTATGAAAGCGGAAAGTTTACTGATTTATGCAAAGGTCCTCATATTAAATCAACCAAAGAAATAAATCCCGACGCTTTTAAATTGACCAAGATTGCCGGCGCTTATTGGAAAGGCGATGAAAAGAACCCAATGCTAACCCGTATTTACGGAGTGGCATTTAAAACCAAAAAAGAATTAGATAAATACCTTAAGCTCCAAGAAGAAGCGGAAAAAAGAGATCATCGTATTTTAGGTAAAAAATTAGAGTTGTTTCTTTTTGACGAAGAAGTGGGAGCCGGCCTGCCAATTTGGCTTCCTAAGGGAGCGGTGCTTCGCCATACTATTGAAAATTATTTATACGAAGAACTAACCGCTCAAAATTATAAATGGCTCTATACGCCCCATATAGGAAACCTTAAACTATGGAAAAAATCCGGACATTGGAATTTTTACCGGGAGAATATGTATTCCCCTATTCAGATAGATGAAGAAAAATATTTGCTAAAACCAATGAATTGCCCTTTTCATGTTAAGGTTTATGATTCAAAAATCCGAAGCTACAAAGATCTTCCAATAAAATATGCTGAACTGGGAACGGTTTATCGCTATGAAAAATCAGGAGTTCTGCACGGATTAATCAGAGTTCGGGGATTTACTCAAGATGACGCCCATATTATCTGCGCCCCGGATCAAATATCCCAAGAAGTAAATAATCTTATAAAACAAGGGTTAAGAATGCTCAAAACCTTCGGTTTTAAAGATTATATTATTTATCTTTCCACTAAACCGGAAAAGTACGCCGGTACAGATAAGAGCTGGAAAAAAGCCACTGATACTCTCAAATACGTGCTCAAAGAAAATAAACTTGAATATCAAATTGATCCCGGCGGCGGAGTTTTCTACGGACCAAAAATTGACATTAAAATAAAAGATTCTTTAGGAAGAGAATGGCAATGTACAACAATCCAGTTTGACTTCAACCTGCCGGAAAGATTTAATATGGCTTATATTGACAAAAGAGGAAAGAAAAAAGAACCTTATATGATTCATCGGGCG
>Ga0307433_1000825_pt1 | contig 20333 bp, 15 predicted proteins | sample SalMarWE160210MG_FD_202166 | JGI IMG/M metagenome (GOLD analysis project Ga0307433, IMG submission 202166) | Salt marsh sediment microbial communities from the Plum Island Ecosystem LTER, Massachusetts, United States - WE1603-210 | ecosystem: Environmental > Aquatic > Marine > Intertidal zone >... | reverse complement strand
TTATTAAGGGTTGAAAAATCTCTTGGATTGTATTTTTCAAATTTATTCTGTTCAATATACAACCAATAGAATTTTATTTGACTTTCAATTTTATTTATGTCTTTACACCATTGAGCTAATCTTTCTAATTTCAATGGTACATTTAAATCTTCTAAACCTTTTGTCTCAATGATGTATATTTCTTTTTCATTTCTTTTAACAATAAAATCAGGGTAGTAGTCTTTGATATCACCATTGGTATCCTGGTAATCAATCTTGAAGTGAACTGCATAATAGTTTTTAACGTATGAAATAATATCTTCACAACCCTCTAAGAAGTTTGCGAATTCCAATTCGAAATGGCTGTCCCCAATTATTCTATTAAATACACTTTTTTTAGGTGTTGTATACGGTTTTTCCTTTACAACAAATGGCCTTACCTGACTAATCTTTATATAATTCTTAATCTCTGCTTCTCCCTTATCTACAACAGTAAGGTCGTTAATCTCCTTTTTAAATGTCTCAATTATTGTCTTTGTAGCTACGAGCTCCGATAAATTTCTAATTGTATTTAAACTATTAAGATCTATTTCTTTTCCAAATAGATGATTTTTTATAAAAACCTTTACTTTTCCAAACAAAATATCATAACCACTTACCAATCGAAGTTCCCTCATTATGGACTGAGTAAAAAAACCAATAACACTTTGATAATTTGGGATTGTACTTGTATCTAATTTTGTAGTATGAGTAACTTTTCCATTAGTAATATCCCTGAATATAATCTCTCGTTGTTCCTCCTTAGAGAATTGATGATATTTAATAATCTGAAAATTGAACTTTTCTAAATTAAGTTCGGAAAGGTTTTTGTATTCGCGATATACCCTTGGAGTTAAAATTGGTATTTTAATATCCAATTTTTCAATATCTTTCTTAAGATTTTCTTTATCTACTTCAATCACAATTGGAGCATTCGGGGGTGTCCTCTCGCTCATTTTCTTATATTCAAGTTCTACCCCCTCTGTTTTTATAGATTCTACAAAATCCATAAAAGCATCAGTTCCAATAACACTTAATGGCTCTTCAACATCCTCGCCCCAATACATCCTTCTTAGACCCCTGCCAAGTGTCTGCTCTGGCAATATATTAGCTGCTGCTGAATAAGCTCTAAGGCCAACTATAGTTGTCACATTACGAACATCCCAACCTTCCTTTAACATCATAACTGATACAATAGCTCTATAACGGCTATCATCGCTATCAATATTATTTGCGTGTCTCCTTAATTTTTCTAACTCCTCTTTTCCTTTCCCAGTAACAGCTTCAGAAATTTCACCATTTTTCTTCGTATGTATAACTAGAACTTTACCTTTTAAGTCAGAGTATCTACTCTCAAGATATTTAGCTACTGAATCACAATTCTTAGTATCATCTGTCATTACAAACAGTATCGCTTTCTTACCAGCTTTATTATTTTCTTTAGATGCTTTTTTCCATTCAAGGTATCCAAGATGAATGAAGTCTTCATATTTTTCAGTAAATTTAGAACTTTTCTTTTCAATCAATTGTGTTCTACTGGCGCTATCTGGAAGAGTGGGATGTTTTACAATATTTTGATAGATTGCTTCCACCAATGGATAGTCAGCTACTGTCTGGACAAAAATTGCTCCATTATTATGTCTAGGAGTTGCAGTAGTATCAACTTGGAGAGAAAGTTCTCCACCCTTCATTTTTAAATTGTTATGAATATCCTGAATTGATTTAAACCAAGCCATTTTTGGATCATGAATATGATGAGCCTCGTCATTTAAGATGACTAATTCATTAACATCTCTAACAATATCACTTAAATCAACTTTTGACTCTTGGATTTTACCGGTAGGTCTTCTCCCAAGAAAGTACTCTGTAACATCATCATCTTCATAGGTTGGGATATTATTATTGCTTTCATAAACTCTATGTATATTAGTGAGAAAAATGTTTCCAGTCTTACGCACTATTCCAATATTATCCTGAATATGCAAAGTACATTGGAAATCATCCCTCCAATTTCTGCCTTCATATCCATTATCAGGGATAATAGGATCACTATTAAAAACTCTAAGGCCATCAAAATCAGCCCTTAAACGGTCCAAGACAATAATATTAGGAGCAATTATTAAAAAATTCCTTGCAAGGTTTGAATCGTCTTCATATGTTTTATGGAAATAGCTCCAAGCTAAAATAAGAGATAATACTTTTGTCTTTCCTGTACCAGTTGCCATTTTTATAACAAAACGGCGCCAATCCTCGTCAAACATCCCCGTTCTGACCATCCCAGAAGCATCAAAGCGTAGTAAATCATATTTATCTTTAACATTTACCACATCTACCAAATATATAATTGTTTCAACTGCTTCTCTCTGTGCAAAAAAATAAGTAAATTTATCTATTTCACCATTTGATTTAGTAATTGGATGTTCTTTCTGAAACCACCACTTTAATAGCGTTTTACTAGTATTTTTAGCACCTTCATATCCAGAATCTCTCCATTCCTTTACCTGTTTTCTTAAATTAGCGACCAGTGGTGGCAAAAGTTTCTCATATGTTTTTTCCCTTAATGCTTCGTCTGCTGGAAACCATCGTATCTCTGGATCCAAAATAACATATGGTGACTTAGGAAAATCTTGGTGTAATCCCATATTCTATATCCCTACTTCAATTATTTTCATAGTGTCATTACCAAAAATATCGACAACCTTTACCGCTATTTTTCTTCTACCTCTTGGTACTTGCTTGTAAATACTTGTTAATTCTATTTCACGGTTTTTCTTGGTTCTAAAAGACTGCCATTCATTTTCAAAAATATAATCACCGGTCCACTTTTCCTCATAATCCTTTAGTTTTAATTGTGAGGGATCTTCATTCTCATCAATTTTTATTTGTGAGGGGTTAGAAACATCTTTTTTTATTCTTATAATCTCTTTCTTGCTTTCAAAATCAAAATCTACTGCCCAATAATCTATCCAATCTGTCCATTTTTTTGTTAATACCTCGCTACTTACAATTCCATTTTTATCTTTAGAGACTCTAATAATTTGTCCATTCTCTACTACTAACTTTTTACTTCCATTCTTTAAAATAGATTCAACCTGTGCTTTAGATTCTTGATTATAATAAACTGCAAAATCAACAAGCTTTATTGCAATGCTATCTTTCTTTATTGAAGGTTTTATTTCTATATAGCAGACATCATGAAATACAACTTGATTTTTTTCAATAGCACGCTTATCAAATACTTCAGGTGGAATATATTTAAGAGCTAAATCAATTCCTTTTTCTTTTGCCTGGTCCATAATGTTTGGGAAGAGCCCCATCTCAAATTCAAAAGCTAAGATGTCTGCTTTTGTTAATTTTTTATCTAAACATTCGTCAATAACTTCTTCTACAAAGAGCCGGGTAACTGGTAGATTAATTGGTCCGATTGACACCATTCTTCCCGATAGCTTGCCGAAGAAAGTTTTAAAACCCTCTAATGGTTCAGCTTTATATGCTCTTAGGATTAATTCAGCAAAATCTTTTTCTTTATTCTTAATTTGTTTTTGCTGATCTTCTAATGAAAGATTGGGATTAATACCAATATAATGTTGTCTTTCATATTTCCCAAGGTTCAAGATTTTAAAAGCTCTATAATTTATTCCTTCTTTTTTTAACTTTCTTTGTACCTCTATTAATCTTTTTCGAGTAATATGGATTGCAAATTTTCCTAAATCAGTACCAATCCACTTTCTTCCTAGTTTTTCAGCAACAGCAAGAGTTGTACCCGAACCACTAAAAAAATCGACAACTATATCATTTTTATTTGAAGATGCATTAATTATTCGAGAAAGCAGTGCTTCAGGTTTTTGAGTTGGATAATTAACTCTTTCATTCGCCATTGGATTCACTATAGGGATATCTGTCCATATATTTTGAATCATCTGACCTGGATAAGTATCTTCATATATTTTCCTATAAATTCTTGATGTAGGTTTATCTGGCATAACTAATTCATTATTCTGATACATTTCATCCATTCTTTCCTTTTTATATAACCATCCTGTTCTAGGCGGTTTTATACCTCGAAATTCATATTTAAGATTGGGGCGATTTAATGGATTAACAAGTGGTGATTTCATATACTTTCTTCCATCCCCATCATTAAATTTAAACCTTTCTTTTATATATTTTTGTGTATTTTCATCATCTTTTAAATAAATAGGATTGAAAATCCTATCTGAAGATTTACTATAAAAGAGAATAGTATCATTAGCTATTCCAAACTGATTAGATGACCAAGCTTGAGCTTGTTTTCTCCTCCAAATAATTTCATTAACAAAGTTTTGCTCCCCAAATATTTCATTTAAAATAAGTCTTAATAAACTATTCACTCTCCAATCACTATGTACATAAATTGATCCATCTTCTGCCAATAAATCTCTCATTATCTGAAGTCGTTCATACATCATTGAAATCCAACTATCTGTTCCTTTTCCCCAAGTATCACGATAAGCTAATTCTTCCAAAATTGTAGGTTCTTTTGTTAACGTTTCATCACCTATCTTGATATCCATTGAAAAATCTGCACCCACATCAAATGGAGGGTCAATATAAATTAGTTTAATTCCACCTTGCTCTTCTATTTCTTCTCCAAGAGGTCCATTTTTAAGACTTGACAAAATTAATTTATTATCACCCCAAATTAGCTTATTGGTCCATCCTTTTATCTGCCTTCCTCTATCATCATAATCGAATAACTCAAGTTGCATCTTAGTATCTTTTTCTTCCCTTGGTTCATCAACTTGTTCTATTACTTGAAACGGAAGAACAATATTGGTAATTTCATTTGTTTTACCATTCCAAACTAATTCAACCTCTCTTTTCTCCTCAAACAGTTTGAAACGATATTCATCTGGTAATGTTTTTCCTTTTTCTAATAGATTAGTGATATCCCTTATTTCATTATCAGTTAAATCCATTATTGATTCCTATGTATAGATATGCTAATTTTTACTTTTATTAGCTGTTAATTACTCCACTATATAATACTATGATGTTTTAAAACTGTTAATAATATATTTAAACAATATAAAAAATAAAAGACCAATTCTTAAATTTTTATATATTATAACCTCATTACTTAACTAATTAATTATTTGCTTATCTGTTCCGTCTATCTTTACTTTAAAAAGCTCTAAATTACTCATGTAATAAACATAATCATTGACTATATTTATATAAACCATAACATTTTCTATACCTATTCCTTCAGGAAAAAGTGCAGTGTTATCTAATATTGTTTTTTGAGAGCCATTAGTTTTACTCAACTTAAATTCTTTATTATCACAATAAAAAATATAATCATTATAAAAATTAAAATTCATCCATGAGCTCTCATTACTTATTTTTGTATTATTGTTTCCATCAATGCCAATTTTGTAAAAGCTATAGCCATCATCTATATATATATAATAAATCAAATTATCAATAACATTTAAGGACACAATCGAATTATCGCAGATTTTAGTCCTCCCTGTCCCATCAAGATTCATTCTATAAAGCTTACTTTTTTCACTTACGTTTTCATAATATATATAATTGTTAACTACATTTAAATTTTTCGAGTAATACTCGAATTCGCTGTTTAAATCAAGTAGTGAATCATCTGTTAATTTTACTTTACCACTTCCATCTTTTTTAATTTTATAAATTTTACCACCATCAGTATCATTACGATAATAAATCCAATCATCTACAACATTTAAAGCATCAACATTATCATCAGAAATTCTAGTTTTTTCTGTTCCATCAGTTTTTACTTTATACATTTTTCCGTTAAACAAATTTTGATAGTTAAATTCACTATTTCTATAAAATATCCAATCACCTACTATGTTGATATTATTTACTTTATCATCGGTAACTATTGATTTTTCTGTTCCATTTATTTTTATTTTATATAATTTCCATCCGTCTGAAGCATTAGCATAAAAGATCCATTCTCCTTGTATGGCTGCTAAGCCTCCATTAACAATATTTCCAACTGAGTTTCCATATTTTTGATTTGTAGATTCCTTTTTTTCTTCTCCTACTTCATCAATGTTTATCTCAATTGAAAAGCTTTCCTCTTCTACTGCTTGGGGAGAGCTTATAATAACTTTATTTTTAATCATATTTGCTTCAATAAACTCACTGGGGTCTCTAAAGCCAAGATCTATAATTTGCTGAATGTTCTCGAAATAACTCTCATAGACATTATTCCACTCTTTTCTTATTTCAAAATGAAGATGGGGTGGTACTTCAGGATCATATTTCTTTATCTTGCCTATAACATCGTCAATTCCTACTTCATCACCAACTTTAACATGTAAATCTTTTAAATGTAGATAAACTGAATAAATTTTGTCTACAATTTCTTGTTCATAACCTATGCTACTGCCCTTAATATTATTTTTGGAAGGTATTACGCAAGTACCCGTATGTTCTATTACTACTCTAAACCCTACTTCCTCTTCTTTGGCATAAATTACTTTACCTTCTCCTATAGAATATACTGGTCTTCCTTCATCAATATCGTTCCTGCTACCTTTAAGATTCCAGTCTTCTCCGGAATGGAATGCCCCATTGTAAGAATCACAAAAGTCGTTATCGGAACAACAATCCCAATATAGCTGGCTGTCTGCAGTTTTTCCTATAGGTTCACCTCTGACTGGATAATCAAAATAGATGTTTTGAAGTTGTTGGATTCGTTCTAGGTTTTGATATGATAAATTTTTACCACAGCTAATAAGAAATAAACTAATTATAAGTAAACAAAAAATTAAAAATATGTTTTTTAATAGTTTCATCTTTAATCATTAAATCCTTTTGGTAATTATATATATTCTAATTTAAAATACTTTATAACACTACAAACATTTTGAAGCAAATTCTACTAATTGTGCCTGTAAGCCGAGCTATACACTTAAAGGATGTGTTAGAGGTTGTGATAAAGATAATATTTCATATCTACAAAATCATCTATGTTATTTCAAGTCTTCAATTAACAAATCTTTTATATTTTTACAAATAAAATCTAGGCGTTTTTCTTTTTCCCATTTTGGTACATTTATTTGTATTGCAAGCCTAGCGTTTTTCAACAGTTTTTCTTTTCCTTTTATATCAACAATAATGATTTTATTTTTGAAATCATGATACATATACTCTATTATTTTTGAATTAATTCCTTTATCTTTAAATCCGTAACCAATAATGATAAGTAAATTAGTATTTTTCAAGATAAAATGAAAACGATAAAAAAGTTCAGAAAATAATTCTCTTGAATATTCTAAAATTTTATTAACTGAACCAATTAGAAACCTTGGACCTTCAGCAGGCCATAAATAATTACCTTTGTTATCTTTTAAATGATAAATATCATTAAGACCAATATCTGCATAAAAATAACCTTTAAAATTATTAATGGTATATCTAACCCATGATATACTACCATGTAATTTATATAACTTTATTTTAGATTTTTGATCGAAAAGATTACGATCCCAAATTTTAATATCCTTATTATAAGGCTTAAAACCATTAACATAATCTATTTTATATTCCTGAAGGATTTGTTCTATAAGATAGTCATGATTTAGTGAAAAGATATTAATATTGCCTTTAGGTACCTCTTTTAATAAAAAATCCAAAACTGTTAAATTTTCATATTTTTCTGCCAAGATATGCCAAACTGCATCTTCAATATACTTGACACTGTTTCTTATTGATTCGTTAAATGTAACATTGCTATCTAGTAGAGATTTTATTTTAATATTTACTTTTTCTATAAATGCTAGAATTGCAGGATTATCATATTCAAATTTATCATCAATTTGTTTAACTAAATAGTATAACTCTTCGTAGTTTGTCTTGTAATTATTGCCATAATATTTTCCTACTTCACAATTTGCTATTTTTAAAATCTTTTCTATTGCCTTATTGTGTTTATAATATTCAGGAAAACACTCTTCCGAAGGTTTAGACTTACTTTTATAGTAATGATTATCTGAACTTTTAAAAACATTTTCCATATTAAAAATCTCTTCTGTTATTTTATCTACCGAAGGCAATCCTGCTGCACAAGATAAGCCTGAACCCATTAAGAATGTAAACTCTTCAATCATTTTATTTTGTTAAAAAAATTAAAGTTTTGAATTAATGCAAATTTTGCATTTACAATAAGGACTATGAAACATTACAAAAATAATTATTCTATCCCAGAATAACAAAGCCCACACATTGAAATCATTAATTTCCTTGAATTTAACATATTTATAATCAAAGACCCCAGGATAATCGCCCATAGATTTGGAATTTAAAATATAATCAAACTTATCTGGAGGTTTTTGTCCCACAGAAATAAATTCAAAATTCCTGGGAGTATTTTCAGGTAAATAATTATTATTTTCTTTAAAATATAATCCCCTTGTTATTTTCCAAACAATATTAAAGATTCTTTTACCATCAAATCTTTTTATAATTTTACCCTTAGGCATTATAAGATATGATAAATTAGGCTGAAACTCATAATATACTTTATATATAAGCTTTTTACTTTCTGGTCTTTTCGACTTTCTTTCAATATCTTGCCAGATATATTTGCCTGAATAAGAATCACTCGCAAGGGGCGCTATAGAGTTTAAGAAATAATCTTCATCTAACTGATAGGAGAAATTGCATTCTTTATGAACTGGCAATGTAAATAAATTTGGACTGTGCTTTTTTCGAATTTCAGTGCTGTAAAATTGTTTTGGAGGAACATGATCTCTATCTATTTTTGAACTTAATTCATTTCCACACAAATAGCAAATTTTTTTCTGCATTTTTAAAACATCAAAACATATTTATTTTTACTAATATAAATTTAATATTATCATCAAAGGTTTCTTTTAAGCCATGATCTAATTATAAAATTATTATCCACTTTTGCTTTTTGTATAATATAATTAAAATATGGTTTACTTATTTTTCTTATTTTATCTAATTGCCATAAGACTTTTAACCTTACTCTATAGTCGGGGTCTTCTATCATTTCAGACAATCTAGAGATTATAGTATCCTTAAAACTTGTACTACATAAAGCACCCAAGCAAGCTACTGACTCTGATCTTATTTGAAAATATTGATCATAAGATTTACTAAAAACTATCTGTAAAATATAGGATAGATAATTTATTTCCATATACCCCAATATCTCAAAATATCTTATATAATCATTGATTCCTTTAATAAAATTAATACTATTAAGTTTATCGGAACTAGAAAGTTCAGCAAAGATTGATAAAGCCTCTTGCTCATTTTGATACCCATTTATAGTTTCATAAAAAAAAGAATAAAGTTTTAATATAGATGAACTATATATTCCAAAACCAACAACTTCATTAGCTGATAATACTTCATTTTTGTTTTTAAATATTTGATTTGAAAATGATGTCCAATCACATTCATATTTACCAATTTTACACTTGGATTCTAAGTTCATTAGTAATTTAAAACAATAAACCTTTTCATCAACCGATTGTTGTTTATTGTGTAATACTTCAAGTAAAATAGGTAATAACTTTCTATTAATAGAATCAAAATCAATTTCTATAGCGTTTGGATTATTTATGATATTAATTATAATTTGCTGTGGATTATTGCCATATATACTATATTTTCCATTCTTTCCTTGGGTTTTGTTTCTTTCCTTTATCTGATTTGCATACTCTAATATATAAGTTTTTGCAGTATCTTTTGTTAAATCTATAATTCCTAAATTATATACATTTCTATAGAAATCTACCCACTCCTTTTGTATTAAACTATCCCAGCGTTTAGCAGATTTAGTGCAATTTTTCCTTATAGAAATAATCAAACTTCCCAAATTGCTAAATTTCTTTCTCTGCTCCTTATCCTTTATCAAACTTTCTATTTCAATGATTAATCCTTTGATTAAAACATTACTTGCACTATTCCAATTTAAATAGATTAGCATTCTGAAAATATCATCATAAAATCTCAATAATTTTTTTTCTAATACGGTAAGTGCAAATTTAAGAACTTTATTTGTATCTATCCTTTCAATATTTTTTTTCATAAATTCAATCAGTTGAAATCCAATACTAACAATTATTTGTTCATCTTCTATCCAAAAATTTGCAATCTTAAATACTTCATCTTCACATTTTGAATAATCTTCATCAGAAAAATAATACCCAATAATTTGTAGAACTGTTAATTTCATCTCATTCCGTATTATTCCTACTGGTAATATATTTGTTAGATTGTACATATTATTAATTTTGTCATAGCTAGAAACATTAAAATAAGAAATTAAATGAGAGAATATTTTTTTAATTTTTCCCGGTTCACCATTTAGAATAGCCATTCCCATACAAAAATATCTCAACCATGAATCTGTGTAATATTGGGAAAAATGGAAAGTAGCTTCCATTAACAATTGTCTACTCAAAAGAATATTGACAAGAGATCCGTAATATACTGAAGCAAAAATATATTTTTCAATCTTTTCAAATATTTCTTTCAGACTGTTGCTCATTCTAAAAGAGCCGGGCAATTTTGTTTCTATCTCAAATATCTCACTTAAAATTTGTTCATAAATTTCGTACCCAAGCCTGTCAATTATAGGAAATGCCAAAAATGTATCACTTGAATCTAGTTTTGATTGTGCTTGTGGTATTCCTAATTGATTGTTTTTTCTAAAATTGATATTCTCTATATATCTAATATCAATTAAGATATTATTTTTAACCCATTCAGGAATATCAGTAAAATTTTTATCATATAACTTATATAAAATTTTTATTGCTGTTTTTAAATCATCATTATAATAAGCTTCAATTGCTTCCCATCTTTTTAAGCTAAAACTATTTATTTTTTCTCTTTTTAAATTACTTTTAAAATTTTCTAAATTTAATGCAGAAAAAGATATTTTCCCAATTAAATGCTGTAAAAAAATAGAAGTAAATTCATCAATAAAATCGCCAGTTTTTATTAATTTTCGATTTTTATTAAAAATAGTCTCCCAAATTAAATTTTTTGATTTTGTGAAATTTTTAAAATATTGTTTATCTATGTGAGAAGAAACAAAATGCTCTTGATTTATATTTATACTTGAAGGTATTTCCTTATTTTGATCATAAGTATCTGGTCTTACCAGAGCATCTCTACAGTATAATTTATATACACCAACAATATCACTAATAACACTATCTATGCTTTTATTTACAAATTCTTTAAATTCTGTAACTTCATCATAGTATTTTGGTGCCTTTCCACTTTTATTTATTATTTCTTCTTGAATTATAGTTTTTCTTTTATTAGTGGAATTGCAGAATAGATAAAGTGCTTTTTTATTTAAATCATTTGCCCTACGATATTCCTTCATTACACCTGGAGGAATAGCTCCGTTTTCAAGTTGATTATCAATTAAAAATAAAATTACATGACACTCATCTAATTTATCTAAATAACGATCTTCAGCAGTAGATGTTGAAGCTACATCTTTTTCGAAAACATATGTTTTTATAAAACCTTTTTTTTCCAGTAATTCTTTTATTAATCCTCTCAATTCTATATATTCTTTCTTTTTACAGTCTGAACTTATAAAAACTTCAATCTTATCATTTATATCAAACATAAACGCTATACCTCTTTATAGAATATCTACTGTGGATTATAGACAATTCCTTTCCTAAATCTTGATTCTACTGCAATATACTACTATGCTATTGGTGATTAAAAACCTTAAATTTTAGTTTATTTATAGGGTTTTTAATACTAAAACCTATTATTCTTAATTAATTTTTCGCTTAAAAGCTAATTCATATGGAAATTTTCCGTGATGAGATATCAATTCCAAACCTTTATCCCCTACTTCTTTTAGAAATGTCCAAAATCCTCCCCACCTGTAAAAAAGTCTCTAGAGAAAGGTGAATTTTGTTTTATTATTTTTTTACCATTTATATGAATAACCTTCAAATTATCATAACCAGCATTTATGTTAGGACTAGTAACTCTTACGATCATATATTCCCATTTATTCATATTTTCCTCCAATTTGTAAAGATTCTGTGAATTACATGTTCGATATATTAGTAAGTTTATCACTGCAACCATATTTTTAAAATTGATATGTAAATTTTATTGACATACATAAAAAATAAAAAAATTTTTTATAGATTGTTTTATATTTCTAACACAAGATATAATCCAACTTTAAAAATCTCTTGATTTCTCTACCAGATACTGCTAGGCTACCTGTAATTAAAAACCTCAAAATTTGGCTTATTTAAAAGGTTATTAATACTAAAACCTGTTCTCTCAAAACGGATCTTTTAAGTGTTTTTGGGTAGAATTGGAAGTGGGATTAGTCTATAAGCAGAATTATATCCTAAATAATAAATAATCTTAAAAAATAACGTGCTTCTTAATCGCTACCATTTATGTTTCCTCCCATTCATGAGATGCACTCCTTATAATATCCGGCAGAGGATCTAAAAATCTTAACCTGAACCTTCCAGACCCAGCATTAATAGTTACTACCACCACCGGATCAGAAACAACCGTATTATACGTGGTCCAGTCATCCTTGTGCGGATCGCCATAGACAAAAGCTTCTTCTCTTTCCAGTCTTCCATTTGCATAAACCTTACAGATACCCGAATCATCATAAAAATAAACCTTGTATTCTATATTTTCAGACCAGTAAGAATTCGCTACAGGAGCCATATTGCTGTCTATCGAAAGAAGGCTGGTAATCTGTTCTCTTATAGCTTTAATACCTTCTTCGGTATCAAAGACGGTATATCCTTCTGAATACTCTTCCCTGTCAAAAAAAGAGGCTCCGGTAGCCGATAGCTCCTCGCATACGTATTTTAACCTGTAACTGTTTCTCTGGGCCTGCCTGTAGTCCTGGGTAAATACAACTGTAAAGGAGTAAAGTATAATTACAGCAACAGTTATTATAAAGATTTTCACTCCACTGCCTCACTTAAAACGTAACCTTCCATAATATAACTGGCCCTGTTATTCTCGTCTTCTATTCCCAGAAATTTACCCATATTAACTACCCTCTTTATAGGTATGCCGATTTTGTAGTTTATAGCCTCCCTGGCGTCAAATTCAAACCTCTTATATTTCATGGAAGTAGTTACCTCTATTATTATTTCATCCTCGCTTACATCCGGAAATTCAGAAAGGATATCACTTTTTAGCTGTAAGATATTGGATTCGTTAAACCGGCCGTCAGTACGAGCTTTCTGGCACGCAGAATAAACTATCTCGTCAAACCTTTCTATCTTATGGGAATTTACTATATCCTGTACGTTCTGCAGAGGAAATACCATAAGCAGGATTACAGCCGCAATGGTTACTATAAAGGTTTTCATAAGCTTTCTACCCTTAAAATAATAAGTTTTTTATGGAATTGTCTGAAGCTGTTCTATACCATAATCTAAAAGTCTTGATGCCTGGGAATACAGTGAATTCTCCCCCGGCCCAAGAATTAAGCCCCAGATTAGAACTCCTAAAATTACTGTAGCCATTATTACAATAAACGTCTTCATAAATACCCCTTTCTTTTTATTAAAAAGATAACGAACTATAAGACGCAAAAACATCGGTTAAAACCACCACTAAAAAGTTTAAAAGGACCACCACTGCAGAGATTATGGCAAGTATGTAAATAAGGTTTCCGTTTCTCTCATTTGTCCTTTCCCTTGCAGTAATCCTTTCCGTTTTTATATTGTTCTGGTAATTTATAAGCTGACCTTTTAATTCTCTCGGTCTTAAGTGGTCAAGCTTTAAAAATACTCCTGCCAGGTCCCTTGCTTCTTTAGTGCCTATTGCAGTAGCAAAATAGCCAGCTGCCTCTTCTCTCCTGTTCATATTCCAGAGGGAAAGCATCTTTAGATATACAGGTCTTGTAACTTTTACAGTCTTTATTACCTCTTCCAGAATATAGTTTGAACCTAGAACTGCTTCCCCTTTTATGGTAAATAGGTTAATAAGCAGCGATACTGTGCGGTATATTTCCCTATTTGCTGCTTCCCTGCCCTTTTTTTTAAAGAAATCACTAACATATAAAAACGGCAGTTTTATCCTGCCCATTTTAGATTTTGGAGTAGTGCCAATAAGTAAAACAGCAATTATAAAAAGCTGCATCCCAAAAGAAGAAAGTCCATTTACTATTTTTAGGAGTACTGCCCCGATAAGCCACATGCCCAGGATAGTAAACCTTACAGCCTGATACTTTGACACAGGGATATTTATCCCGCCAAAGGAAAGGACTTCTCCTGAAGCCAGGCCCTTCTTAACCCTGGCTACAATACCAAACCTTCCCTTTCCAGAAGGAAGTATACCCAGGGCACCTCTGATAAAAAATCCTATTGACACTAAAGCAGTAATAAAAACTAACACAAAATATATTACTTTAAATACCATTTTAACTTCCTTTTAAAAGTCAAATTTAGGTCTGCTTAAAACGTACATGGACCAAGAGCTTATTACCGAAAGTATCACAATTGCCATAAAAAATTTTATACCCAGTGCGGTATTAAACTGGTAGAAAAAAAACTTTCCTATGGTAAATCCGAAATATTTCACACAGGTAAAAACTGACAGTACATATACAATCGGAATAACAAACTTAACCATGGTAAACGCTTCATAATTCGCCCTCTTATCTTTTTCTATGGAACTTTTTATCTCCTTTAGGTTTGATAGGATATCATCCAGGGAAACTGAAACATTGGTGCCGTTAGCTACGGATTCAAAAATGCTCATGCCTAAAAGTACCGCCCATTCGGTACCAAACATGGACACAAAAAAATCTACCGCAGACTGCAGTTCTTCCCTATCCTTATAGTCCTTTATCCTTACACTCAAAATAAAAAGGGCTTTTTTTGAAAGTGGGCTTCCTTTTATGGTCTCTACGGTCTTATCGATTGCAGAGGCCATATTAAAGTCCGAAATCTTATACATACTGGTTAGCTCACCAAGCAGGTTTTCCGCTTCATAGCTTCCAGCCAGCTGCAGGCTTTTAAGCTTAAAACGTAGGTAAATATAAGGAAGAAGTCCTATAAGAGCTGAGATCAGTATAAAAAATATGCTTATCCCAAATAGTCCGGAAGTTATAGTAAAAGAGATAGAAAACAGGAATATCGACAGAAAGAAAAAATAAAAGACGCTATCTTTTCCCTCCCTGCCTGTAGTTATCCTTATAAGAAGCCTTATATGGACTGTAAATCTACTGTCAGGTTTTTCTGAGGATCTGCCCTTAAACCTGTATACTTTACTTTTTTCCCTGATAAAGCGTACTAGATACCTTCCTAGAAACAGCCACACGCCGGCTAGAAGTAAAACGTACATTAAAATTCTTATTATTGTGTCTATTGTACCGTCCATTAAAATCAAGCTCCCCTGGAGTAAAAAGGTTTTATAACTGCTTGTTTTTTAGCAGGAAATTTTTCAGCCAGTATTTTTAGCTCCTTTTTATACAATAAAAACTCCTTATAATTTTCTTCCCTGGCAATATTTTCCTTATCCCTTCCTATATCAAAGGTAAAGCTCCAGCTATCAGAATCGGGCTCGTATCTGCATATCTCGTGTATTGATATTTTATGGGACAAATGATCGTATCTAATCTCGTAAATACCTTTTAGTCTCTTTTTAGAACGGTCGGCAAGCTGTATAAAGCTAAAGACGTAGTGGAAGCTTTTAGCCACCTTTATTATGGTGTGGTCAAGGCTCCCGCCTTTTTTATTTACAATCATATTTGCCATGTCATAAGGAAGGTCAAATACATCGGTTAAGTGAATGGTGCTTTTGCAGTGCCTGGTACCCCGGTTTGCAATCTCAACCAGCAGGCTGAGCATATTTCCGTCCCTTGCTTCCCCACAGATAATATAATCCCCGTCAGAGCGCATTAGCTTTTTGGTAATACTGGAAAGTTCCTCCCCATCACAGACTAGCTGCATTATGGGAGAATTGGGCATAAGCTCATGCAGGGGAATCTCTGCGTTGGATTCAATTAAAACTCCCTCAAGATTGGGATCTTCAAGCAGCTGAAATGTGGTAAGCATGGTGGTTTTGGCCGTCCTTACCGCCCCACAAAATAAGATATTAAAACCAACCTTGGCCAGGCTCTTAAGCATACCTATGGCCTCTTTTGGAATGGTTCCCCTTCTTGCCTGCTCCTCCAGGGTGTAGTTAAAAACAACGTATTTACGAAATACCATAATATCCTGGCCGGGTTTGGTAAGGGGACTGCTGTAAATAGTAACCCTTTCCCCGGAGTGCATAAGTACTTCTATATTGGAGCTAGACTGGGGTATCTCAGGAGTAAGAAGAAGCAGGGCTTTTTTAAGCGCACCGAACCTCTTTGGGGATATCCTCTGCTCCTGTAAGGTCATCTTTCCGTCAATTAGATAATAAATCCTTTCTCCGATAATCTTGGCCGAGGAGCTTTCGGCAATATCCATCCATGCGCTTATGCCAGCAAGGCCCCACACTTCATGGAAAATGCCGTCAACAAGACTCTTATACCACCTTGGATAAGGAAGGCCAGTTTTAGCATTATCCTCCAGATATTTTCTTATAAGGTCCTTAAAGTAATTTACATGGTCGGGTATCCCTATTATGGCTTTGGTCTGCCGCTCGAGTATCTTGGCCTCCTGGCCTTCGGATAGTTTCCACATGTTCTCAAAATGGGACTGCACCGATCGGCAGAGTTCAATGAAAAGCTCTTCCTTGCTTAAATTCCTCCTACTTTCTGCTTTATCTTCTTTTATACTGCTTAGGTAGCTATCGATATAAAACTCTTCTGGTTTTTTTCCTTTAACTAATTTAGTATTCATAGTTAAGTCCTTCTGATGATCCTTCTTAAAAAACTTCCTCTCTTCCCGCTTTTACCGCTACCCAGTATCTCTATACTTAAAATACTGCAGATTGAAGCTGCCAGCTGTTTTATAGAGCTTTCAAACAACTTGTCGCAACCCAGTAGCGTTTTTCTTTCCCTTTCAGCTTCAAGGCTTAAGGAACAGTCTAAAAGAGGTATAACTGAAGCAACCTGCATGCCATATTTTTTTGCCATAACTATTTCAGTATCAAGCTCAGGCAGGTCAACATATTTATTCACTATAAGGAAAAAATCATCTGAGTTTATACCTAATTTGGAAAAAACCTGCTCATAAAGCTTAATAAAACTTCTAAAATGCTTGCCACTCTGGGTAGCAATAAGATATTTTATTTTAGATGAATTTAATGCACCTATACTCATGCCTGTAGCAGTGCTACCCCCGTTTATAATAGTTATATCAAAAGTCTTATTTGACAGGTCAACCAGCTTTTCAATATGGTCCGGGTGATAATGCCTCACCTTAGATATTTCTTTTTCCCCTGAAAGGATATACAGATTTTCTTTTTTTACGCATGAGCTTTTAAACTCCTCCGGTGAGAGGATGTTATTTATAAGCCTTTCCTTTATGATAGATAGACCAAAGCTATCAGAACTCGCATCAAGATAATCGTTACCTTCTCTGCCTCCTAAATTTAGCAGGATCGTAGATTTCCCGGTAATTTCCGAAAGCATCTGGGCAGTAGATAAACTTATCATACCTACTCCCACTTCAGGACCGGAGCCAAAAAAGCAGACCGTATTCCCGCCGGCATCAAAATCATCAACGGAAAAAGAGCATATCTTCTGGGATACCTGCTTATCTGTAAGAAGGGACGGGATTACTATTATCCCGTAGGAAGAAAGATTTTTATTTACAGTGGAATAGGTATCCATATCTCCGGCAATGTAGTAATTGCTTTTTACCTTTTTTAAAAACTTTGGAAAATTCTGGATGTAGCTGCTGTAGGAAATGGTACTGCTATCCACTACCAGGATGTCTACTTTTTCCATTTCCCTGCCGTCAAATATAAGGCTACTTTTAACATCCGAAAAAAACTTTGTTTTTTCTAGCTCTGCCTTTAAACCCTCAGAGCTACCTATAATTAAAATATTTTTCAATTTCTTAGTTTTCTTTCTAATTTAAACTGGCTTTGTATAAAATAATAAATTTCCAGCCGCTTTCGGCCAGATTTTCCAGGTAGGACACATCTTCGTATCCAGTTATAACCTCAATACTTGAAATATTAGCGCTTGCGTCGTAGCGCTCTTCACCTTCCGTATTTACCACTTCCCTGTTTCCTGAATCCTTTAGGTACGCAACCTCACTTTTTACCAGTTCACCTTCCTTGGTAGTCTTTGTACTGCTTATATTATTAAAGGACCTGCTTTCTTCTGCATTTTCACTGGCTACCATTACCGGATAAAAATAAACGGTATCTCCCCTTCTTAAGGAACTGGGAAAGGTTATAATCCAGTCGGCAGGGATTGAAAAAATATACTGGTTTTCTCTTACAGTACCCACACTCTCATCCTTAAAATAAGCTAAGGAAAGCTGACTGTATTTTGGGATAAAGTGAGCGGAATATTTTCCGATAACCTCATCTTTTTTTACCACAGCCCCTTCCATAAGGTTACCCGGGTTTATCTTTATCAGGTCAATCATGTCAGGTTCGATTGCTGTATCAGCTTCTACACTCTGGTTCAACACCACTACTTCAGTATAGAGAAACCTCTCCCTGCCCTTTGTTTCCCAGAAATATATCATTGCCAGTGTAGAAAGCATTAAAATTATCCCCAGGATTGAAAATACTGCCCCGCTTTTAAATTTTCTTCTTATAAAATGCCCTTTCAAACCTATACTACCTCCTTTAAGTATTGGCAATAGTTAAACTCTCACTAACTTTTTTATAATGTTAAAAAATCCTTTTTTAGTTCTTTTATCTTTAGAAATAGCAGTGCTGAACTCCTGGGGGACAAAAAGAGAAGAGATTTTTTTAAGCGGGTCTTCCATTAACTCATAAACTTCCCTGTAGCCAAGCGCTATCTCATACTTGCAATTAGCTTTATATAAAATGGATAGGTCAATTGCCGGTATAAAGGCAAGAGGCTTTACTCCCAAAAAGCTTAAAAACTCATCCCTATCTACTCCACTGTTCCACTTATTTATAATGAAGTTAACTGGATACCCTTCACTTTTTAATTTCAGTAGCTCTGACAACCTGGCACTACTTACCTTACAGCTGGTTGGAAATGGGTCTAAGACAACAAGTACCTGATCCACAATGGAGATCAGTGGCTTAACTGACTCGTGGAAGATACTGCCCCCTATATCAATAAGGGTTATGGGAGTGGTACCGGAAACGTAGATTAACTTTAGCATCTTATCGTAGTCCCACTGCCTGATCTCTTCTTTCCTGTCGTCTGAAACAATCCATAAAATGCCGCTGGATACATATTCAGCTCTACCTTTTATCCTGTTTCCGTTTGAAATCTCGTGAGGATACGAATAAAAACTGCCACTACCGTCTTTTTCACCTTCATCCAGCCTGTCTTCTATCCCTATCCAGTTAAATATTGTCGGGCTACTTAATGGAGGCTCGATAACGGATGGCTGGATACCCAGGCCGGAGAGATACTTTGCCAGGCTTAAGGTAACTGTAGTAGAACCGGCACACTTTGAAAGACCACATACAATAATCAGCTTCTTTTCCAGGCTGGTGTATATTTTCTTCTCCACTACTTTTGTAGTGGGTTTTTCTATATACTTTATCTTGTACTCTTTATTTAAGTTGTCTGTAACCTCTCCCCCACCTGTGCTAGTATTATCTTCAGCCGGTTCAGGAACCATCCTGCCGATAGAGGAAATTACCTCACTGTAGTCGTCGTCAAAATAAATAATATCTATTTTATTTTTACTGAAAAATTTTACTGCCTCGCTAAACCAGGGAAGTTTTTTATCCACCACGGCAAGCTGCCATCTCTTATACAGGGATTTATTTTTTACCTCATCAATGTCACCTATGAATTCCTCAAAGCCGATATAAGGATGGCCCTTAAAGTGATTTGTTATCCTTGCGTAACTTTCCTTTATATTTAAGCAGCAGATTATATATTCCATATTCCCTTAAGTCTTTATAAATTTTATAAATAAAATAATCCTCATCTATGCACTTTTTATCTCCGGCAGATCCTTAACACTTGAAATATCACAGATTCTGGTATCCTTTTCCCAGTACCGGTATTGGACTTTATAGAGAAGGGATGGGTAAAAAGAGCGCTGGTTTAAAATTAACCTCCTCTGGCAGAGTCTCTTACACTCATCAGGAAGCATAAGGTTTCTAGTACTGTAGTTCTGTGATTCGCTCTGCCTTGCGGTTTCAGAAGAAACTCCAGTACT
>Ga0307433_1000818_pt1 | contig 20490 bp, 14 predicted proteins | sample SalMarWE160210MG_FD_202166 | JGI IMG/M metagenome (GOLD analysis project Ga0307433, IMG submission 202166) | Salt marsh sediment microbial communities from the Plum Island Ecosystem LTER, Massachusetts, United States - WE1603-210 | ecosystem: Environmental > Aquatic > Marine > Intertidal zone >... | reverse complement strand
AGAACTTCGACGAGGCCCGGACCCTTGCCAATGAGGCCCAGAGCCTCAAGGACACGAGCAAGGTCGGCAGCCTCATCGAGCGGATCGACACCCACGAGCAGTACTACGGGCACCTGGCCCTGGCCAGGGAAATGTTCAACCAGGTCAGTTACGTGCCCGCCCTCAAGGAGGCGCAGGCGACACAGAAGGTCATGGACACCCAGGAGGTCCGCGAACTCATCGACGAGATCGACTACCGCCGCTACCTCGGACAGGGCAAGTCGTACATGAAGGACAGGCAGTACCGTCGGGCGCTGCCCGTGCTGAAAATGGCCCAGCGCGCCAAAGACTCCATCGAGATCCAGGCGGTCATCCAGCAGGCGGTGCTCCTGGCGGCCGCACAGGAAAAGTCACAGAAAAAGAAGTGAGGTGAGGCATGCTCGGCTCACGCAAGGCGGCATGGCGGTCCGCTTTCGGTCGCACGCGGGCGGCGGTTGGTCGGTTCCACCGATGTGAGCGCGGCCAGGCGATCTACGTGGTGGCCCTGTTCTTCTTCCTCCTTGCGGGCCTCTTGTTCCTGATCGTCAACAGCGGCGAGAAACTCAACCACAAGGTCGAGATGCAGAGCGCGGCCGACTCGGCGGCGGCAACGGGCGCGGCGTGGTTTGCGCGGGGACTGAACGTCATCTCGATGTGCAACGTCGCCGAGACGCAACTGCTCAGCCTCATCGTCCTGTGCGACACGCTCGAGACGGTCACGCCGCCGGCCTCCGAGTGCATCGACGACCTCCTGAGCAACCTCGGCGACTCGCGGGCCGGGCACGACATTCCCATCGACAGCCGCATCTCGGAGTGGTTGGCCGTGGGCAACGCCGCCTCCGAGCAGCAGATCATCCGGAAACTGGCCGACATCGTGGCGGAAATCGATTGGCCCGACTACCTCCAGTACGATAACGGCGTCCTCTGGGAATGCGTGAAACTGATGGACGGGTTCATGCACGTCATGCGGGAGCGAACGCCGACGGCGGCCCAGCGCGAGGCCATCGACATCGCCACGGAGTGCGGGGCCGATTTCGGGTTCCTCCTGCCGCTGAATCCCGTCCTGCCGGTCCGCGACGGCCGCTGGACCGATTTCGAGAACCCCATGCGCATCGGCCGCATGCCACCGCCCGACGACCGGAAACAGATCGGCGGGTTCGCCTACGTCATGAACTACCGCGGGTACTACCCGGATTACCTGTACAAGGGCGAGATCCAGCACGGTCGCGGCCCGGTCATGGGACCGTGGTCGTACTGGCGCGAGCCGTTTACGGCGACGCGGCCGATGGGGATGCTTGACATCAGCCGGTTCTCGGTCCTGTTTAACCTGGTCTCGTCGCGGAAATTGGAGATGATGTTCGGCATGCCCGACCCGCAGGTGTCGCTGCGGAACTGGGAGATGAAGTACGACCAGGCCAAGGGAATGGGCGACAACCAGATCCTGCGCTCCTGGTGGGAGACCGTCAGTTTCAGTTGCCGCTACCCGTACCCGGAGTCCTCGTTCTTCGCCAACAGTGACCTGCGGCACTATCACCGTCCGACGATCCGGACGTATGCGTACGAGGACTGGCATGACGCGGTGTCGGCGTCGCGTGCGCCGCGGTCGGGCAAACCGCCCATGGCGGGGGTCGAGCAGGGGGAGCCCGTGCCGGTGGGGTGGCAGCGGTCGACGGAGGCGTGCGAGGGGGCCGACCCGCGCGAGGCCGTCTGGTACGCCGTCACGAAGCATTGGGCGTACCACTTCCCGGAACTGGGGATCTACGCGTCGCATCCGCCCATGCATACCGACGGGTCGAAATGGGAGTACACCGACCCCTCGGACTGGAAGGTGTTCTACAAGGTCCGGATGTACCGGTTCGACGGGGCGGAACTCGACACCGACGAAACGCTCCACCGCAACTACCTGCCCGCGGGAGGTAACGCCCCCTTCGCGCCCATCATGTTTCACCTGACCGAGGGCCGGCACTCCTGGGAGAACATCGACCGCTACTTCTCCTTCAACGGGTTCGCGTACAAGTCCGGGAAGGTCGGCCATTGGCGCAAGGCGCCCGAGAGCGGCGACCGCGGACGGACGACCGGGTTCCTGAATCCCAACCCCATCGAGGAACTCATCGCTTACGCACAGGCCCGCGTGTACGTCCGGTACAGTTGGGACCTCTTCACGCAGCACTGGAAGGTCCGTCTGATGCGGACCGACCGGTGGCAGGGCAGTTTGCGCGACGACCGGTCGGTGCCGACGAACATGCTGAGCGAACTCGCCAAGGGCGTGCCCGCCGACCTGGCCGACGTCTTGACGGCCGAACGCATCGAACCCGTGCAGCGGATGGTGGAGGCCTACCAGGACCAGTTCGTGGCGGAGTTTACCCATTGAACGCCAGCGAAAGTAAGAAACGATCTCAAGACTCGATGTGCCGCGCGGCGGCCTTCCCAGGCCGCCGCGTAGACCCTGCGAAACGCTTTGCTGGTGGCCTGGGAAGGCCACCAGCCGGAGGTCTTGAGATAGTTGCCAAGACGCGGCGGCGGGCTCACAAGGGCAACGCACTGCTGGAGTTCGTGCTGACGCTGCCGATTATCATCTTCATGGCGGGCTTCATCATGTACATGTCGTTCGCCATGCTCTCGAAGCAGAAGGCACTGGTCGCCTGCCGGCGCAGCCTCTGGCACAGCGCCGGGCACGGCGGCTGGACCAGCATGAAACTGGAGGGCACCGTCCCCGGCATGGACGAGGACGACGGCACGAAGCGTCCGCGCGGCCAGGGAGAGGAACTGAACCGGCTTCGGCCGGAGGTCGAGCCGCGGACGATCGCCACGACCACGAATCCGCGGGCACGCGAGTACTGGTTCCGCATCTGGGACAACCTTCCCGGCCGCCACGAGAGCGAGGCGTCGCGGTCGTTCGAGACGTCGGGCCGGATGTGGAACTTTATCCGCCGCACCGCCCGGGCCGAACACAAACGCGATAGCAGCCCGTGGCATTTCTTTCACCTTGATGCCTGGAAGATCGCCCGCGCCGGGCCGCTCAAGGAGATCTTCCAGGCGTTCCACGACAACCTCGAGATGGAGACCTTCGCGCCCCATTTCGAGCCGACCCGCGACGACATCATGCGCCGCTGGTGGCACGGCGACGACATCCTCCAAGAGGAAGACCAGTACAACTGACCGGGGTGAGGCGCGCAGGCCATGACGCACGAGTCGTCCAGTAGCGAATCCGGCCGCCCCGCCGACAAGCGGCCCAAGAGGGGACCGCTCCTCTGGCGCGCTGCCGCCGCGGGTGCGGTGATCCTCGTCATGGTCGCCCTGGCGCACGTCCTTCGGAACCCGTCGGGGGTATGGAGTGACGGCGGCGCTGAGGGCGGCGGGGGGTCGACCTTCGGCCGCCGGCCGCCCGAGGTTGCACCCTCCGGTAATCCGCCGACGCCCGACGAGCAGGAAACCACCGCAGAGGAGGCCCAGGACGATCTGAGGCAGGTGATGGCCGGACTCGTCATGGCCGCCATCGGCGATCCAGACGACCCTGACGACCCCCGCAACGCCGACGATGAGGCGAAGCGGAAGTTCATCGCCGACGTCTTCGGCCTGCCGTACGACTATCCGCGCAACAAGGCCCCCGCCGACCTCATGCCCGAGGAGGCCCAGGTCCTGATGGTCTTTGAGAACCCCGAACGGGCGGGGGCCCGCATGGTCCTGGTGCGGCTCCACAAGGACGTGGGCGCGGCGCTCGAGGCCTTCTGCAGGCAGTACGAAAAGCACGGGTGGAAGCACGAGGAACTGGCCTACCCCAAGGATGACCACGACGCCCAGCCCGACGCCGGGTGGCTCGTCCGGTTCCGCCAGGGCGAACGCGAGCGCATCGTGTACGCACGTGGCCGCGCCGGCGGCGAAGAAACACTGGTAGCCGTTTACGATCCGCGGTATTAGTATGGCAGGTACGCTTGGTCAGGTTCCGCGCGGCGGCCTTCCCAGGCCGCCGCGAGAAGGGCGTCAATCCCTTTCCTGGTGGCCTGGGAAGGCCACCAGGCGGTGTAGAAGACGCCGCGAGGCGGCGAGAAGGGCGTCAATCCCTTTCCTGGTGGCCTGGGAAGGCCACCAGGCGGTGTAGAAGACGCCGCGAGGCGGGCCGCGAAGCGAAGGAGCACCGATGGCGAGACGAAAGGACAACCCCTGGCTTCCGAGCGGCGGCGTGCTCGTGGTGGCGGTGATTGCGGCCGTCCTGGCCGCCATCCTCCTCAACGTGTACGTCGGGTACCTGAAGACGTCGTACGAGGCCGGGTCGGCGATGTTTCTCCAGATGAAGCGCGACGTGGCGAAGGGCGAGACAATCGAGTCGAGTCACATCACGGGGTTCCGCGTTCCGAAGCCGTTGCTCTCCTCCTTCTCGAAGGTCATCCTGGCCAAGGACGCCGACAGCCTCGTCGTCGGCCAGAAGGTGCGCCGCGACATGCTCGTGGGCGAGTTCATTCAGTACATGGATTTCCAGCCCGGTATGGCGAAGGTGATGGCGAAGATTCGCCCGGGCTACGGCCGCATGTCCATCGACATCCGGCCCGAACCGCTCCTGCAGCCGGGAGCCTTCATTACCATCATGGGCGCCTTCGACGTCAACCCCGAGGACCGGAAGGAAGACCGCAAGATTATGGACGTCCTCTACAATATCCAGGTCAAGGCGGTCGGGGGGTCGTCGGAAGCGACCGAGGTCAAACGCCGGGCCGACAATAACATTACGGTTGAGTTGAAGCAGACCCAGATCAGGCAGTTGCTTCAGATCAAGGAGTCCCTGGTCGACAAGCACTTCATCGTCTCGCTCAGCCCGTCGCCGACGGGCCGCGCGGGCGAGCCGAAATTCTCCGACGAGATCCTCGACTACATTGCCCAACTCAACCGACCGGCGCCGCCGCCCGCACCGTAAACGGGCCCGGCGCGTGGAGCGACGATGCGCGTTATTGCGTACAGCCAGTTGAGCGACGTGCGGCAGGAGATCGACCTGACGGTGGACGTGCTGCGCGTCGGCCGCGACGCTGCCAACGACCTCGAACTGCCCAGCCCGTTCGTCTCGCGCGAGCACGCTCGGATCCTGAAGCGCGACGGCGATTACTTTATCGAGAACGTCGGCCTCAACGGCACGCTCGTCGATGATGAGTTGGTGGGGGTGGGTGAGCAGGTCAAGATCGCCCCCGGCCAGGAGATCCACATCGGCGAGTGGGCGTTGTACCTGTCGGCCGACGAAGCGGCCGGCCCCACCGACAAGGCCATCAGCATTCACCGCGAACGCACGCCTCTGGCCAAGGCGATGGCCGTCGAGAAGAAGGCCCACGCCGAACTGCTGCGCCGGCTCAACCTCCGCACCATCGACGTCGAGGCCCAGGACGACCCCCGCTACGTGGAGCACATCAAGGGCCACCTGTCGGCTGTCATCGACAGCGTTATCAGCGACGTCGACGATGAGTCCGGGTGGTTCCTGGTTGAGCATCAACTGATGCGCGACGTCATTACCGAGATTTCCCACCGCGCGGGCAGCAAGATGCGGCCGCCCATCCTGAAGGCGGGCGACAGCGTCCTCGACCCGCAGTACGAGGCCGGGCTGCTCCGGATGCGCGACATCCTCATCCAGGACCTCGGTCTGAAGTTCGGCGCCGACAACGTCAAGCAGGACGTCGAGGCCGTCGAGGAACGGTTCCACGAGGAGTTCGACCGCGAGGCCCCCCAGGTCACCGAGTCGCTCTGGGTCTACATCGTCCGACGGTACATCATGAAGGATATCCTCGACATCGTCGTCGGACTCGGACCGATCCAGGACCTGCTGGACATGCCGAACGTGACCGAGGTCATGGTTGTCGGGCCGAGCAAGATCTACATCGAAGAGGCCGGCGTCATCCGGAACACCGGCCGATCGTTCTTTTCCGACGAGGTCGTCCACACGGTCATCGAGCGGATCGTCACGCCCCTGGGCCGGCGGATCGACCGGTCCACCCCCATCGTCGACGCCCGGCTGCCCGACGGCAGCCGCGTCAACGCCACCATCGAGCCCCTCAGTCTCTGCGGGCCCGTCCTGACGATCCGGAAATTCTCCGAGACGCCCTTCACGATCGACGACCTGATCGGCTTCGGCACGATCACGCCGTTTGCGGCCAACTTCCTGCGGGCCTGCGTCCTGGGACGCAAGAACGTGCTGGTGGCGGGCGGCACGGCGTCCGGCAAGACCACGCTCCTGAACGTCCTGAGCGCCTACATCCCCCCCCACGAGCGTATCATCACCATCGAGGACTCGGCCGAACTCCAACTGTACCAGGAGCACGTCGTCCGCGTCGAGACACGCCAGGCCAACGTTGAAGGCAAGGGCCAGTACACCATCCGGTCGCTCGTTCAGAATGCGTTGCGGCAGCGGCCCGACCGCGTCATCGTCGGCGAGGTCCGCGGCGCCGAGGCCCTCGACATGCTCCAGGCCATGAACACCGGCCACGACGGGTCGCTCACGACGGTCCACGCCAACAGTCCCCAGGATTCCATGAAACGTCTCGAGGGCCTCGTTCTGGAGGCCGTCGACATGCCCGTGCGGGCCATCCGCGAGCAGATCGTCACGGCCCTCGACGTCATCGTGCACCTGACGCGCTTCGCCGACGGTCGCCGCGAGGTCACCGCCGTCAGCGAGGTGGCCGGCCTCGACCGGGATGAGGGCGACATCGTGGTCGAAGACATCTTCGTGCGGCCGACGGTCGGTACGGAGCGCGGCAAGCGCGGCGAGTTGATGCACACCGGCTACATCCCGCTGTTTGCGAAAGACCTGCTCCACAAGGGACTCCTGACCATTGAGGCGTTCATATAAACGATGATCGACCTCGTACCACTGGCTCAAGACTCTCTGACGTATCGCGGCGGGGCGACCCTGCTGGCGATGGTGGCGGCGTTCTGCGCCGTCATCTCGCTGAGGTTGCCGTTTCGCGCGCTCATCCGCAAGCAGGAGGAAGACTTCCACGGGGCGCTCGTCGAACTGTTCATGTTCGACGTCACGCCGCGCCAACTGACCTACGTCATGTTCGGCGGGGCCCTGGTCGCCGGCGTCATCATGGCCCTGCTGGCGAACCACGCCGAGGCGGGCGCACTCGGCATGTTCATCACCTTCATCATCGGTATGGTCCTGGGCTACTGGGTGCCGCGCCTCGTTATCTTCGTCCTGCAGCGGCGCCGCAGAGACAAACTCAACGAGCAACTCATCGACGGTCTCGTGACCCTGGCCAACGGCATGCGCGCCGGGCTGAACCTGGTCCAGTCGATGAAACTGATCGAGGAGAACACCGAGCCGCCCATCAGCCAGGAGTTCGGCCTCATGCTCCGCGAGTTCGAGCACGGCACCAGCGTGGACGAGGTGATGCGGCGTGCGTCGGCCCGGCTCAAGTTGCATCATTACCAGTTGCTCTTCGCCGCCATGGAGACCGCCCGCGTGCGGGGAGGCAACCTGCCCGAAACGCTCGACCGGCTCGGCGAATCGCTTCGCGAGATCATCCGCCTCGAAGAGAAGGTCCGGGCGCTGACGGCCGAGAACAAGATGTCGGCCACCATGATGGGGCTCATGCCCTTGGCCGTTGCGGGCATCTACTACATGATCGAGCCGTCCTGGGTCGAGGCCCTCTTCAACGACCAGTGGGGGCTGCTTCTGCTCGCCATCGCCGTCTTCCTGAATCTCGTCGGGTTCCTCTGGATCCGCAAGATCGTCACGTTTGAAATCTAGGTCGCACGGAGGCAACGGGTGACGTGGTTCTGATCGTTATCATCAACATGCTGATGTTCGCGTCGGTGTTTCTGTTTGTCACGGCGCTGTTCCGGACGCCGGTTGAGACCGAGGATGCCTCGGCGTTCCGGATGGAGGTGGACAACGTCGACCGCGACACCATCTTCGAGAGCCTGTTCCTGCGCCCGTTTCTGATTCCCATCTACCACGTGGTGCTGCGGCTGAACGTGCCGGGTTTCAAGCGGCACATCCTGCAGTTGCTTCTGGCCCTGGGGAACCCGAACCAGTACACGGCCGACGAGTACCTGGTGGTGTGTATGGTGTGGGGCCTGATTGGGGGCGCCGCGCTGTCGATGGGGGCCTGGGCGATTGTCGGGTACATCTCGCTGCTGGCCCTGCTGGGTTACCTGGTGGTCGGTTTCACGGTGGGGTTCTTTTCGGCGTACCTGTGGCTGCGCGAGCGGGCGCTGGGCCGTCTTCGTGCGATAGCCAAGCGGCTGCCGTACTCGCTCGACCTGATCGCCATGGCGATGGACGCCGGCGCCACGTTCTACGAGGCCGCCGGCGCCGTCATCCGCGACGACCCGGAGGACCCGCTGAACCAGGAGTTGGGCATGGTGGTCCGGGAGATCGATTTCGGCCGCAGCCGACAGGACGCCCTCACCCATCTGGGCCGCCGTATCGACGTGGACGGCCTCGACAGCATCGTCTCGGCCGTCCTTCAGGCCGAGCAACTCGGCACGCCGCTGGCAGAGGTCCTGAAACTGCAGGCCAACCTCCTGCGGATGCGCCGGAGCATGAAGGCCGAACGTCGCGCCGGCGAAGCCTCCGTCAAGATGCTCGTGCCGTCGATGCTTATTCTGATGGCCGTCGTCCTCGTGATCTTCGCCCCCATCATCGTGCGTGCCATCCGCGGCGAGATTCTCCAATAGCCGCCCGCGCCGCACACCCCCTTACCTTGCGCGGCGGGTCGGGGCACGTGTTTAGCGTCCCACGCGCCACCGAGAGGGTGGCACGGCAGCGGCGAAGCCGCGGCCGTGGGTCGCGCCGAGGAGCACACGGTCACGCTGGGCGTGGCCGCCGGCCACGGCACGAGCCGTCAGGGTCCCACCCGGCGTGCCGAAGGCGACTGCACGGCCCAAGGGCCGTGCCACCCCGCTAAACACGTTACGGGTCGGGAGACCCGCCGCGCTATAGCGCAGATCTACGGTTCTTGCGCGGCGGGTACGGAGACCCGCCGCGCACGCAGGCGCCTGAAGGTCAGTCTTGGAGCGCGGCGTGTCGGGAGACCCGCCGCGCGAACACCCGGGATGGGCATGTGTCACTCGGAGCCAAGATCGAGGCCGAGGCTGTAGGCCTGGCCGTCGAACTTGGTGTTCACCTTGTACCCGCTGTTGTGGAAGATGGCGAGCATGGCCTTGTTGGTGGGCAGGACGCTGGCGAGGAACCGCTGGACGCCACGCTGCCGAGCGATCTGCACGAGGTAATCCAGCAGAAACGTGCCGATGCCCTTGGCTTGCCACTCGTCCTGCACAACGAAGGCGACCTCGGCCTCCTTCGTCTTCGGGTCGAGGAAATACTGGGCGATGGCGACGACCTGCTCGCCGGCCACTCCGGGCACCACACCCACAATGGCCAACTCGTTCTGGTAGTCGATGTTGGCCACCTGCTGGATGTCCTTGTGGGGGAATCGGACGGTGCTCGTGAAGTAGCGGGAACGGACCGACTCGTCGCTGAGGCTGTAAAGCATCTCGGACAGGGCCGGTTCGTCGGTCGGTTTGATGGGGCGGAAGAAGATTTGAGTGTCGTCGCGCAGCGTGTCGTACCGTTCGAGTTCGTCGGGGTACCGGACGTGTTCCCACGCCATCTCGATCTGGTCTTCCGCCAGGTACTTCTGCTGTTTGGCGGACTGGATGAGGTCGTTTCGGAACTTCGGATGGGCGATGTTCACCAGCGCCAGGACCCGTTCCCGGATGCTCTTGCCGTGCAGGTACGCGATGCCGTACTCGGTGACCACGTAGTGGACGTCGCCGCGCGTCGTGACGACGCCGGCGCCCTCGGTCAGGTGGGGCACGATGCGTGAGATCTTTCCGTCGCGTGCGGTCGAGGGCATGGCGATGATGGCCTTGCCGCCGCGGCTGCGCGCGGCGCCGCGGATGAAATCCACCTGTCCGCCGATGCCGCTGTAGAACTGGTACCCGAGGGAGTCCGAGCAGACCTGGCCCGTCAGGTCCACCTCCAGGCCGAGGTTGATGGCGACCATTTTGTCGTGCCGGCTGATGACGTAGGGGTCGTTGACGTATTCGGTGGGGTGGAACTCGAAGAACGGGTTGTTGTCGATGTAGTCGTACAGACGCTGGGAGCCCATGCAGAAACTGGCCACCACCCGGCCGCGGTTGATGCTCTTCTTGCTGCAGGTGATGGCGCCGCACGCGATGAGGTCGATGATCCAGTCGCCGAACATCTCGGTGTGGACGCCCAGTTCTTTCTTGTTGCGGAGCGACTCGGCCAGCGCCTGGGGAATCTTCCCGATACCGCACTCGATCGTGCTCCCGTCCTCGACCAACCGGGCGAGGTTCTCCCCGACGCGCCGGAGCGCCTCGTCGGGCTCGCGGGGCGCCACCGTGATCACCGGTTCGTCGTGCGGGACGAGCATGTCGATATTGTCCACGTGCAGGAAGGCATCGCCCAAGGTGCGCGGCAGGGAGGCGTTGGCCTGGGCCACAACGTACTTGGCGTTGGCGGCGGCGGCCTTGACGATGTCGACCGACACGCTCAGGCTGCACAGGCCGTTGGCGTCGGGCGGCGTGACCGAGATGAGCGCCACGTCGATGGGAATCCGGCCCGACTCGAACTCCTCCGGAATCTCCGACAGGAAGATCGGCGTGTAATCGCCGATGCCCTGCTCCAGCGCGTGACGCACGTTGTCGGCCACGAAGAACGAGTTCATCTTGAACTTGGCCCGGTACCGCTCGTCGGCGTAGGGGGCCGACCCCATCGTCAGCAGATGAATGATGTGGGCGTCGTAGATGTGCCGGCCGTGCTCGACGAGCGCCGCGACCAGGTGCTGCGGCTGTCCGCACCCCGTGCCGATGAAGACGCTGTTGCCGGGCTTGATGAGTTTCATCGCCTCGGCGGCGGTGCCGATCTGGCTGCGGTACCGCTCTTTCCAGTCAACGTCCGGCTGCATGATGGTCTTCCTCTATTGCTCGGCCACGCTGATGCGTGCGTCCACGGCGATCGGGGCGGTGCCTTCCGGCCCAACGACGTACGGATTGATGTCCATCTCCTGGATCTCCGGAAACTCGGTGACCAACTGGCTGAGCCGCTGCAGCCCTTCGGCGATGGCGTCGACGTCCACGCCCTCGCGCCCGCGGACACCCCGCAGAATCTGGTAGGTCTTGGTGCGTGTCAGCATCTTCCCGGCCTCGTCGGCCGTCAGCGGCGCCAGGTGGAAGGAAACGTCCCGGAGCACCTCGACCATGATGCCACCCATGCCGAACATCATCAGCGGTCCGAACCGGGGGTCGCGATTCATGCCGAGGATGACCTCCTGCCCCTGGCGGCACATCTGCTGGACCAGGACGCCCAGGATGGCGGCGTCCGGCACCTGCTTCGGAATGCGGTACATCATCAGGTCGAAGGCGTCCTGAACCTCTTGCGCGCTCGACAGGCCCAACTTCACGCCGTCCACGTCCGACTTGTGCAGAATGTCCGGCGACCAGATCTTCAGCACCACCGGGTACCCGAGTTGGTCGGCGATGCTGGCGGCCTGGTCGGGCGTGGTGGCCAGCGACCCCTTCGGCGTGACGAACCCGTAGGCCTCGAGAATCTCCTTCGACTCCATCTCGCCGATCTCCCGCTGCCCGCGGCGCAGGTGACGCTCGATGATCCGCTCCACCTTTCGCCGGTTCACGGGGAACAGTTTGACGACCCGCTTGGGCCGCGCGCGCCACCGAACGTAGTCGGTCATGGCCCGGAGGGTGGCCACGGCGCTCTCGGCCGAATCGTACTGCGGGATGCCGCCCTCGGCCAGAATCTGCGTCCCCTCGCGCACCTTCGCCGCGCCAAGAAAACACGCGAGCACCGGCTTGCCGGGCTTGGCGGCGGCGGTCTTGACGACCACCTCCGCCGTGGCGGTGGCGTCGGTCATGGCTTGCGGCGTCAGCAGGACGAGCAGCGCGTCGATGCCGCCGTCGTCGAGCGCGACCCGCAGCGCCAGTTCGTACCGGTCGCTCAGGGCGTCGCCCAACACGTCGATGGGGTTGTGGATGTTGGCGGCGGGCGGCAGACCCTTGGCGAGCGCCTCGACGGTCTCGTCGCTGAGGGCGGCGAACTCCAGACCGGTCCGCTCGATGGCGTCGGCCGCCATGATGCCCGGACCGCCCGCGTTGGTGATGACGGCCACCCGGGGGCCCGCTGGAAGCGGTTGCTGCGCGAAGGCCTGGGCGAAGTCGAACTGCTCCTTGATCGACTCGCAGCGGACGATGCCCGCCCGGTCGAAGACGGCCTCGTAAGCCGCCTCGCCCCCCGCAAGCGACCCCGTATGCGACGACGCCGCCGCGGCGCCCGCTTCCGTGCCGCCCGACTTCATGAGCAGGATCGGCTTCGTGCCCGAGATGCGTTCGGCTTCACGGACGAAGGCGTCGCCGTGCGTGATGCTCTCGAGGTAGCCGGCGATGACCTTCGTGTCGGGGTCGTTGCCCATGGCCTTGATGATGTCCAACTCGTCCACGTCGGCCTTGTTGCCGATGGAGACGAGCGAACTGAATCCGATGCCGCCCGCGCTCGCCATGTCGAGGATGGCGGCCAGCAGGGCGCCGGATTGTGACAGATAGCCTGTTCCGCCGACGGGCGGCAGGGCGCCGCCGAAACTCGCGTTCAGTTTCCTGGCGGGCACCATGATGCCGAGGCAGTTCGGGCCGATGACGCGGATGCCCGCCCGACGCGCAATGCCCACGACCCGCTCCTCAAGGGCCTTGCCTTCGACGCCGACCTCCTTGAACCCGGCCGTGATGATGATGATGCCCCCCGCGCCCACGGCCGCGCACTGCTCCGCCACCGCCGGGACGATCGACGCCGGGACCACCACCACCACCAGATCGGGCGCCTCGCCGATGCTCGCCAGGTCGGGGTAGCAGGGCAGGCCCTCGACCTCGGTCGCCTTCGGGTTGACGGGGAACACCTTCCCCTGGAAACCGTCGGCGAGGATGTTGGCGAGGATCTCGCGGCCGGTCTTTCCCTCCTCGCGCGAGGCGCCGACCACGGCTATCGATTTCGGGTTGAAGAATGCTTCAAGAGTCATCTCGCGCGCCTCGTCCTGTGCGTTAGTCCTGCAACGCCATGAGACCTTTCAGCCGGTCCGCCCGTCGGCCGGGGAAAAAGCGGGTCAGGGCCACTTGGCGGTCAAACCGGGGCCGTTTCCGGTTTGACCAGCCAAAAGGCCGTTTGAACGTCTCCGGCGCCGCCAAAACCAAACCATTCAAAGCCAAACCGAACGGCTGGTTTGGCATTGAATATGGCCCTGACCCGCTTTTTTCGCGGCCGAGCAACAACCGGGCACTCGCGCAGGTCGCGTCGTCATATTACAGTCCATGGATAGCAAAGACGTTGGCCCGGATCTTCTCGAGGGTCTCGTCGATGGCCGCGTCCACGATTTCCCGCTGCATGCTGCGTGGGGTGAATTCCCGGTCGCGAAGCCCGGCCTGCCAGTCGGTGGACTCGAGCATGACGCCGCCCAGACCGAGGGCCATCTCGTCCTGGCTCTCCTCGCCGGTGAGAACGCTCCAGACGAGCGCCCATCCCCGGGCGGTGTTCTCCGGATGATACCCGCCCCCACCCGTTGCCACGATGGGCTTGCCGAACTCGAGCACCCGGCGAGCGACCTCGGCATGGGCGTTGTTCGTCAGGCTCAGAAACGCCAGCGGGTCGCCGGCCAAACCGTCCATCCCCACCTCCAGCACAATCACGTCCGGGTCGAACGCGCCGGCAAGCGGCACGGCCACGGCGTCGAACGCACGCAGATACGCCTCATCATACGTTCCCACCGGCAGCGGCACGTTGACGCTGTAGCCGCGACCCGCCCCCGTGCCGATCTCGTTCTCGAAGCCCGTGCCGGGGAAGAGCGTCTCGCCGCTCTCATGGAAGGACATCGTCATCACGTCGCAGCGGTCGTAGAAGAACGCCTGGACGCCGTCGCCGTGGTGAACGTCCACGTCGAGGAACAGGACCCGCTTTCCCTGTTCGGCCAGCACCCGGCAAGCGAGGCCCACGTCGTTGATGTAGCAGAACCCCGACGCCGACTCGGGCCCCGCATGATGATACCCGCCCGACGGGTTGAATGCCACCTCCGTTTCGCCGGCGGCCGCCAGGGCCGCCCCTTGGAGCGTTGCACCGCAAGCAAGCGACGCATAGGCATACATCTCGCGGAAGACCGGGCACTCGGGTTGGCCGAAGCCCATGCCGAAGCCCTCGATGTCGAGATGGCCCTGCGTGGCGGCGACCATCGTGTCGAGGTACCGGGCGGTGTGGAACGTCTCCAGAACGGCGCGCGGTGCGGCCTGAGGCGCCACTTCCGACCGGCCCGCCCCGGCGAGCAATCCCATCCCGGAAAGGATCTTGCGGGTTATGCCCGCACGCTCCGTCTTGAACGGGCAGTCCGGCGGGTAATGGTACCGCTCGATCTCCGGCGAATGCAGAAACACCGCTCGTTTGTCGCCCATCTCACTGATTCTTCCCGAACGCACGCCCGAATTCAAGTCCCAATTCCTCCGACCTCGCCACGGCGCCGGCCGAATCCCTCTTGACGGAAACGCTTGCCAGACCGCCCCCGAAACGCATAATGCGGAACCGACATGGATGCCGCCCAACCCATGCCGAACCACCCAGCGGCCCCCCGCATCGCCGCCGTCTTGCTCGTCGGACCGACCGGGGCGGGAAAGACGCCCCTGGGGGACTGGCTCGAAGCACGCGGCCTCTGGGGAAGGCCGTGCGCGCATTTCGACTTCGGCGCGAACCTTCGGGCGTGCGCCGCAGGGGAGGGCCGCGGGGCGGGGCTGGCACGCAACGAGTGCACGCTGCTCGAGCAGATGCTCCAAGCCGGGGCGCTGCTCCACGACGAACACTTCCCCATCGCCCAGAAGGTCCTCCGCGCGTTCCTCGCCGACCGGCGGATCGACCCGCAGGTGCTCGTCGTCCTTAACGGACTGCCGCGACACGTCGGACAAGCCGCAGACCTGCAACGGATCCTTCGGATTGAGGCCGTCGTCCACCTGTCCTGTCCGTCCCGGGTTGCCTGCGAACGCGTCCGCACGAACGCCGGCGGCGACCGGACCGGCCGGGGCGACGACGATGTCGAAGCGGTCGAACGCAAGATCGTCATCTTCCAGGAACGGACCGCCCCCCTGCTGGCGTGGTATCGCCGCCGCGGCGTGCCCATCATCACGGTCGACGTTGCGGCCGAGACGGCGGCCGGGACGATGTGGCGCCAAATCAACCGCTCCCCGCCGAATCCCGCGTAAAAACCCCCGCCCGCCCGCAGCGCCTGTCAGCCCGAGCGGGCGCAGAAGAGTCGAGGGGTCTCGCCGTTGCCGTTTCGTACCGCGAGATTTCGTGCGGCCTTCCCCGGTAATGTGTCGTGAACCTTTTTTTGGCCGTCCGGTCTTGACTTTTGGGGCGTCGGGCGGCAAAATGAGTGTCTCGCCTTTGTTCAACACAGATTGCTGGAATGGGCTCGGCCTTTTGGCTGTGAATGATTTCACGGGCGGATGGCGCTTGCCGGCACCCATGGGGGTTTTCGGAAGAAGCCGCAAGAGAGAAAGGAGCAGGCAGGACGATGACCAGGGAAAAAGGGATTGATTCGCTGATGTCGGAGGGCCGGACGTTTCCGCCACCGGCCGATCTCCAGGCCGAGGCACACGTCACGTCAATGCAGCAGTATCAAGAGATGTACGACCGCTCGGTCAACGACCCGGACGGGTTCTGGCTCGAGCAGGCCGAAGCGATGGTCCGCTGGGTTAAGAAGCCGACGGTGGCCCGCGAGTACACGTGGGACACGGCGAGGGGGACGATCCGGCACACGTGGTTCGCCGACGGGCAACTCAACGTCGCCGCCAACTGCCTGGACCGGCATCTGGGAACCGCGCGGGAGAACAAGATCGCGCTCATCTGGCAGGGCGACGAACTCGACGAACACAAGACCATCACCTACAAGGACCTGCACGCCGACGTCTGCAAGTTCGCCAACGTGCTGAAGGGGCTGGGCGTCCGGAAGGGCGACCGCGTCTGCATTTACCTCGGCATGGTCCTTGAACTGCCGGTCGCCATGATGGCCTGCGCCCGCATCGGCGCCATCCATTCGATCGTCTTCGGCGGGTTCAGCGCCGACGCCCTGCGCGACCGCATCAACGACGCCGAATGCAAGGTCCTCGTCACGGCGAACGTCTCGAAGCGCGCCGGCAAGAGCGTCCCGCTCAAAACGATAGCCGACGAGGCGCTCGCCGGGACGCCCGGCATCGAGAAGGTTGTCGTCGTCAGACGCAACGATGAGGCGTGCGGCATGACCGACGGCCGCGACCTCTGGTACGACGACCTGATGGCAGACGCCTCCGCCGAGTGTGAGGCCGAGGTCATGAACGCCGAGGACCCCCTGTTCATCCTGTACACGTCGGGGTCCACCGGCAAGCCGAAGGGTGTTGTGCACTCCACCGGCGGGTATCTCGTCTGGATTACATTGACGCATAAACTGGTGTTTGACCTGAAGGAAGAGGATGTTTACTTCTGTGCGGCCGACATCGGCTGGGTGACGGGTCATAGTTACATCGTGTACGGCCCGCTCACGAACGGCGCAACGAGCGTCATGTTCGAGTCCACGCCGCTGTACCCCGACGCCGGCCGGTACTGGCACGTGATCGACAAGTTCAAGGTGACGCAGTTTTACACGGCGCCGACGGCGATCCGGGCGCTCATCCGCCAGGGCGACGAGTGGCCGGCCAAGTACGACCTCGGAAGCCTCAAAATCCTCGGGTCGGTCGGCGAGCCGATCAACCCCGAGGCCTGGATGTGGTACTACGAGAAGGTGGGCCGCGGCATGTGCCCGATTGTCGATACCTGGTGGCAGACCGAGACGGGCGGATTCATGATCACGCCGCTCCCCGGGGCCATGACGCTGAAGCCGGGCAGCGCCTCGCGGCCGTTTTTCGGCGTCGAGCCGGCGGTGCTTCGCGACGACGGCACGCCGTGCGACCGGAACGAGGGCGGCAAACTCTGCATCACGAAGCCATGGCCCGCCATGATGCAGACCATGTGGGGCGACCACGAACGGTTCATCGAGACCTACTTCACGATGTATCCCGATGTCTACTTCACCGGCGACGGTTGCCGGATCGACGCCGACGGCGACTACTGGCTCATGGGCCGTATCGACGACGTGGTCAACGTCTCGGGCCACCGCATCGGAACGGCCGAGGTCGAAAGCGCGCTGGTGTCGCACGAAAAGGTGGCCGAGGCCGCCGTGGCGCCCATGCCGCACGACATCAAGGGCCAGGGCCTGTACGCCTTCGTGACGCTGGTCGAAGGCGTTGAGGCGGACGACGACCTGCGCAAGGAACTGGTTAAGCACGTCCGCAAGGAGATCGGCCCGATCGCCACCCCGGACAAACTCCAGTTCGCACCGGCCCTGCCGAAGACACGGTCGGGAAAGATCATGCGGCGAATTCTCAGAAAGATCGCCGAAGGCATCACCGATAAGGCGACACTCGGCGATACGTCCACGCTGGCCGACCCGTCGATCGTCGATGCCCTCATCGAGGGCCGGTCGGACTAGGTAGCGGTCCCGGCGGAGTAGGGGGTGGTCGTGCGCCGCCGGGGCGGGCACGCGATTCGTGGTTCGACGCAGGAGGTCACGCGGCGGCCTTCCGGGGCCGCCGCTTTCTTCACCGCCATGCCGCGCCGGCGCGTGCCGCATCATGGCGGTTTAATCCTACAACGCGACTTCGCCTTGTTGTCCGCCTGGCGGCCTTCCCAGGCCACCAGGAACAGGCATCAACTGCGTTCGCGGCGGCCTGGGAAGGCCGCCGCGCGGAACGTAGCGTTGTCGTCCTAAGCAGTGCGAGTGAGAGCGCGGTCGCATAGAAACGGAGTGTGCGATGGGTGAGCAGTTGGCAGTTTCTGCGGCGCCGGTCCGGAACCGCGGGTGGACCGTGACGTTTGCGGGAATGGGCATCAACCTGGCCCTCGGCGTTCTGTACTCGTGGAGCATTATCGCAGGCGGCATCCCGGCCGAGTGGAACTGGGACCAGAGCGACAAGCAGTGGCCTTACGCCGTGGCGTGCATCGTGTTCTCGCTGATCATGGTGCTGGCCGGGCGGATGCAGGACCGCCTGGGCCCGCGCGTGGTGGCCACCATCGGCGGCGTGCTGGTCGGGGTGGGCATGGTGGCGGCGGCGCTGTGCGGCATATACGTGCCCGACCATACGCTGGTGGGTTTCATCATCGGCTTCGGCGTGCTGGCGGGTGCGGGGATCGGGTTTGGGTATGCCTCGGCGACGCCTCCGGCCGTCAAGTGGTTCTCGGCCGCCAGGACCGGGTTGATTGCCGGCCTGGTTGTCTCGGGGTTCGGCCTGGCGAGCGTGTACGTTGCCCCCCTGGCCACGTGGCTGATCGGGACGGTCGGCCTGTCGAGCACCGTCCTGGTTCTTGGCATCGGGTTCCTGGTGGTCGTGTGCATTCTGGCGCAGTTGCTGGCGCCGCCGCCCGACGGGTACGTTCCGGAAGGCACGTTGCCTGCTCCGAAGCCGGTCGGCGGTGTCGCCAAGAAAGAAGAGTTCACGCCGGGCGAGATGCTCGGGACCTGGCAGTTCTACCTCGTCTGGTTCCTGTACGCGTGCGGCGCGGGCGCCGGGCTGATGGTCATCTCCGTCGCCAAGACCCTCGGCAAGGCCGAGGCGGGCGTCATCGCGGTGGTGGCCTTGGCCATTGGCAACGGCACCGGTCGCATCGTTGCGGGCATCCTCTCCGACAAACTTGGCCGCAAGGCCACGTTGATCCTGTTCCTCGTGTTCCAGGCGGTCATGGTGGTGGGCCTGTCGCAGGCCAAGCCCGACACGGCGCTCGGCAGCGCTGCGGCCCTGGCGGCGATGGCGGCGCTGGTCGGCGCGAACTACGGGTCGAACCTGTCGCTGTTCCCGTCGATTGCGAAGGATTTCTACGGGCTGAAGCACTTCGGCGTGAACTACGGCCTGGTCTTTACGGCGTGGGGCGTCGGCGGATTCATGCTCGCCAAGTTCGCCGGATGGGTCTACGACGGCAAAATCTTTGAGGCCTCCAAGGGCAGTTTCGCCTTCGCCTACTACACCTCCGCAGCGCTTCTTGTCGTGGCGGCTATCCTGACCCTCCTCCTCAAGGCCCCGCATCAGAAGGTCGAGGCGGCGGCGACGTAGCTGCCAGAAGCGGGCTGCCCGCAGGTCCGCGCGCACCGGCCCAGCCGTGAAAGCAACCGTGCCGCGGCGACACGTCCACTTGACCATGCGGTGCTGCGGGGTATCATAAACGGCGAATTCACATCGTAAGTGCAACGCGACGGTGCCGGCGAATTGGCTTGAATCGGGCATGGCGGCAACGTACAAGGACGCGGGCCTTACGGGGCCGGCGCGGCTGGCGTTGCGTGTCGTGTGGTGTGTCGGGCGACAACACGGCTTGGCGTTCTGTCTGTGCCTGGCGGCCGTCGCAGGCCGCCAGGTGGCATCGTGGCAGCGGTCTGCGGCGGCCTCGGAAGGCCGTCGCACCGAAGCAGCGTTGTGTGGCACGAACCGTTCCGGCCATCGAACTTTGCGCCCGTAGCTCAACGGATAGAGTCGCGGACTTCGAATCCGAAGGTTGGAGGTTCGAATCCTCCCGGGCGCGCCATTGTCAGGTAGTGACAAGTCTTGCCAAGTGGCGACACGTGCGCGACGTGCGCGCCTCCCGCGCCTCGCGTTACCTGGCACCCCGTCTTGGCAGGTAGTGGCGTCCCGGGCAACCTGCGCGCTGCAAATGCGCTGCGCGCGGGTTGCCCGTCAGTAGGGTCCGGTGTGGCGTCGTCGGTGCCCGTGGCCGCTGCGGCTTCGCGCTCGGCCCCGGTGGACTCGATGGCGGGCAGGGCGTCGAGCGCTCGCGTCTGGTCCGCCGGTTGGACGTGGGCGTAGCGGCCGAGCGTCAGCGTCGGCGTCGAGTGCCGCGCGAGTTGCCGGGCGACCTTGATGTTCGCGCCGCTGGCCACAAGGCGGCTGATATAGGCGTCAGGACCATTGGGAACCTCCTCTGCTAACAAGCGCCTCTTTTCCTCCGCGCTGGCAAACAAACTGTCTCCTGGTACGCGGCTGCTTCGAGCGCCATCCCGAGAAGCCAGGTCGGCGGAAGTACCTATTCCGCAAGCACTTGCGGCAATACCGCAGTCGCTGGCACGAGTTCCAAGCACGTTCGGTTCCCTCCCTCGCCCTGCGTTGCTGTCGGGCGGGTAGGCATATCCACGCCCTCGGCCAGTTGTGTCACGCCACAGCGATTATGTCACACCCTAACGCCACAGCGAAAATGTCACACCCGATGATGGTAGAGTTTCCGTGCACTCAGGCATCGGAGGCACGGGATGAGCGATCGGGAGGTGACGTTGACCATGGCACAGGTGACACGGTACGAGCAGGCCGTTGTCCAGATACCGTGAAGAGCAGGTATTCGGCTCCCGCGTAGACCAGGGCATCAATGAACTTCTTCAC
>Ga0307433_1000817_pt1 | contig 20500 bp, 18 predicted proteins | sample SalMarWE160210MG_FD_202166 | JGI IMG/M metagenome (GOLD analysis project Ga0307433, IMG submission 202166) | Salt marsh sediment microbial communities from the Plum Island Ecosystem LTER, Massachusetts, United States - WE1603-210 | ecosystem: Environmental > Aquatic > Marine > Intertidal zone >... | reverse complement strand
GGAATAATATACCAGGACCGGAAGTCCGGCTATCATCTCAGAAGTTACCCGCCCGCCTGGCAGGCACCTTATGCTATTATCTTGCTTCTAACCTTTTCGCCGCTGCAAAGAGAGCCCCATGGGCCGAGCATCACCAATCTTGCTATAGTTTTATCATTAAGTGTACTCATTTGCCGGATCATCCATCTTTTTTCAGCAGAGGGTAACCCATCTCTTCCCTCTGGGCCAGATAATTTTTGGCGGCCCTTCTCGCCAGGTTTCTTATCCTGTCTATATACTTTGTCCTTTCAGCCACACTGAAAGCACCTCTCGCCTCCAGGATATTAAACGTATGCGAACACTTTAGGCAGTATTCATAGGCTGGGAGCACAATATCATTATCGCTTAATCTCACGGACTCATTCTCATATATCTCGAACAGTCTTAAAAGCATGTCCACGTCGGCCATCTCAAAGCCGTACACGGAGAGTTCCCACTCGCTTTTTTTATGGACGTCTCCATAGGTGATCCTATCATTCCACATAAGGTCATAGACGCTCTCTTTTTCCTGCAAGTACATGGCTATTCGTTCCAGGCCGTAAGTGAGTTCTACCGATATGGGATCAAGCCTTATACTGCCCGCCTGCTGGAAATAGGTAAACTGGGTGATCTCCATGCCATCCAGCCATACCTCCCAGCCCAGGCCCGAGGCACCGAGGGTCGGCGATTCCCAGTCATCCTCCACAAAACGTATATCGTGCTCCAGAGGGCCTATTCCAAGGGACCTTAGGCTATCGATGTAGATATCCTGAATATCCAAGGGGGAGGGTTTAATAACCACCTGATACTGGTAGTAATGACCCAGCCGATTAGGATTATCCCCGTATCGACCGTCCGTTGGGCGCCTGGAGGGTTCCACGTAGGCCACAGACCATGGTTCCGGTCCCAAAGACCTGAGCAGGGTAGCGGGGTGGAAGGTGCCTGCTCCCACTTCCATATCATATGGCTGTTGTATGAGACATCCCCTGTCGGCCCAGAATCTCTCCAGGCACATAATCAGTTCCTGAAAGGTCATTGACATCTCCGTTTTTAAGTTGTTTGACCCGTTAAAACGGTTGGTTAAGCATTGGAAAGTTATCACCTGGGATAGTCTATGTCAAGAAACACGCTATCCTTTGCAATACACCAGTGACAAAGAACAACAGACACTCTCAAATCACTAATTCTATGGACATCTTCAAAAAAAGGATATAGAAAACTGAGCTTATGGATAAGTATAGAGGTGTCCGGTTAGAATCTTGCTTGAAAATCATAACCGGGCATCTTTTCCATAGCCTCGAACCTTATTTTTAAAAAGGCATAATATGGATGATATAGATGCCATAAAAAAGACCCTGCATGCAAGAAGACCCAGGACTGCGGGGGAGGCCTATTCCCATTATATGCGTTCGGCGGTTCTGATTCCTCTTTTTATCGAAAACGGCGGATATAAGATCCTGTTTACTGAAAGATCTCATAATGTCGAACATCACAAGGGCCAGATATCTTTCCCCGGAGGCGTTGTCGATAAAAAAGATAAATCCTTTCTAGAAACGGCCTTGAGGGAGAGTTATGAAGAGATCGGTCTTTTATCCGAGGACGTGGAGATACTGGGCCAGTTAGACGAAGAATGTACCGTCACTTCCCATTTTGTTATTCACCCTTTTGCAGGGCTGATACCATATCCCTATCCTTTTAGAATAAACCGGGATGAAGTGGAAAGTCTTATCGCTATTCCCGTCCGTTCCTTATCTGGCAAACAAGACCTTGTAACCGTGGATGATCTCACCTATCATGGAACGATTTATGAGTATGAAGGTTACACCATCTGGGGAGCGACCGCGAGTATCACGGAAAATCTTATTCGCATTATAAATGAAAATTTGGGTTCATCCGGCAAATGAGCACACTTAATGATAAAACTATAGCAAGATTGGTGATGTTCGGCCCATGGGGCTCTCTTTGCAGCGGCGAAAAACTTTAGAAGCAAGATAATAGCATAAGGTGCCTGCCAGGCGGGCGGGTAACTTCTGAGATGATAGCCGGACTTCCGGTCCTGGTATATTATTCCAATAGCCCGCCGCCCGCCTCCCCCGGCTTATTGCCCGGGCCTTGCACATAAACAAGTTCGCCTGTCGCAAAGAGAACCCCATGGGCCAAACCAAGTATTTATATAATGCCCTTTCCGTACTCATTAACCGGATGAACCTAAATTTATCCTTGCCTGAAAAAGGCGAATAAGTTATATTTTTTATAGATAAGAATATGCTGAGGAAATTGGCCGCAAACAGTTTCCCCGGCGACCGGGAAATTCGGGACGTGGCTCAGTCTGGTAGAGCACCGCGTTCGGGACGCGGGGGTCGCTGGTTCAAATCCAGTCGTCCCGACCAGTAAAATCACTCGCGGGGCTTTCCGCATGATTTTGATGCTGAAAGCCTTTTTATGTCCCATTGTTGTACAAGAAAGAGATATATGAATAACATCAAGGCTGTAGGATTCGACTTATTCAATACATTGATCACAGTGGAACCACATGCCCTTTCCCTGGCCATGGACAGGCTCATCCTGAGCCTGAGGCAAAGCGGTTTTCCCATTCAGGAGGAGCCATTCAAAGCAAGTTACCAAGAGATGGCTGCCAGGTTTATCCAGCGCTCCAGGCAGGAAGGAAAAGAGACACATAATAGATTCTGGATTAGTGCCGCCCTTGAGGAAGCAGGTGAGGTTGTCTCACCTGAAGACTTAAGGATAGCCGAAGCTGTCGAGCATTATTTTTCTGTCTTTTATGACTATTGCCGCCCTATTCCCGGGACAGAGGGACTTCTGTCCTCCCTGCGAGGAAGGTATCCCCTCGGCCTGCTTTCCAATTTTACCCACGGCCCGGCGGCTAGGGAAATCTTGGGCCGTACCGGACTTGCATCGTATTTTGACACTATCCTCATTTCAGGTGAATTGGGCTTTCGCAAACCCTTTCCCCTTGTATTTGATACCCTGTCCGAGAAACTCGGAGTGGCCAAACATGGATTACTATATGTCGGCGATGACCCTGACTCTGACATCTATGGAGCTTCAATGGCAGGTCTCCAGCCGGTATGGTCGACCTATGCCATGGACAACAACCTCCCCCTGGTATGGGCCGGCAGTGATCCCCCGGGGACGGAAATACCGAGGATCTCCTCATGGCAGGATCTTTTATCTCTCCTTGATCACGAAGTAAAAACGGCCATTTCCTAATTAGGTCCTTTCCTGGTCTGTTCTCCCGGTGCGGCGGATTAGACTATCGAATCTGCTGGAATGATTCTCATGAATAGACCATAATGAATATTGAAAAAGGAAATGCCATGTTTAAACCGGAATGGTCATCCAGGATTGTTATCAGATATTCTCTTCTCCAGCTGCCGGGGACAGTACTTCTAATTGGTCTGTTGTTTCTGGCTCGCAGGTGGATGGACATACCGCTATGGCTTATGTGGCTCATTCCCCTGGCCTGGGTAATAAAAGACATAATACTTTTCCCTTTTATATGGCGCGCGTATGACTGGGACAAAAAAAATGACAGGAATAACATGATAGGGATGCAGGGTATTGTGTCGGACAGGCTTGATCCATCGGGCTATATCATGGTAAGAGGCGAATTATGGAAGGCTGAGACAGTGGAAAAAGATGCAATGATCGAAAAGGGACAGGATGTGCAGATTTATGATATTAACGGCCTTACGCTTTATGTTAAACCGGTCAAAACCTCTCATCCGGGCGTAACACATGAAAGAAATGTTCAAGAATAACCGCCATAAACATATGATAGTATTCTTTACCTTACTCCTCGCCGGTTCTCTGTCTTCGCTATCATGTCACAAAACTCAGGGCAACGAAGTAATCTCAAAGAAAATGCCGACTATCCTCCTGAACCTTGTAAATTCCCATAATCCTGCCAACTATGCGAAAGCCCATGATATCGGCTTAAAAGACGGGAGGGTCGGGGTAATCATAACCGTGGACACGAGTTTTTCATCAAAAGATTTTCTGTCTAAATATGAACTCACGGATTATCAATTGCGGGAAAATCTCGTTACCGCATATATATCAATAGATGGATTAAAAAAACTATGTGAAGATCCTGCTGTTATTTATGTAAGACTTCCAGTTAAATTCAACAGCAGATAGGAACATCGAACGAGTCCGTCGAAATCGGAAGGTACATGGGGAATGGGGCGAAAATATCTTTTGATCGGGTTATTGTCTCTATTATTGTTAAATCCTCATATCTCTTCTTTGGCAAATGAGAAGAATATCGGACAGAACAAGCCCTTAGAATCCTTAAAATATAAACCTGATTTTTTCTCACAGAAACAAAAGCTGAAATCCTTAGAGCCGACCATTAAGGACCGGAAGATAGGTCCCGGTCTGAATCGTTACATTTCACGGACAACTACAAGGGAAGCACTGCCGGGCATATTCGCGACAGCGGGCAGGGAAGATAATGGGGACAAGGTCAGGATCATCCTGCATACCTCAGGTGGTATTGATCCTATTTCGGAAAGGATAAAAAGTTACAGCGCTCGTATCCTTAATAAACGCGGCAATATGGCGGCCATAGAGATCCCGGCTGACCGGATCCGGGACATGGTAACGGACATCCAGGATATCAAACACGCCAGGCTACCCCTTCAATTTTTTAACCAGGGCGATATCAGCCAGGGTGTCGAAATCACGGGCGCAATCGATTTCCATAACGCGGGTTTTACCGGGGCGGGCGTAAAGGTGGCTGTTATTGATTCCGGTTTTAAAGATCTAAGAGAGGCACAGGTAAGCGGAGATCTCCCCTATAATATAACGACCGTTGACTTCACGGACACTGGTATAGCAACGGAATACCTGCACGGGACAGCATGCGCGGAAATAGTCCATGACATGGCTCCGCAGGCGGAACTGCATCTTTTGAAGGTATCCGATGAGAGCCATATCTATGACGCGCTTGATTACTGTATAGATGAAGATATCGATATAATAAGCCTCTCCTTAAGTACATTCGGAAGCGGGCCAGGAGACGGTACAGGTTATTTGGATACATTAGTTGATCAGGCAAGGGCAAACGGTATCCTGGTTGTGGCCTCGGCAGGCAACTACGCATCTGGAAGGCATTGGGAGGGAGTGTTTACTGACTTGTACGACGATGATAATGTGCATGAATTTATTTCCGGTGACCCGGAGAGTTTTTATAATGCCATTGCCGCGGTACCGGACTGGGATGACGACGGTAACCCCGAAACCAACGAAGTGACCATATTGATGCGATGGGATGACTGGCCCTTTGCTGATATTGATTATGATATGTATCTGTTTGATTATGATACAGGTGAACTGGTGGATTATTCCAATGCCCTTCAAGACGGCTCACAGCCACCCTTTGAGATAATAGTTGGTGATGTGGAAGGCAGCGAGGATGATGAATATTATTACGCCCTTATAGTTGCAAAGAAAGACGGTGAGCCTGTGGGTAAGGAACTGGAGCTTTATCTTGGAGGCACGAGCGCATTTGTACCTTTTTATAAATATTCTACTGCGATTGCTACATCCTCTAGCTCTATCGGCGAACCGGCGGATGCGGAGAGCGTGCTCGCCGTAGGAGCGATAAACTACATGAATTGGTACACCGGCCCCCAGGAAGGTTTCAGCTCACAGGGGCCTACAAACGCGTGGGGGGTAAGCAGCGCGAGAATCAAACCGGATATCAGCGGACCGGATAGTGTAACGACTTCTACTTATGGAGAATCTTCTTTTTTCGGCACATCCGCCTCAGCTCCCCATGTGGCCGGGGCAGCCGCCTTGATCCTGTCCATGTACCCTGATTGGAGTCCTGATCAACTTCAGTCCTATATTGAATCAAACGCCATTGATATGGGGGAGACAGGAAAAGACAATATATACGGCCGGGGTAGATTGAACGTCCCTGTTCCGGTCAGCACTGATTCCGGGGAAGGCGGAAATGGCAGGGGCGGCGGTGGTGGGGGTGGAGGAGGATGTTTCATCGCAACAGCCGCCTTCGGTTCCCCTCTGGAGCCACAGGTAAAGGCCCTCCGGGATATCCGTGACAGATTCCTGCTGACAAACCCGTTAGGAAAGGCCTTCATTACATTTTATTACCGATATTCACCGCCTGTGGCCGAATTCATCGCAGACCATGAAAGGGTCAGGACGGTAGTCCGATGGGGCCTTCTGCCCCTGGTCTGGGCAAGCTTGCTGATACTTCGCTTTGGGCCATTGGAGGTAATAACAGTTTTTATATCTCTGGGTGTTCTGATCGCCATTATATTGTTATTAGTCCTTAAAAAAAGCAGGTGCAAGACTGTTCCCCTCGGCCCAGGCCATGTTCTTGGAGGATAATTCGACGATCTAGTAGCCTGTCCTGTTCGGTGTTTTATTATCGTTTCTTTTTCGAATAAGCATCTAGGAATTGTTTCGGGCTCTGTATCTTAATTCCCATATAATCCTTTATTACTTGCAAAGCTTTGCCCCCTGAAATAATGGATTTTGCATTTAATGCAACAGCACATTCAATGAATTTGCTATCATCAGGATCTTTTTCAACAACGTTTGAATTAGGAGCTTTGGAAGTGAATAAGACATGAAAGCCGTGCGCAAAAAGACTCAACAACTCTTCCAACTCACGCTCATTGTGTAACCCCATACGTCATCATTCCTACCATACGGCTTGGTCAGTTGTGACAACAAGCTGACTATATTTCGATCAACGAGGAGGATGCGACTCGAGCTGAAAATGAGTGGCAACCAGCCTCCGATCTCTAAAGTATAGGCCCTGACAGGATGGTTGAATTTAATCCGGAAATTCAGCGTGGCCTGATTCATCCGCTTTAAACAACTCCTTCTAACGCGGAACTCACCCGCCAAAAAGCGTCAGCTTTTTGGTCGGGTGCAGTGATTTGTTATAAGGTTTTTATTTGTTTTTTGATTCTTTCTTTCCAAAACCTCCCTCGTCCTTGTCCCCTGGCTGATATGGTGCATTATCAGTATACGGAGTCATAATAACTCCGATATGATTCAACTCAAACTTCATGACTTCTTCTGTTTGCTTTTTTTAAATAGTTGGCTCAACTCCCTATGGGTTATTCTGCTGTCTTGTCATGATGCTTTCACTCCACTAAGAAGTCTAATATATCTACCGAAGAAGAGATGTTTCTCAAAATGGTTGAATCCATCTCTGGATAATATTTTTTGCCAATCCTTTTCAATAAAATCAAATGCATAAGGGCATTCTATAAGCTTGAAAGGAATCCTTGAATAAAAAGGCATTTCCTTTAGTGAAAACTCGTTGTAATCCAGGATAAAAAATTCACCATGCTCTTTTAATGCCTTAAAGACATCTCTGATTATCTGTCTTCTGACCTCCTGCGGAAATCCATGCAGTACAAAAGAAATTAAAACCTTCTCAAAATACCCTTCATAATCTGAATCCTGATCAATTCTTTTATTAATAATTGTAACATTCGAAAAAGCAGCGCAATTCTTTTTAAATTGATCAATCATTTCCTTAGAGATATCAAATCCTACCAATTTTCCACGTGAAGAAAGATATCTCATCATCAAACAGGCATTTCTACCTGTACCTGTGCCTAAATCAAGAATTTTATCGGTTGGTTTGATCTTCATTAATCGAACAGCTTGTTGCATTAGAGAAGAATACATGCCCAATGTTATGATATTCATTAACTTATCATAATGTTTTGCTGTAAATCCACTAAGTTCAACCTTTGATTTGGGATAATAAGGACTCATAATAATCCTTTCAAATCTCAAACTACATCACATACCACTCCAAGCATCCTGCTCCATAGCCAAAAATCTTTGAAGTTCTTCTTGATTCATCACTGTTATCTTTATCTCCATTTTTACGCCCAGCTTCTCTATTGGTTCTCGCACGCTATTTATAAGGTAATCTTTGATAGGAATTTCCGGGAAAGGAAATGCCAGGGTAAGTTCGACTTTGTCGTTTGTGATAGTTATATCTTTCAATATTCCCAGGTCGATTAGTGTGTGGTCGATTGCAGAATGCTTCACCTCGGATAGCGCTTGACGAATCTCTTGTTCTGAAATGCTTTTAGCCATTATTCCTCCTTTTTATAATCTTCTCGCCTGCTCGCACAGTCACTTTGAGCCAGTTTTCTGGAGTAACAAAAGGACAGGCATAATACTTGCTGTATGCACACCATGGATTATATGCTTTATTAAAGTCAAAAACCCATTTCCCCCCAGTATAATGTTCTTCTGGCTCAAGATCAATATATCGTCCCGCTCCATATGTCTCCTTGCCACTTGTCGCATCACGGAAAGGAATAAATAGTCTTTCCTCCATTGCTTTACTTTTATAAGCCTGAAGTACGCATTCCTCGCCACCTATCTTAAACCTAAATTCACCCCATCTTAAGAATTCTCTCTCATTTCCCTGAGTATCTTGCACTTTTATTTTTTCTTTCTCCTTATGCTCGTGAAGCACAAGTTCAAACCTATATTTCGGGTCAGGAGGATAATAGTCAAGTCCATTAAATTCCATACGCTCCTCAACAGGTACTGGTGACTGAAAATGCTGTCTAAAAAATATATCCTTATTTTCTCGCTCGAGCTCGAGCCTCTTTTTCCATTCAGACATTTCCATCATCTTCTCCTGAAATTTAAGATATAACCCTCATCATAGTTATCATCATGTATAAGCTTTCTAAAAGATTTTCTCTCCAAATAAAACTTTGCACTTTCTATCTCCTCTATAACATCTTCTAATTTAATATCTGCCAGGTTCCATAAGGGCATATCCAATTTACAGTGCTTGGGATAAACCGAAAGTATTGCATCAGCTTTTAATATCCTATAGGCGTTCCCATAAACTCTTTTCCTTTTCTCTGATTCCATGTAATGGAGAACATCATAAAACAACACTACATCCATGGTTTCGTCCTCCAAATTAGTTTTTAACTCCTCTAATTGATCAACTATTGGCACTACATTTTTTAAACCTTCTAATTCCGCTGTCTGCATCAATTGATTCAGAACTTCCCTATCTTTGTCCAATGCATATACTCTACCCCTTTTACCTACCACCTTTGCAGCAGGAATTGTATAGTGACCGATACCGCAACCAAAATCCAATATACTTTGACTCTTTTTAATACCGATATCCTCTAAAAATATTTTCCCTTCCTCCCTTAGCCACCTTTCGATATCGTTTCTCATAATTTTTTCTTCTTTATTCCAATTTCATATAACAAGTGATTATACAGTTCTGTATATCATCATCCCCGGAGTGATATACAGAAAGATTGTCGATTTTTAAGGGCTGTTTTTGAGGACATAAGGACGCCACCCTTTTACACTTATCACAAACTTAGAATTTTAAGTAGACGGGACGCTCTTTAATAATTTAATTGACAAATGAGTTTTTGAATTTTAAAAGAGCGTCCCGTCTCCATCACGTAAATCCTGCCAAGCAAATCCTTCGAAAGCTGGAGAGCTATCTACCCGTCAAATAATCCGAAATTCCACCATAGTGAAAAGTGAGGTCGGGTCGCGGCAACTTATTGCTAAAGGCTAGCGGGACGCTCTTCAACAATTAATCAATTGCCACACACTCAAAGTTACTAAATTCTTAAAGAGTGTCCCTTTTCTCAATCACAATCCTCAATCAATCAGATTACCAATTAAATTATTAAAGAGCGTCCCTATTCATGGAGATTTCAAAATATTTTTCTCTCTATTACCATTATGGGTTTGTTGATCGTGTTTTTTGATATGCATAAACAATATTTGAAGTTTTGTCTCCTCCTCCGGTTCCACCATCCATTCCAGCATCTAAAAAGTGCTTTTCAATCTCGCGGGCAATCGTGTTGGAGCTTGCAGTTCGATAGATCCAATGGTCATTCTCTCTTGACACGCCATGATCACCGAAGAGGCGATTGTTGATGTCTGAAGTAATACCAATATAACAACTGCTATATGTTATGCCTTTAAAGTAATTTGAGAAATCGTTAATGATTTCCTGTTTTGTATTAGCCATAGCGTCCTCCTTTAGTTACAGATTTAACATTACTAAAAATGCTTATAAGTAAGAGGGGTTCGTGCAGAGAACACATAAAGATCTACCGAAACATAGACAATATCTAACTTGTGATATCTATTGATCTCAATTTCACGCATTTTGCAGATATGTTTCTGATAAAACTGTTTCAAATCACATACCTTCGATCAGAAAAAGGGGTGCTCTCGGTGATTATGAGGTGACGCGGGGACCCTGTTGTTTTTGCCCCGTGCCTTTCAGCAACTTTTTAGACGTTAAAGCCACGGTTTAATCATGCTTTTACTGAAATTGCCAATTCTGGCATTTTCGGTAAATGATTAATGTGGGTATCTATTTGCACCTCTTCATCAAGATCTCAAAACTTTATGATCTCTTTTTCCACTTCAGGATAAATAGTATCGATTTCTTTTTGTATTTCGATTGTCTTTTGGAGGGCATTGCAGATCCTGCAATAATGCCTTATGTCACCGGCGGATAATCTTTTCCCTTTTCTGTCCTTTAGCCATTTATGGCAGACCTGATATCCCCCGATCTGGTACTCCCATATCTCCCTTGTGACCCCTTCAAAATATTGTGTCGGGTTGTAATAGACCCGCTGGTCTTTCGCATCATATTTTAATTGTTCGACAACGTTGTCCCCTTTGCCCTGTGATTTTACTAAAGGAGTATCTAACTCCTTCGACTGAAGCAGATGTAAATGCGCAAGCCTTTTGCCAAGTTTTGCCATCTTACTGAATAGATCATAGTCCTTAGTGAAAGGTATTCTGGGGAAATCTATTTTTAAAAAATCAGCGTATTTATCACGATAGATGTTCGAATATAGAATGGAATAAATATAGTATAATATCTCTTTTGGTGACGCCGACTGGTATACCTCTGACAGTGTCAACAAGAATTCAGGATTTATATTTATATGTTTATTTTGTGCCTCAGATCTACGACTAAATAGATTTTTTTGATCTACGTCCGGATAAAGATATAGCGGAAAATTTGCACTTCCACCACGGTAAAAAAGGTTAAGATCTTCGATGTAAATTGAACAAAAGACAACATTCCAAGGTTTTTCTGCCCCTACAACTTGCCCTGCCCTCCCAACACATAACGCGATGTTTCCATGATTCATATGTTGCATAGTATTATGTCGAGGCATGCAATGAAAACCTCTAGATTTACCAGTATAATAAGTATATCGCACATCGAATGGTCTATATAACACCGGTACAATTTTCTTTTTATCCAAACCGCTATCAATTAAATCCTTTTGAGCTAGATGCACTTTCCAATCCCTAACATCTTTACCCAAACCATATGTTATTCGCGCTAATTCTATATCCATTTTAGAAAAGTTTACTGCTGTTCTCCAGGCTTCTTCCGGTGTCCATCTTATGGTCAGTCTGTCTCTTGCCGTAAACATCCCTACACTATTCAACTGGAATATCTCAGTTACCTTGGGTGATCTCTCATATAACTTTAAAAGTTTTTCATCTCTTTGAGTAAAAAGGTATAATTCGTATTTGGGCGTTATTTTTTTCCATTTTGTTGTTTTTAAATCGTTTGTTTGAAGCCACTTGTATTTGTCATCCCTCAGGCCCCAAAGATCCGAATGATATACCTTACAATCCTTTCTCTTTCCTCGTTTTTTGATAAAGATGGCAATAGCCACTCCCTGGCGAATATCAAAGACATTCTGGTCTCTGGAGCCGTCCGGGCATTTCTCTTTTTTAAGGCTGTTGCCGTGTAGGTCCAGAATGTAGATCTCATTAAAGCTCTTCATAAGGGACCTGCGCATGCCCCTGAAGGTGGGATTATCAAGGTAGCTGTGATTCGTGATGAATCCCAGAATCCCCTCACCGGCCTGATCTATCTTCCACTGGCCAAAGCGGATGAATTTTACGTAATCGTCCTGAAGCCATTTGGGGTTCTTTTCTTTAAGGGGCTGCCCGTCCACCTTATAGTACCCCTCGTCATCTTCTCCTTCAGCCCTTTTGTACCCTTCCTTAAGAAGACTATCTATCCATTTTCCCTTATTTGCCGAATGCCCGGAGTATGGGGGATTACCGAGTATCACCAGGATAGGCTGTTCCTTTTTGACTCTGCCCGCAAGATATGACTCCTCGGACAGGGAAGACATCCCGGGAAGCTCGGTCTGCACAAGGTCTTCCATCTCAAGGGTATTGGTTAGGTATAACTTTGCCCTGTCGTCTTTTCGCAATGTATATCCCAGTTCTTCAAGCAGAAAGGACATCTTCAGATGCCCAACCGCGTATGGCGACATCATCAATTCAAAGGCATAAAAGTTTTCAAGGATATAATCCTTTATAAAACCTTCTCTGCCTCCTTCCCCATACTTGTTCACGAACTCCTCCACTGCGAGCCGGGCCGCCTCTGCGGGAAAGGTAAGGGTCCCGGCTGCCGGGTCCAGCACAGTCACCGATTCGGTCGCGAATCCATCGGAGCGGTTGAATTGCTCTTTCAGGACATGATGCAGCGAACCTACTATATAGGATACGACATGTTCGGGTGTGTAATAGACGCCTCTCTTCTCCCTTGTCGCCGGATCATACTGGGCCAGAAAGGTCTCATAAAAATGGACTATAGGGTCTTTGCCCTTGCCCTCATGAAAAAAGGTGCGAAGGATCTTCTTGACGTCCGTGACTGCCAGGACTTCCGAGATATCGTCGATAATACATTCCACCTGCAATGGGAGGTCTTCCAGAGAGATAAATCTAAAGACGTCCCTCAAGATCCCGATGGTTCGCGGGATATTGTAATATGCAGATTTCCTGTTAAAGCCGTTCTCAGCCCTTGTCCTGGCGGCGAAAAGGCCATACGTTATGGTCTGTGAATAGAGATCGGCGAAGTCCTCTTTTGTTAGCCCTGCTATAAGAAACCTTCTAAATGCCTCGTAAAACCCAAGGATAAATCCTTTTTCATCCTGCTCTTCCCGGAGTTCAAGGGCGATGACTTCATCCCTTAAAAATCTGGTTCGCTTTGCCAGCTCTATCGCCAGTGTCCTGGCCTCGTATACCTTTGGCAAGGAAAATGAGAAAAACTTCTCAAGGAGGTTCAGAAAATCGGCCTCTTTTTCAACAGGCGGTATGGTCTTGAGTTTATGGATAATAAAAGGACGACCAATAAGGGCCTTGTCTATCAGGGTGCCGTCCCTGTAAAGCCTGAATTCAAGAAAGTTCGTGAGGATCAGGTTCGGGAAGGTGTTTCTGTAGCGTTGCAGTTGGTCGGAACTCTCTATCCTGTCAAGGTTTTCGATGGTCGGCGCCTTGGCTTCTATATATCCTATGATATGCTGCTTCCCGTCCCACAGCCGAAAATCAGGGTTTCCCGCGTCCGTCTTTTTTGGGATGGTCGTGATCCTAACATCTCTCTTGCCAACGGATTCTATAAAGCGATTAAGGAGGGCCTCAAGGGTGGAATAGTGGCTCTCTTCCCTGGCATCTCCACGGTCGGCAATCTCATGGATCTTTTTTAGATAGGGTTTTAGCATCGGGCGCACCTCATCCTCTTAAAAAAATATAGTCGCAGCCATCTACCCCCCCCCTCTTTTAGGGAAGCGCGGCCAGAAACTTGGCTGCCGGCATGACCCTTACCATGCCATCAAGGATGTCGTCCCCTGGTTCCAGAGTGAGTTGATAGAGGTAAGATATTCCGAGTCTTTCTCCAAAATAATTTAACGCAGGGTTTACATCACGACTTGATGTCTTGCATTCAACCGCGAACCAAGGTTTTTTATCGTGTGTCACCAGAAAATCCACTTCCCTCTTGTTTGCGTCTCTTAAATAATAGAGGCCGATCCTGTAACCTTCCTGATCTTCGAGGGCATGGCTCATTTTCAGGAGATGCCCGGCAACAAGATTTTCAAAACGGGGACCTTCATCATCTATGGAAGACCAGTCCCACAGGTATACCTTTGATGCCTTCTTTAGAGAGCGGACAGCGCTGTGACTAAATGGACCTATTCTAAAACAGAAATAAAGTTTTTCCAGTATCTCCATCCAGTTCGATACTGCTCTATGGCTGACTTCCAGGTCCTCACGCATAGACTGGAGAGAAAGCGGGCTGTCCACGCGGTCTGCAAGCATATCTGCCAGCACTTCCATTGACGAAAGATCCCGGATATTTTGCAGATCACGAACATCCTCCCGAAAAAAACGATCCATACGCTCCTTCCGCCATCTCCTGAGACTTTTCTTGTCCTGTTTTAGAAATGGCTCAGGGAACGGACCGAATTGGAATAATGCGGTAATCAGATCCTTATCATAAGCGCCGGGAAATTCAATCTTTTCTCCTGGTTTGGGGAGAATGGTTACGTTCTGCAGCTCACCTATTGATAACCCATGAAGACGATGTGCGTGATAGCGCCCTTGTAAGGAGTCGCCCCCTTTCCGATATATATCCAACCTGACGCTCCCGGTAATCAGAAAGGCTATCCTTTCTCCATGAGAATCATACTCTCCCTTGATCCAGCCCTTCCAGCGCCGATATTTATGAAGCTCATCAAGGACGATTGTGCATCTATCCGCAGGCCATCGGGCAGATAATATTTTCTTCCGATCCTCACGATTATCCCAGTTATAATAACGGTCATTCTCCTTTTTAAGAAAAGTCTTGGCCAGCACGGTTTTCCCGACCTGTCTGGGGCCTGAGATAAAAACCATCTTTTCCTTGAGATCCTGGCTAACCGGCGCCTTTAAATATCTTGGAATTATCATGTGTATATTTTTGCCATAAAGCAAAAAAAACGCAACTTTTTTTGCTTTGGCGCAAAATAATTACTGCATCAAGCATGGATATTTTCGCCAAAGGGCACAACATCCAGTGATAGAAAATATATCATAATATTACTCTTGTTAAGATTAATTTGGTCTACTTCTATTTTAATTCGCACACACCGCATTTGTCGCATTTTCCGACGTGGCAGATGTCGGACTCCTCTTCCCTGAGTGCAAGCTTGTATTCCTTTATTAAATATTCTTTGCGTATGCCATGATCAATGAAATCCCAGGGGAAGATCTCGTCAAGGCCCTTCGGACGGCGCACGAAAAAGTCCGGGTTGAGGTCCGAGTGCCGGAAGGCCTTTGCCCAGTCGCCTTTGAATTCACGTTCCAGCATAAGCATGGAACCTGCCCTCCTGTCTCCCAAGGATAGGAGGGCCTGGACATAGGCCCACTTGGGAACGTCAAAGTTGATCCTGACACCACCTTCCTTTGAAAACGCCTTCTTAAGCCACTTCTGTTTTTCCTTAAGGCTCTCCACCGCCTCCAAGGGAAACCACTGAAAGGGAGTGAAGGGCTTGGGGATAAAACAGTTAACGCTAAGGGTGATAAGTCCGATCCTTCCTCTGGTTCTGGATTCCTTTATCATGTTATGTTTCATTGATTTAACAAGATCAACAATCTCCGCAACATCTTCTCTTGTCTCGGTGGGCAGGCCGATAAGGAAATAGAGCTTTACGGAAAAATCACCCACCCTTGCTATCATCCGGGCTGCCTCTGTTATCTGATCCTTGGTGAGGTGTTTGTTGATAACCCTGCGAAGTCTTTCTGAACCCGCCTCAGGGGCTATGGCCAGGCTCCTCTGACCTGTCTTTTTCATCTGTAAGAGCATATTCTCCGTCAGCAGGTCCGCTCTCAAGGAGGCTAGCGAGAAATTCCCCCCTTTTTCGGTAATCCTGGAGCATATCTCCTCGATTCCCGGTGTATCCAGCACGGATGGGCTTAACAAGCCGACCCGCCCGGCCTCTTCAACGGCCTTATCCACACACGAAATCAATTCCTTTTTATCCCCGGCCCTGGGGGGCCTATACACATATCCCGCCGCGCAGAAACGACAGGACCATCCGCAACCCCTGCCCGTTTCTATCAATATCCTGTCGGCGAATTCCGTACGGGAAGAGAGAATGGATGATCTGCCAATAGATAGATCCGACGACTTTTTACGGGCCGACTCTATCTTCAAGGGAATATCTTTCTTATGGCATATCCTCTCTTTGATAGTGCCGTCCTTGTCATACCCGGTGTGATAGAATCCCGGGACATACACGTGCCTGACATCACGAGCCAGTTCTTCCAGCAGTTCCTGCCTGGAGCTGTATCCCGGCCTCAAACCCTTGAAAAACTCTATAAACCCATTCAGGTTCTCCTCCGCCTCTCCCAGGAGAAAAAAGTCAAAAAACCCGGCCAGGGGATCCGGATTGAGAAAAGAATTGATGCCACCGCCCATGACCAGAGGATATGACCTGTCCCTCTCAGCACTTAGCAAAGGTATTTTACCCATTTGCAGGATCTTTAGAATATTGGGGTAGTCATTCTCATAAGAGAGGGAGAATGCGATAATATCGAATCTGAGGAGAGGGCTCTGGGATTCCAGTGAGAGCAGGCCTTTTCCTCCCCCGTAATGGAGGGACATTTCGTGTTCTTCGGGTAGGAAGACCCTTTCCGCAACAACATAATCCCTTCTGTTCAGAAGATCATATACTACCTGGAATCCCAGATTAGACATACCGACACCATAAAGATTCGGGTAGGCCAGTGCTATTGAAATCTTGCCGCCCCAATCTTTACGTATCGCCCCTTTTTCTCCGGCCAGCTTTGACCTGTAAAGGGAAGCTGTCTTGCTCGACATCAGATACTCTCAATCAGTCTGCCTTTGCACGCAGAAAGGTGGGATAATCAAGATCATCCTTAAAAAACGCCTTTCTGAAAAAACCCTTCTTGCTTTCTACGGGCTCTTCATCCTCCACGAGCTGCGATGGCTGCTCCGTTTCCATCCTTTTCCTCTGATATGCCGGGATCTCGTAGCGGTCCAAGCCCTGACCGTTCACCTTCACGGTCCAGTCGCCGATCGCTTCCTCGGGAGTGACGTCCCTTAGCCTCGTCACTTTTCTGTAGTTTTCCCTGTCAATGCCTGTGGCTATTACTGTTACCTGGATCTCATTTCCCATGTCTTCCCTGAAGACCACGCCCCAGAAGATCTCGGCATCCTCGGCCACTTCTCCCTTTATGTAATTGCTTGCCACATCAATTTCATCCATGGTTATATCCGGTGGAGCCGTAATGTTCATAAGTAGGCCCTTGGCGCCGTTAATTGAAATATCCTCAAGCAGAGGGCTGTTTATTGCCTGCTGCGCGGCTTCGGATGCCCGTTTATCACCCGCGGCCCTGCCGGTTCCCATGATGGCTGTTCCCATCTCGGACATCACCTTTTTTACATCCGCGAAATCCAGATTTATGAAACCACTGCTTATGATCAGGTCTGATATCCCCCTGACCGCGTTAAGGAGGACGTCGTCCGCCTTGATGATAAGATCCCTGAACATGGCATTCTTATCGCCTATGGACTTCAACCGCTCATTTGGTATAATAATCAAGGTGTCCGCTTCCTTCTTCAGCTTGTCTATGCCAGCCAGGGCCCTTCTCATCCTCTTTTCACCTTCGAACTGGAAAGGTTTTGTGACCACCGCCACAGTCAATGCCCCGCTTTCCTTGCATTCACGGGCGAACACGGGGGATGCCCCGGTACCTGTTCCACCGCCCATTCCGGCCGTGAGAAAGACCATATCGGCCCCGGAGACGGTCTCTCTGATGTCGTTAATGTTCTCTTCGGCGGAAAGTTTCCCTATTTCCGGATCAGCACCGGAACCAAGGCCCCGGGTTACACCGACCCCAAGCTGCAATTTCCTGGGACACGCAGAACGTTCCAGGTGCTGACTGTCCGTGTTGGTGCTGATGAATTCTACGCCTTTAAGGTCGGCGGCGATCATGTTGTTTATGGCATTACCCCCGCCGCCGCCGATTCCAATTACCTTTATCTTGGCCTTATATTTCTCTTTCTTTTCAACAAATTCGAATTTCATGATGTCCCTCCTTGTTGTTGTGCCTGCAAAGGCAAATTAAATAACATCCTTAAACCATCTCTTCATTCTATCCACTACCCTGCCAAATATGTTCGTGTCCCTGATCCTGAATTTCTTATCCTCGTTGCCTCTCTTCGCCCCGTATATCACAAGACCCACGGCCGTAGAGTACATGGGCTTGTTTACAACCTCAACGAGCCCTCCTATCCCCTCGGGGTAACCCGTGCGAGCGGGGCAATTGAATATCTGTTCCGCTATCTCGCTGACCCCTGGAAGTTCTGCGGATCCGCCGGTTATAACCACTCCCGAATTGACCATATCGTCGTGTCCCGAGCGTATCAATTCACTCTGAATAAGCGTGAATATCTCTTCGACTCTCGGCTCCAGTATCTCCCCAAGTACCTGCCTGGGCAGCGACCTCTCCTTTCTGCCTCCTACGCTGGGAACCTCTATGGTCTCGTCCTTTCCTATCATTGAGGTAAGGGCGCAACCGTACTTAATTTTTATCTTTTCCGCATCAAGCCTCGGCGTCCTCGTACCTATTGATATATCATAGGTCAGATTGTCCCCTCCGAGAGCCAGAACGCTTGTGTGCTTGATAGCGCCTTTTGAAAATACCGCCATGTCCGTGGTCCCCCCTCCGAAATCGATAAGAGCAACCCCCAGATTGCGTTCTTCCTCGGAAAGCACCGCCTCACTTGAAGCCAGTGATTGAAGGACAATATCATGGACATCCAGACCCGCCCTGTTAGCACATTTGATGATATTCTGGGCCAAGGTTACCGCTCCGGTCACGATATGTATCTTAGCCTCCAGGCGAACCCCGTACATCCCCAGGGGATTCGTGATACCGTCCTGTTCATCTACGATGAACTCCTGTTCAAGAACGTGTATGACTTCTCTGTCCATGGGAATGGCGACGGCGCTGGCGGCTTCGATAACCCTTTCGATATCCTTTTTGGTCACCTCTCGTTCCTTGAGCGCTATCACTCCATGACTGTTAAATCCTTTGATGTGGCCTCCGGCGATACCGGCATACACAGAGCTTATCTCACATCCGGCCATGGTCTCAGCTTCTTCGATAGCCTCCTTAATGGAGTCTACTGTCTTTTCTATATTAATAACTACACCTTTCCTGAGACCCTCGGATGGATGACTTCCAAGACCTATGATCTCGACCGCGTCATTGACTACTTCGCCTACCACGGCACATATCTTGGTTGTTCCGATGTCCAGGCCTACAACAATATCATTCTTCATTAGCTTATCCCCTTACTATGATTTCAACTCTCTTTATTAAAAGAAACAACGGCACCGTTCTGGTAGTTCAGATCTATGGACTTTACCATATGGATCCGTCCTATCTTCCTAAGGTGCCTGGTTATCTTATTCAGTTGATCCTTTTTTGTGAGCAGTCCCCTGTTTCCCATCTTGATAACAGCAGGCAGAGAGGTGGAAAAGATGGATACATCACAGTCCTCATTGACATGTATCTCGGAAAGTTCCTCATAGGACCACGCCCCTGTTTCTGATTTAAATATATCAAGTACAAAAGCCGCTGTTTCAAGCTGTGCATCCCTTATCGCTCCGGTAGTTGAGATACCGGTTATAATCGGATAATCCTTATCCTCCGCCTGTCCCACTTCCTTGAACACTTCTCCCCAGCTGTTCATATAGGACAGACCGTCAAGGACAACCACCGCTACAGGTAATTCTTTTTCCGCACTAATGATCAATGTATGGGGAAACCGTTTTTCTAGTTTTACTGACCTGACCCATGGGTGTCTCTCCATCTTCTCCTTAATCTTATCGGGATTGATGGACAGCAGGCTCGATTCGACGTTTAGTTCCGACATATCTATAATTTCCCGCTTTATACCTTCATCAACACCCCTTACTATTACCTGCTCTAATTTAAGATAGGGAGATGACACCAGATATTCATACAAATAAAGAAAAACCAGGCTCAGAGAAATCACTCCTATGGCCAGAACAGACACCTTGAAAGACAGGGAAAGGACGACCCGGATAGCCCTCCAGAACACTGACGTATCCTTTTGACTCCTCCTTTTAACGGACTGACTGGCTAAGATAGCCTTTCTCTTCATAAACCCACAACCTTTACTTCAGGTTCAAGAACGATCCCTGTTTCTTCCCGTACCCTGTCTCGGGCCAGATTCATAAGCGAGATGATATCATCTGCACTGGCGCCTCCCGTATTAACTATGAAGTTGGCGTGCCTGGTTGAGATCTTTGCGCCTCCAATACCTTTCCCCTTCAATCCCGCTTTTTCTATAAGCCTTCCGGCGTAATCCCCCGGAGGATTTCTGAACACGGATCCACCACTCGGCAAATCCAGGGGTTGCGTCTCCCTTCTTCTTTTCAGGAAGCCTTCAATACGCCGCTTTATCTTATTCCTGTCCACTTTATATAAATTGAATTTGACCTTGTATATTATCGTTCCCTCCGCAAGAGACGATTGCCTGTATGAATAGGTCAAATCGGTCCCCGGCACAGTATTTGGTTTCCCC
>Ga0307433_1000816_pt1 | contig 20505 bp, 21 predicted proteins | sample SalMarWE160210MG_FD_202166 | JGI IMG/M metagenome (GOLD analysis project Ga0307433, IMG submission 202166) | Salt marsh sediment microbial communities from the Plum Island Ecosystem LTER, Massachusetts, United States - WE1603-210 | ecosystem: Environmental > Aquatic > Marine > Intertidal zone >... | reverse complement strand
TATCACTAGTCAATGTCATGTGAGCACATCTTCCCTCCTTTTTTGCAGCGCTAATTACTTCTAACATTTGTTGCGGAATTTTTTCCAATATGGTACTATTTTGAGCTAAACTAAGTTCAATCCCACAAAAGGCACATGCTTCTCCACACGCCCAATATTTGCATTTTTGATAAATTGTGCTTGCTAAACAATCAACACCATGAACTAATGCTATTTTTTTCATTTCAATTCCATCAGAAGTGACAAATTCAGGATTATAATATTGAGGTTCCTCAACTAATTTTAAATTACAAAAATATTCATTATTCTGATTATTGATCACTTGAAAAAAATCATTCTTTTTTTCACTGAGTACTAGATCAGTCTTTCTTTTATCATCCCATAATGCCACATTCACTAATGTATTATTTTCAAATAGAAAATAACGCCCCCCTAACGGTCCCGCGCCTCCTTTGCGCCCAAAATCTATATTGATACCCTGTTGTTTATAAAAATCTCTTAAATTTTTATCTAAGTATAATCCCTTACACAATAATTCCGTTTTCTGTGAAAATGTCGTATTATTATCTAACATAAATTTAAGCAAGAAATCATTGAAGTAAATTTAATATAATCAATATACCTATCCTTATCTATGTTATTTTTAAATTTCAAATTCTTTTATTTTTATTTCTTATAATAATTAATACATTAAATGGTTTCGAAGCATATATTAAAAAACTACTGAGCTTTACCCTTTATTTTTTTATTTCGGACAGTTTCACTCAGTTCATAAATGATTAAATTTTATACTATTTATTGATTTTAATTTAATTTACTCATAATGAATTGGTGAATAAATATGTCTAAGGTGGAAGAAGCTATATCCCACATCAGAGGAGAATATAATTGTGCTCAATCAATATTCGGTACCTATGCTAGTAAATACGGGTTAGATCAAGATACTGCTCTAAAAATAGCTACTGGATTTGGAGGAGGTATGGGACATAGTGGAAGGACCTGTGGAGCAGTAACCGGAGCTTATATGGTACTAGGCTTAAAATTCGGCATGGGATTAAAAAATAAAAATGATACCAAAGAACAAACATTCAATTAGTTAATGAATTTTCTAAAAAATTTAAAGAAAAAAATGGCTCCTTGATATGTAGAGAATTGCTAGGATGTGATATAAATACACACGAGGGTAAAGAACATTACGATCTGAATAATTATTTTGAGACAAAATGTTCGCAGTATGTAAAAAATGCGGCAGAAATATTGGAAGAATTACTCTAGCTTATTATTTAATCAATTAAGTGAAGAAAAATGAAGAGAGCTCTAAATGGAAATACTTATTAATTCAATAGGGTTCAGTCCGGGATGCATCCGGTCTGCAAAAAATAGCAAATGAAGGTTGGAACACACCTTTTCTGAAAAATAAGGAACATAAAATTTTTCACTCAATAAAATTATCTAATGAAGTGGTGGATCTATTATCTGTGGTAAAATTTATTAAAAATACTTCATTTCCCACTCTATAAATTTAGGTTATTCTTTTTTTCCTCTTAAAAAGTCTAACTAAAATTACAATTATATTAAATGTAATAGCAAAATAATAGAATAAGTGAATAAGAATGGCTCATAGACGACCTTGGCATTGTTATAGTAGCTGGAATAGGCGACCCTTTCAGCATAAACGCAGTAGAAACCACAGAAGAGAGTATGCGCGTGGTGGAGCGCAATCAAAAATCCAAAGATACTGGGGTGGCGCGAAAGAAATCGCCTGGGAAGATTGGGATCTTGTGGTCGGTTTAAAAATGGATAAACAAGTTCAAGTCTCTTCAAATGCGTTGGAAGCGATCCGTATTACCGTAAATGGTGCCTTACAAAAGAAACTGGGGCGGTTAGGTTATCGCTTTCGTATGAGATCTAAACCATTTCAAAAGTATAGAGAAAATCGTATGTTAGCTTTCGCGGGGGCTGATAGAGTACAATCTGGTATGCGTAATTCCTTTGGTCGTTCCACAGGTGTATGTGCACGAGTTCGGGCTGGTGCTATTTTATGCGATATTGGCATTAATATAAAGAATTTAGCGTTAGCACGAGATCGGTTAAGAATTGCTTCCATGAAAGTGCCTTGCTCTTGTTCTATAGTAATAATTAAGTACAAATCTAAAGAGCTTCTAAAAAAATCTGGATTGATGTTTTATGATGATAAGAAGCGGTTATCAGTCCCGATATATGAAGTAATATCTGCTTAAACTGCTCATTAAAAAAGTAATAAGCTCTTTTCTCTTTATTCTTCTTTCATTTTCATAATTACATATTATAATAACAATTTCATTATTAATTACTATGAAAGTAAAAGTAGCATTAATCGGAGCCGGAGGGTTTGGGCAAATACATTTAGCCGGATATATGAAAAATCCTAAATGTAAGGTAATAGCTATATCCTCAAGGACTAAAAATCATTCAAAAAAGACTGCTGAGAAATTCTCAATCGGAAAAGCTTATTTTGGAGATAATAATTGGAAGGATATGTTAAGAAAGGAAGATATAGATGCCGTGAGTATTTGCACACCAAATTATTTGCATGCTCCAATGGTTTTAGAAGCTCTCGATAATAATATCCATATTTTGTGTGAAAAACCAATTTGCACTGCCTATAAGGAATTAGAAGAAGTAGAACGTGCTCTTAAAGCAAAAGATATTATTTTTTTTACCTCCTTTCAAAAACGTTATAATCCTATTTTCCCATTACTCAAAGAAATAGTAGATAATGAACTTCTTGGAAAATTAATATTTATCAAGTATTATTTTAGTCATTATGGCCCCTATAAGTCGTGGAATGCATTATCTGATGAAAAATGGTTTTTTGATTCGAAGATGGCAGGAGGGGGTGTTTTATTAGATTTAGGCGTACATTGTATAGATATATTGCGATATTTAATTGGAGATTATAAAAATATTGATGGAATTAACACTAATACCTCATGTATAAATATGGAATATGAGGATAATTGTAATGTTTTACTTAGGTTTCACAATAATATTCTTGGAATGATTTCTGTGTCATGGTGTAATTACCCATTGGAAATAATGGAAATTTATGGGACTGAAGGAAATTTACGAATAGATTTTCATTCAAAAAAGCCACTAACTTGCCAACCAAAAGTGTTAAAAGCTAACAAAATAATTAAGAAAGCTATCTCGCAAAAAAAGCGTTCTAATAATTATCAAGATAAACTTATTGAACATTTCATTAATTGTATTATTGAAAATAAACATGAGCATCCTAATTTTGAGGATGGAAAAAGAGCAGTTGAATTTGTATTAGAGGCATACACCTTAAATAGAAAATGATCATTTGTTTTTTAATTTTTTAACTTAACTTTTTAATTATAGGTTTTTCATATATAATTATTATAAGTCATTTATTTCCAATTTGATGAAATTCGTTGAAAAATCTCGAACCCTTCTTTAATCCAAAAAGTGTGTTAATCATTGGAGTATCTCGAAAAGCATTATCATTTAGTTATACGGTTCTTAAAAATTTGTTAGAGATATTTTATCAAGGAAGATTATATATTTTAAACCCTAATGCAGGTGAAATATTGGGGGTGAAATCATATCACTCGTTTGAAGATTTACCAGAAATACCCGAATTAGCCGTAATAGTATTAGGAAAAGATATCATACAAATTGTTGAGCAATTAGGACAAAAAGGGGTTAAGTATATAGCAATTCAAACCGAATTAAAGCCGGGAACTAATGTCAACCTTGTACATTCAAAACTTAATGAAATTTGTGAGAAATATGATATCACTTATCTTGGACCGTCAATGTTGGGTATAATTAATTTTATCGATAATTTCACGACTTCCATTATTCCTGTCAGACAACATATAATGCGTGAAAATAAAAATATCAAAGAAGGAATAAGTTTTATTGCACAATCGGGTGGTTTAGCTGGAGCATTAGGTTGGTGGACTCCATCACAAAAGTTGCCAATTTCTAAGGTAATACACTTAGGGAAAGGGTATCATATTAATGAAGCTGATATTCTGGAGTTTTTTTTAAAAGATGATACTACAAAAGTAATTTCACTTTTCTTAAGAGAGATAACACCTGAATTAATTGAAGCTATAAAAAAAATTTCCCCTTTCAAACCTGTGTTATTTTTTTATGTGGGAAAGGATGATGAGAGCGAAAAGGCAGTAATTCAAGCAGGTGGAATACCTCTTTCAAATTATATTGAACTCTTTGAAATAGCTAAGATTTTTCTCTGGTGTCCAGAGCCCAAAGGAGTGAGATTAGGAATAATTGGTCCAAGTTCTGGAGCAATTCATTTAATAGTAAAAGAAATGAGAAAGCAAAATTTGAGTTTAGCTAAACCAAATAATAGCTCGAGAGATATAATTATAGATAAAATTGGGGGGAGTACTTGTGCATATGGCAATCCTGTTGATTATTGGCCCCCTGAAAAGTTTATAGGTATTAAGATTTGCGGAATTTACAATACGTCTGCAGAAACACTTTTAAGAGATGATAATGTGGATGGGTTAATTTTAGCTCTTGAATTTTTTATTGAAATTGAATTTGATTTCGATATTTTCAAACCATTAAAAGAAAAATATCCTTCAAAACCGATTATAACAATATTGATACAAGCAGAACGTGAGGGTGCTAAGCGTGTAATAAAGTCTGCTTCTGAATTGAAGATTCCTGTATTTGAAAATGAAGTTGAAAGAGCTGTTCGAGGGTTTCGATTATTACATGATTATTATTCAAAAATTAAAAAAAGAAAATAAATATTTAACTAAAGAAAATATCTTTTAACTCTTCTGGAACGTCAGTGGAGTCATCCATTAATGAAAGAGCATATATAGTCTCTCCACATTTACATTCTTTTCCTTCAAATAAATAAAATTCAAACTTATCTTTCCAATTACTCACTTGAACGTCTGAAACTTCCACAATCTCCCCACAAACACAAAAAATAGCCATATTTTCAGAGTAATTAGGAATTATATCTTTGAATTCTTTAGGGGATTTTGAAAATTCAGATTCATTTAGCATCTGATTAATCTTCTCAGCTAAATGCTCTCTTAGACTAGGGACAAAACTTTCAATTATCCCATCTTTACCTTTCATTTCTGTTAGTATTACAAAATTCTTTTCTGGTTTATCTTTCTCTTTTTTTTCAAAAATAGGGGTATCGTATTGTTTAAGACTCTCTGGAATTGAAAAAGGTTCCATACCCTCAGGATATTCAAAAGAATAAAAATATTGAGTTAACCCTTTTGTAGGTCTCTGATTTAACAATTTCAAATTTTCATAATCCCTACTATGAAGTACAAACTTAATTAACTTTAATGGAACCTTTGATTGGAGAAGTTTCGCTCTAATATTGTTGAGTAATTCTCCAACAAAACTTTTGAGTACCATTATGTCTTCACGATTTTGAGCGTAAATTTCATCCTTACTTTCTTCTTTGAAGGTAAACCACTTTTTTAGCACATAACTTCTAAGAAATTGAGGTACTATACAAAACACACATAAGATTGGAAACAAAAAGATAATGTCAATACTCAATAATGAGAGAACGAAAACTAAAGCTAGCATGGGTATTGTTATTGCTAAACTTAACCATCTTAAACGCTTATCTGCAGAACCTTTAATTCCTTTACTTTGAGCTAGAGCTTCTGCTTTGCCTTTCAAATTGTAGATGGTTTCTATGATGTGTTTATCATCAAAACTCATCTTTAATAACTTATCTTCTTCATTTCCCTTGTCTAATTGAGCAACTTTTTCATTAACTTTTTTTAAGTATTGCTCTGTATTTTTGTCTTTATAGATAAAATCTAATGGATCTTCAGAAAAATAATCGATAAATCGGGCAATAAATAATTTCTCTTCAACATCTTGAATCTCTTGAGCATCAATTCCTAAAGCTTCTTGTAAGGTTTGTCCGCGTGTTTTTTCAGATTTTCTTCTTGAACGCTTTGCTTTTTGTCCTTGTTCTTCAGAAGTTTTATCGTTCTCATCGATATTTTTTTTGCTTTCTGTCATAATTTTTATTTAAATTTCATTAGGTTATTAATTTGTTATTAATTAACGTAAGATAATTAACTTTTTGAAAATGATTAAGAAGAAGAATTGACATCAATCTTATAATTATAAGATATATAATTTCATTTATTCTCGCTTTAAAATTATATTTATAAATATCAATACATCTCATACTAATATATGAGTAAAACTTCAATACTAACAACTAAAATTCTTCTGGATGGCTTAAAATTCCCAGAGGGTACAAGATGGCATGAAGATAAGTTGTGGTTTTCCGATATGGAAGATCATAAGGTATTTACGGTTGATTTGAATGGAAATGTAGATTTAATCCTCGAAAGACCGAATCGGGTATCGGGGTTAGGATGGTTACCTGATGGTAAATTGCTAATTGTTTCTATGGAAGATCGTAAGTTGTTAAGACTTGATTCCGATGGAGTAAAAGAAGTGACAGATTTAAGTAAGCACGCGACATTTTACTTAAATGATATGACCGTGGATAAAAAAGGCAGAGCATATATAGGCAATTTTGGCTTTGATTATTTTAATAATGCAACATTTGTGCCTGCAGAATTAATTTTGGTGTTCCCAAATGGTAATTTTCAAATTGTTGCAGAGGATATGGCTTTTCCAAATGGCATTGTAATAACTTCTGATGATAAGACACTTATAATTAGTGAAACTTTTGCTGCAAGGCTTACTGCTTTTGATATAAATGAAGATGGAACTCTTACTAATCGACGAGTATGGGCAAATTTAAGATCTTTAGCACCAGATGGTATATCTCTTGATGAGGAGGGAGGAATATGGGTTGCTGCTCCAGGAAGACATAGATGTGTTCGAGTATTAGAAGGAGGAAAAATAACACACAAAGTGAAACTAGAAAATGATGCTTATGCTTGCATCTTAGGAGGCATTAATAATACCACTTTATTTATAGCAACCTCAACACATGCTAGAAACCAAGGTCGTATAGAATATGTAGAAGTTGAGATTCCTAAAGCAGGACTTCCTTAAAACGCATTCAATTTAGTCTTTTTTTTATTTTATATAAGCCCTTAAGGCTTCTTCAGGTATATATAAAGCAATTTTGCACTCTAATGCCCCATCAAGCGCAGTATTTACAGGTTCAGCCTTAATTGGATGTTCAAGAATTTGATCCCAATACAATTTATACCAACCAGCACTGCAATAGCAGAAATTTCGCAAACTTTCATCTTCGGACTTATTTTTCATTGCTCCACGAACCCAAGGACAATAACAAATGTAAAAACGTTTGATGTTTTCTTCTTTTGCATTAAGAAATCCTTTAGTTTGGTATGGCAACTTCTTGACATATATGATATTTCCTTCTCTAATACCCTCACCAAACATTTGATCGTTTTTTACAAAATCTATTACATTATCATCTACGTATTGAGCAAATTCTAACGTTCCCTCATCTCGAATCTTTTCAAGCCTTTCAATAAGCTTTTGATGTTTCATTTCTAAAAATGCATCAATACCTAGTTCTTTGAGTTTCTTTTTATCACCTTCTATATCATCTGGAGGTCTTCCGTGGAGACATGGTGAAAGAAGATTAATTGACTCTTCCTCACCTAATTTTTCTTCCACGCGTTTCATGATTGTTTTTGTAAATGCGGGTTTCTTTTCGGGATCAACTCCTAATGCAGGAATATTCAAATCCTTGAAAATATCATTTCTTATATTTTCACCGTGAACTTCAGCTATTCGTGTATATAGAGTATCCATTGCGTTAAAAGATTCAGAAATATCTATGACTTTAACGATAAAATCATAATTCTTCGAATAGTTAGCATAATTGATGATTGCCCGGAGAAAATCCAGAACAGATTCTTTATCTGTAGAAGCTAGATTGTCTGAATATCCTATTAATTCATCTGGGTTAACAGTTTCGAGAGTTTTACCTTCTTTCTTGAGAAAATTTTCATAATTTTGAAGTTTTTTAATATAATTAGATATTATATTTTCATCAACATTTTTTTCTTTTAAATAATTCCGAAACTCCTTTTCTTCCATTTATGACTCACATTAAATTAAGTTCACATACGATCTAATATATTTTAAATCACTTATTAAAGAATATTAAAATATCTTATATACTCTAATTTTACACAGGAATAGAAAATAAATTACTTTAGTAAACATACTTAAAATATGAATATAAATAATTGGAACAAATAAATAAATTAACTAGATTTATGAAAAGCTAAAAAAAATGAATTAAAATAGAGTTAGGCCACATTTACTACTTGCTTTATTTCAGGAACAAACTGTTTTAAAGCTTTTTCAACACCATATGTTAATGTCTGCTGTGCATGCATACAACCAACACAATGGCCCATTAGTCTTACCCGTACAGTCCCATCATCCTCAACGCTTATGAGCTCAATGTCTCCGCCATCCATTTGCAATTGTGGTCGAATTTTTTCAATAACTTGTTTTACTTTTTCTTTATCCATTTGAAATCCTCTTTTTAAGTATTTTATTCTTATTAATATAAATAAAATCTCCTATTTAAAGCGTTTCTTAATATTTTATGAAATACTTTTTGGAAGCCATTATTTATTGGAACATATAAACCTTAAAGACTAATAAATTAAAAACGAATGAAATATTTCACTTAATAAGTTAAAATTGTTTAATGCATACATTTTCAAACAAAAATAACAATTATCAGAATGAACTCCCAAGAATTTATCAACCAGCTAAATGAAGTACAAGAATTAATGCTAAAAGAACATTATAAAAGAGCAATGATGATATTGGATAAATTAAAAGTCATTGAAAAGGAAAGTAGTTATAATTACAATTTAACTCATAAGTTATATCAGCTGGATTCAAATGTCCGTTCTTTATATAATCAGCAATTGATATTAAAATCAATCTTTTACATTTCAAATGAGAAGAAAGAAATCAGCTATGAAGAATTACTTAAATTATTGAGCGAAGAAGAATCTTTAGAAATTGATGAGGCTACACTTAAAAAAGAGATCGAAATTTTAGTTTTACGCTCTCTATTATCATGTAAAGTCGACAATAACAAAATTTTACTCTAAATGTATATCTTATTTTTCAGACTCACGTCTTAAACCATATAGTATCAATATTCATATAAATCATAATGACTTTTTTTAAACCTTGAAATACAATGAAAACTAAAAAAGAATTTCTGGGATATTGTGGGTTATATTGCGGTGATTCGTGTAGAGAAAATTTAAAAGCTATTAAAAAGGTTGGAATTGATAATTGGGTAAAAAAAGGAAAAAAATTATGGTTTGGGAGTGATATAGACGATTAATCAAGCTTTATTATGCTATTGAGTATAATTATCATTGACTGAAAAAATAGTCTTTTATAAACCTATTTTTAGAATTATAACAAATAGATATTATTTGATTATGATTATTGATTGGTTAGAAAAATATATACAGATTAAAATAGTCTATTACGGTCCTGCTTTATCAGGGAAAACAACTTCTATTAAATCCCTTTTTAAGCATTTTGGAATGGAAAATAAACTAGAATCAATAGAAAGTTCAGTACGTCGTACTTTATTTTTTGATTATGGTAGTATTTCTTTTCAAAATGAACTATGGTTATTAAAAATTCATATTTACAGCACCACAGGTCAGGACTTCTATATTGTGACCCGCCCAATTACCCTAAGAGCAATTGATGGGATAATCTTTGTCGCAGATTCTCAAAAAAAGGCCTTCAACCGAACTTTAACCTCTTGGAATGAATTATGCTCTTTTTATGAAGACAAATTTGAAGATATCCCAAAAATTATCGCATTTAACAAACAGGACGTACAAGGTAAATACAATCCAAAAGTATTCCTGGATCAAATTAATTATTATAAATACAAGAATATTAATATCAAAAACACCATTGCTCTTAACGGAGAGGGAATCTTAGATTCATTCGAAGAGATTTTGAGTTTAGTATTTAAGCAACTATACAAGAACCAATTAGTTTCAGCAATTCATTGACTTTTTTACATATTTCTTTCATTTTTTTTCTATTCTTTTATGGATAAGATTAAATGGCTATCTTAGATTCTTTATCATCAATAAACAAAACAATATACAATTTAATTACGTTTATAGTATTTGATCATTAAATATGGAAGAGAAATATACCCCCGAAAAAGTGTATTATGAAGTATTAAAAGACAATTTAAATCAAAAAGCTGCTACTGATATTCTAATTTCATTATTAGAAAAAAGTGATAATATCCATATACGAACCAAATGCATTGAGATTATAGGTAAATTAGAATTAAAAGGAGCATATATTTTCAAAATTCTTGAAAATTGCATGCTATCTGATGAGAGCTCTCTGGTGAGGAGTATAAGTATTGAGGTTATTTCAAGATTATTCCCCAAACTCTCATTAGTGCCTATAAATTGGGTTATTCATAACGATACAGCAGCTTTGGTTTTAGCAAAAATCCTTGAAGTGATAAACCATCAAATTGGATTAGAATATGATTCATTAAAAAAGAATATTATAACTCGTCTTCAGAAGATTTATGATGTAAAAAAAGAAGTCTTCTTATTTCTAAATTTAGATATTGTGTATTTTGAATTAACTAATGATGTTAATTTTAAAGCGGGGCAGTCTTGGCATAAAATCATGAAAATGGTGACTTCATATAGAGATCTCATTGGGTTGATTCCAAGGTTATACTATTTAAAATCTGGAGGAGTAAATTTGCCCCCCTTACCTCCAATGATAAATAATGTAGAATTTTTTAGAAGTTTATTTCTAAAGAAGGAAATATTAAAAATAGAGAATAATAGTACAGAAAATGTATGCTATTCTCTTTAAATTAAGAAATCAAAGTATTATACAGAGCTATTTACCCTTTGTATTATCCTTATTTCTTGCTTCTTGTACCAAAATTTCAAAATTTTTAACCATATCTTCCAAACTTGGAAAATCTGGGATATCATGTTCACTTAAAAAGCGCGATGTTTTTTCTACTTCTTTTTTATCGCCTATTAACCAAAAAAAGAAAGGTTTAGGGTTATATCTTAGCTCGTCTATGATATTTTCTAAATTATTAAATTGACGATATAGCGGTGAGCAAAATAACATATTGAACACCCCTTCAATATCACTATCAGCTACTAATGCTTTATAAACCTTAGCAGTTACAACCTGTGGATTTACGTCATTCATCATCGCTTTTTCCATAGCAGGCCAAATATCAACTAATGAAAACCTATTTGGGGGCATCCATTCGGGAAAAACACTCAACAGTATATCATATGTTTCTTTACTTAACATTGGAAAATCTAACCCATGTTTATTGGTTAAATCTGCTGTTATAGTACCTGCTCCTCCCGAACCGGCAACCATCGCTGCATTCCCCTTGATTGGAAAACTTTTCTTAGTTGCATATATCATTGAAAAAGTTTGAGCATATTGAAATAATTCATGAAAACTATTTGCCTGAATAATACCTGCCTGTTTAATAACAGCATTAATTAACCTAGAATTTTCAGCAAGAGTTCCAGTATGACTGTGTGCGGCTTTTTGTCCTAGTTTCGAAACTCCGCCTTTGACAAGAATTATAGTCTTATCATGCCTGATTTTTACTTTTTTACATAATTCAAGGAACTTTCTAGGGTCTTTAAAAGATTCTAAATAAATAGCAATTACATTTATCTTAGGATCGTCAATTAAATACTCTAAGAATTCATTTTCTCCTAGATCCATTTTATTTCCAATTGAAATAGAGTATCTGAAACCTATTTTAGGATATTTAGCGAAGATATGCATTAAATAACCTCCATTAAGCATCCCAGATTGACTTATTACTGCAATATTTCCTGTATTGTAATATGAAAAGACACCAAAACTACTGAAAAAACCTCCCTTATTTTCAGAATTACTGTTATGATCTATTCTAGTCAATCCCATGCAATTCGGACCAACTATTTTAATCTTGTTGAAATTATCAGTTATTTCCAGAATTTCATCTCTAAGTTGAAGACCTAATTCACCAACTTCTTCAAATCCAGACGCCTCAATGATGGCTCCTTTTATGCCTTTTGTAATACACTCTTTCAATAAATTAGGAATCATGCGATTTGGAACGTAAAAAATAGCAAGATCAACATCATCATCGATATCTAACACCGAGGTTTTGAATTCCAATCCATAAATCTCTCCACTGGCATTTGGATTTACTGGGTAAACCTTACCATTAAATTTATTGTTCACAAGATTATTTACAATTCGATTCCCTCCTTTTAAGGGATTTTTCGAAGCACCTATTACAGCAACTGATTTAGGATATAAAAAGGTGTGAATTATATTCATATTCGACAAAATTATCAATGAGGGTATTAATGTTTAGCTTATTTATTGAAATTGTTTACTTTAGAAATAGTTTTCGATATAATATTATATACTAATTCATCGAGATTCGAATCAGGCAAGCAAAATTATATAATTATTGTAAATTATTAATAGTGTCTCTTTTTACACTCTAAGCGTTATAGGATTTACAGTGTGAGTTTCTCCTTGCGTTGATATAAACCATAGATACATACAATATTTAATATTTTTACCAAATGGTTTTGCAAAATTTAAATGCCCAAGATATCCGGGAAAAAATACACCTCCTCCATCGGGTATATCTTGACAGACCGATTTTCCCGCATCATCTATTAAATATTGGGTAACCGCATAATTATCATCATCAATACAAAAGATATAGACTTCTGGAAAATCAGGATGTATATGTGGAAAAATTTCCTTATCCTCATCAGATGGAGATTCTATATTAACACTGGTTACTACACCTTGCTTTAGAGCCTTTTTAGGTATATTTGTAAATCCAGACATAAAGTAGCCGTTTTTAAATGCAGTCCAAACTGTACGATATGTAGCCATTTTTGTTTCTGAGCTAAATTCTCCTCTTGGAATAAATTTATCCAAAGAAAATTGTTGTATCTCGAATTTTGCCTCCACAGTATCTTTAATTCGACTATAATAAAGACATATTTTATTTTGATGCTTAATTTTAGAATCTAAGTGAATTGATATCTCCTTTTCAGGAGGTAAAAAAAATAGATCAAATTGATCAAGCTTAAAAGTGAAATTTTCAAATTTTAATTCACATTGTCCTTTTAATAAGCATCCATTCAATACTTCCTTTTTTTCCGTATGTATACTTAAATCGTCTTTAAAATAAAAATATTGAAGTCTATTATTATCTAATTGTTTCTCGATTCCTTTAGACTTTGGATCATCAAAGAAAAACTTGAGCATTTCAGATTTATTCATTTTATTCGCTTCATCTAAAGTTTTTAAAGTTGAAATTAATCAACAGATGATAATTAAAAGAAATCCGAAGAGAGAGGTGATTGAATTCGTATAGATCTCTGTGAGTTATCCTCAAATAGAGAAATTAGCGTAGTAATGTTTTGTTTTGTAAGGTATTCAACCTCTTTTTCTTCATTAACATCCCACTCTTTAAACCCAGTTAATGCTGGTGCTGTTTCGAATAATGCTTCTTGTAATCCTATCAGTTTAACGGTAACCCCTTCGAGTTTATGCTTTGATATATTTTTAATGTGTATTCTATACTTTTCAATATCCGAATCAATCGATATTATTTTGTAAATATTTTGAAATTTGGATGAAACACCTTCAAATAACGACGGTGCACTTCCTGTAGCTTTTGCAAATAGATCGATATCTCCTTTTTCTTTCTCGATTGGTGATGCTGAAATCATAATAGGAACTTCAAATTTAATTATTTCTCGTCCAACTATAGGTTTCGCTAATACTAATAGAAACCACTTAGAATAATCTCCAAAATTAAATCCCCAATGCTCTTTTTCTGTAGGTTCCCATAAATAGTTATGAGTTGGTTCAGCGATTTCAGGAATTTTTAATAATAAATAGCCCTTGTCTATATCAGAGGTCTTTGCATCTCCTGCGATTGCAGGGGGTAATATTTCTACTTTCCTACAATTTTGACCGTAAGCTTCACAATAACAAATAATATTTGCTTCCTGTAATAATCGCACTTCGATATGTCTAATTTCTTCTGAAGAAAAATTTATTTTCATCGTTTCTCCCGGTTTGAAAATATCTTTGGATATCATTAAATTTAATCCCGACATTGAGAATGAAATAGGGTTTGGCTTTTTATTTAGAATACCCATTTCTTTAGTTTTGATAGTAATATCATGAGCTTTATTTATTATAAGATCATCTTCACTAGGATTAAGTGGATGTGGTTGCCGAAGCGTAAGTTTAATTTCATAATTTAGATTACGGCTCTTTATTGTAGGTACAGCATTATTAGTTACTAATAAGGCACGATCGCGATAATAATCCCCCGCTTCAAAAGTGCCTTTAGAGAAAATCTCATTTTTTGCGATTTGTATTTCTTTAAAGCAAGGGGAGTGAGCAAGTAGTTTAATACCAGACCATAATATTGGGGTTTCCTTTTCAAAGTGAAACTTTGTTCTCACATTGAGTTTGTCTCCGATATAAACTAACCCATTGTTTAAATCGCTAAGTTCTAATTTCATAATTTACAAATCGCTTGAGAGATATTTATAATTATATTTAATATAGACTTTAATAAATATTTTTTATTATTAATTTAGATTACCATTAAAGATTATATTGCATTCTCTTGAGTAAAAATAATTTAATTAATTCAAGTAAGGATAAAACTTTGATCCTTTGATAAAGTTTCGTGTTTAACATTAGCTATGTGAATTATTCGAAAATTATAATTTTAATTATAACTTTTTATCATTAATATAATTCTATTGCTAATTGAAGAAAGTGGGACAAAAACATAATATAAAAGCAGTATTGTTTGATTTAGATGGAACTTTAATAGACGTAGATTTAAAACAATTTATTCCTAATTATTTAAGAATGTTATCAGAAAGTATTTCCCATTTAGTTCCACAACGGAAAGTAATCTCAAAACTCCTGAAAGCATCTGAAGCAGTAAATCATAATGATGGAAATAAAACTAATGATTCTGTATTTGCTGAAGTTTTTTTTCCGTTAGAAGGCTACACTCGTGAAGAAATACAACCCTATTTTGATAAATTTTATGAAAATGAATTTGTAAAACTTAAACAATATACCGTAAAAAAAGAAAGTGCTTTTTCTGTTGTTCAAAAAGTATTTGAGAGTAATCTTGAAGCTGTAATTGCCACTACTCCCGTTCTTCCTTTAACAGCTATTAAGCAGCGATTAGATTGGGCGGGAGTTGGTAACTTTGATTTTAAATTAATAACGCACATTGAAAATTCCCGAGCCAATAAACCCAATTTGTTATATTATAAAGATATAGTACAATTTATGGGGATTCCCGCTAATAATTGCTTGATGGTTGGTGATGAGGCGAAAGATATGATTGCTGCTAAAATAGGCTGTCCAACTTTCTTGGTAGAAAGTTCGAATACAGATTTTAGCTCAAGTATGCCCGAACCTGATTATAAAGGCTCATTAAAGGATGTAATAAAATTATTATGATTAAAAGCCCAAAGCAATGAATATGAGTTATAAATCCTTAAATGCGGAAAATATTGAAGATGTTTATGCCTTATTTAAAAGAAATCAGATTGTATCCTTAATTCCCTCCCATTATTTTAAAAAGGGAACATTAGAGGATAAAGATTTTGACCCTGATTTAACCTTAATTTTAAGAAGTAAAGAAAAAAACTTAATTATCGCTGCGTTTATCGCAATTATACGTTTAAATGCAGTTAAAAGAATTTGTTACTTAAAAGCATGTCTAGTAGACAAAAAGTTTCAGAGACAATGTATTGGAACCCGCATGTTAAATGAATTAATAAAAAGAGCCCATTCTAAAGGCGCAAATAGGATTTCTTATGGTGATTCTGTCCCTAATTATTGGCAACCTGGTGTTGATTTACGACATACAAGTTTATATTTCTTTTTGAAAAAAAATAGATTTCGTACTTCTAAAATGAGACAAAATCTTACGGTTAATCTTGAAGATTTAAGCCTAATTCCTAAATTAGAAAATGGAGGATATCATTTTGAAAGGGTTAAACAAGAGGATTTTCAAAAATTATTTAAGTTTGTGGAAGAATTCTTACCAGAAAGAACTTGGGCAAAAGAAGTCGAACTCTCTTATAAACTAAATCCACCAACTACTTTCATAGCAAAAGACAAACAGAATAAGATAATAGGATGGGCAACACATAGTCAATTATTCCCTGGTTCTTTTGGTCCCACAGGAGTATTGAAAAATTTGCGTGGAAAAGGAATTGGCGCAGAACTCTTAAAGTGGTGCTTATGGGATATGCAACAAAATCATATAAAAAAAGCAACGATTATGTGGGTGGTAGGAGATACAATAAAATATTATTCTAAGGTAATTGATGCTTATATTTTTCCCGTTTTTATTCCAATGAATTATAAATTATCATAAATGATTTGGTGGTAAAAGGGGTACCACATCATCCTTCCAAATCTCTGGTGTTGGATAATTCCACCAATGAGCTGGAATTTCCGAGTATACTCCAAAATGATCTAAACCTTTTTGAAATGCTTTAATGTTCTTTCGGGGAACATTTAAATCCTTTGGAGTATCGTAAAAGTATGCTCCATAGCCTCCATACTTTGTCCCTAAATTTCGAATCATATGCCATACTTCTCTTTCAACTTCCTCAGGTGTTCCTAAAGTATATGTTGATTGAATGTTTACACAACCCCAGAACATTATTTTTCCCCGATATTTTCTTAAATCAGGATACCCGCTCATTCGCGGACTGTCTAATTCGATTGCATCTAATCCCCATTTTATTAATGAATCAAGTAAAGGATCGATCTTCCCACAACAATGTTGATGTACTTCTAAACCCATATCGTGAGCGTTATCAATAATAATTCGATATGATTCTTCATGAATCTTTTCAAACAATTTCTGCCCAAAATAAGGACCAGTTTGTTCACCTAAATCATCAACAATCCAAAATCCATCAGCATTAATTCCATATTTCTTAGCATATTTCATAACTTCAACATGATAATCTGCAACCTTTTTTAAGGCTTTTTGTAACTCATTTGGATGTTTTCTGTGATCTATTAAATATCTATCGAAACCTCTTACATTGGATATCACTTGTGATGGACCATTACAATTTAAATGTAGAGTTTTATATTTTTCATCATGAAGATTATTTAATTGATCAAGAGCGAACTCATATCTTGTTTTATCACTTGCATCTGGAGTATATCTATCAAAATAATCATCAAAATCGTTCCAATCGAGAAGGGAAGGACGCCCGGGATGTCCCATATTCTGATCATTTCCTTTCATGTTCCATATACATCCCCATTCATCAATTTCCTCATGAGGTATTCTTTTCCAATTACTTCCTTCATATTCAGGGTTTTTAATTACCCAATTAGGGCGATTCCAATTAGATATACCTCTTATATGGGGAAATAAATCTTCTTCACCTTCATTCCAACCAGGTTTCCAATTTTTTGAATAACTGATCAGTAATGGGAATACATCACCACTTATCTTATTAAAGATGGGAACTCTATCGGGAGTATTGAAGTAAATTGCTGCTTTAACCCGTTTTTTTGAATTCATAATCAATATATACTCACGATAAATGTTATTTGATAATATGAAATGGGGTTAAAAAAAATTTGCCCTTTAAGAATTTTGCAAGGAGAGGGAGAGGGAGAGGGGTGATTAGAAGTAGAAGTAAACAATTCCGACATATTTAATTATTTTATATTCTGTCTAAAAAAGAAGAAAAGAGATATTTAAATGCATTTAACCGTTAAAGTGGTGAGGAATTCTTTTTCAAGCGATTAGGATTAGGGTTAGAAACAGAGTCTCCATTACTTTCTAATTTCGATTTGATGCAGTCTTCGCAATATTTTAACCATATTTCCGATTTATTTTCAGATTTTCGGTCATCCATATTACATCAAAACGTTTTTAATGTAAATTCAAATCACTAACGTTATTACTCTATTTTAAAGTTTATCAAAAACATACTTTTTTACACATACTAGTACATAAAATATAAGATATACTATAATTTTACATATTTAAGATCAGAAGATTTTTACTTGTAAGTAATTAAGGTGAATAGTAAAATGAGTAGAAAATATGAATATAATGTTTTAATTGTTGGAGCAGGTACAGCAGGGACTTATTTAGGATGGAGTATTGCAAAATTAGGGCACTCTGTTCTAATCATTGAACAAGATAAGAGAGAAAATGTGGGAAAGAGGTTAGATGTGATACATTTTGAATCAGATAGGATAAAAAAAGCGGGATTACCTTCTTTTAAACCTGGCGATCCAGACTGTATTGAAATAAGAGATCAATCGACAGTTGTGACTCCTGATTTAAAAACAGAACTAAAAATCAGAGCATTTCAAACCATAGTAAGATTAACGCCCTTCCTAAATAAAATGTATACTATTTTAGAAAAGGATGGAGTAATAATTGAATTTTCAACTAAATTTAAGGAGTTAGTTTTTGAAAATAAGAAAATTGTTGGAATAATTGTTGAAAAAAATAGAGAAGAACTAAAATATAATGCGCGAATCATAGTTGATGCTTCAGGTACCTCTGCAGTAATTAGAACTTCATTGCCTCAAGATTATGGTATGGAAACTTTTAAATTAGGTCCAAATGATGTAATGCATGTTCTTTTACAGTATATTAAATGGTCTGAACTTGAAAAGCCTCATCCAATATCAGATACGGGGTATAATTGGTGGTTACTATGGTTTGGTCCTTCTTATGAGAAAGAAGGGGCAATTTTGGGTGTTGGTCAACCAGGTTCTTATGAAAATGCCCGTTTAGCTCGTGAAGATTTCTTAAATAGAATTGAATTACCCTCATATGAAGTAACTAAGGAAGAGCAAGGATTTACACCATACAGAAGACCACCTTACTCATTAGTGGCAGATGGATTTCTCTGTATTGGTGATGCCGCAGCTATAACTTATCCCTTTTCTGGACATGGAGTCACCGCCACTTGGATGTTATGTATGATCGCTACTGAAGTCATTGATAAAGCTCTTCAGACTCCAGGGTATATATCGAGAGATTTATTATGGGATATTAATGCAAGATATTTCAAAGACCAAGGTGCTAAATTTGCGATGTTATTTACCCAACTCTCTGGGATTCTCAATTTCAATGAAAAAGAATGGGGTTATTTCATTAAAAAAGGATTAATCTATAAAACAGGCGAAGATGATGAGATTCCAGAGCCTAATAAAGAATATGAAGAAGAGATGACGTTAGGAGAACTCCTTAAATTTATTGGAAAATTATTATGGGGAATAATTAAACGAAAATTGTCTTTCAAGCATATTAAGAATTTAATAAGCGCAAATGGCTTAGCGGGAAAAATTAAAAAACACTATGAACATTATCCTGACAATACTGATAATTTTATCGAATGGGTTGAGAAAGCCCAACAATTATGGAATAAGAAAAAATCCGCAGTAAAGAAGTTAGACACAGTGACAATTGAATATCATAAAAAGTAAGATCTTATAAATATAGGAATAATACCATATTATTCAAGATCATCTTTTATACTTCCATCAGGAAGCATATTATCTTCATGGTAAATACCTTTTTCTTCTAATTGAAATCGAACGCACTCATGATTGTCAATTAAACAAAAATCTTCAACCCACTTTTTATCTAATTTGCCACTATCAACAAAATACTTAATAGGACAACAATAGTACCATTTACAAATCTTTTTCATGATCACTGTCCCAAATTCGAAATAACTTACGAGGTTCTTAAAATTATTAAGAAAAAGAATTATGTAAACCTCTTAAAAATTAGTATTCCCTTTAATGATTTTAGAGTTTTCTGAGATAAAAGTTATGTTATTATGATATTATAATGATTAATTAACGAGTTTTTATACCTAATTTTAAAGTTGATTAAGTTTCGAACCAACCAAAAGAAGATTACTCGGTATTTAAAAGATTCTTTCAGTTCAATTGGTTTCTCCTATAGAATTTTTTATTTATATCTAAAACAATGGAAGAAAGAAAATCTGGATTAGAAGATCCAAGTTAATACTACAAAAAATAGGATAGGATGAAATAAGAAAAGCTTATACTTCTACGGTTTGCTTAAATTGATGACTTTTAGGATTAAATTGTGTATTTAGCTGGTCACTAATCTCCACAATATGTTCATACAATATTTTTCTTGTCCATTTTGAAAGTTCAATATCAAGTTTTCCTAATTTTTCTGCAAGTTTTTTCATACAAATAAGCCTAAATTATCTAAAATATACTCTTTAACAATTCAATTAATTATTTACTTAAATTCTTACGAGATTCTCATTGATTTATTACTTATATGACGTACAAACTTAGATTAAAAAAAGTTAAATA
>Ga0307433_1000815_pt1 | contig 20511 bp, 20 predicted proteins | sample SalMarWE160210MG_FD_202166 | JGI IMG/M metagenome (GOLD analysis project Ga0307433, IMG submission 202166) | Salt marsh sediment microbial communities from the Plum Island Ecosystem LTER, Massachusetts, United States - WE1603-210 | ecosystem: Environmental > Aquatic > Marine > Intertidal zone >... | reverse complement strand
AAAGCAAAATCTCATATCGTAAATGATTTTATATGTGAAGCTCGGAACAGCATGCTTTCCTTAGGATTTGAAGAGCTAGTTTTACCAATGTTTATCGAAGATTATGAAATTTATAAGCAGTATGGTCCAGAAGCAGTTTTAATCCTTGATCGTGTGTTTTATTTAGCAGGATTACCTCGTCCAGATATAGGAATTTCTACGGAAAAAATTGCCTTGATAAAAGAATTAATACCAAATTTTGCTCAAATTGAAGATTTAAAAAACATTTTTAGAGATTACAAAAAAGGCGAGATTGAAGCTGATGATTTGATTGAAACTTTTGTGCAAAAATTAGGGATTGAAGATGCAATTGCTTCTCAAATTATTGATAAAATTTTTCCCGAATTAAAACTATTGAAACCAATTCCCTCTAACCTTACTCTACGAAGTCATACTACCGCTTTATGGTTTAAAGTATTAGGGGAATTAGTAAAGAAAAAGAAATTACCATTACAATATTTTTCAATATGTCCCAAATTTAGAAGAGAACAAAAATTAGATAAAACCCATTTATATTGTTCTAACACGTTATCCCTCGTTATTTTGGCAGAAGAAATATCTTTAGAGGATTGTCAGAGATTAAGTTCTCTTTTATGTGAAAAATTAGGCTTTCGAAATAGTAATACTAAAATTAAAAAGGCTACTTCTAAATACTACGCTCCCCAAACTGAATTTGAAATCTTTATCGAACATCCAATCACAAAAGAATGGATTGAAATTGGTGACGGGGGATTATATAGTCCTGTCAGTCTTGCAAATTATAATATTGAGTTTCCCGTATTTAATATAGGATTTGGCGTTGAACGAATATGTATGATACGTTCTCAATCAGATGATATTCGAAAACTTGTATATCCCTACTTTTATGAAGGTATATTCTTTTCTGATGAGGAAATTAGTAAAGCATTAGATTACAAACACTATCCATTTACAAAAGAAGGAAAGGAAATTAAAGATGCTATCATAAAATATGCATTAGATAATAAGAATGTTAAATCCCCAGTAGAAATAAAAGTTTGGGAAGGCCTTATTAAAAGTAGACCTATTGAAGTATATTTATGGGAGAAGGATGAAGGTGTTAATCTTTTAGGTCCTGCTGCGCTAAATGTGGTATGTGTAAATGGAGGTAATATCATTGGTACGACTTATAGTGAAGATAATATAAATTATGTTAAAACTAATATAACATATTTAGAAGGTATTGCAGCAGAAATGGCTTATCAAATTGAAAATTTATTAGATCAAGGAAAAACATTTTATGAGCATAGAGTTAAAATGGTATATAGAGCATCTGAAATAAATTTGAAGGTGGATGATATATTAATGGAATATATTCATTCAAATCATAAAAAGATAGATATTCGAGGTCCTGTCTTTATAGGCCTTTCATTTAAAGTAATAAATGATAATTAATAGTAAAGAACGAGCTAAAATGTCAAAAAAAAAAGTTTTAATTGCTGGTACATTCGATTTAATACATCCAGGGCATATTTTTTTGATAAATGAAGCAGCAAAATTAGGTGATGTTTATGTGATTGTATCCACCGATAAAAATAGAGAAATCTATTCGGGAGAACGCCCAATAATTCCTCAAGAACAGAGATTAGAAGTTATTAAGAATTTAAAGAATGTTAAAGATGCTAGGATAGGAAGGAGTGACAATAATACACTCAAAACTGTTGAGGAAATTAATCCAGATATAATCTTATTAGGTCCAAATCAAAAATATGATGAAAAAACATTAAAAGAAAATTTAAATAAGATAGGGCTTCAAAATATCGAAGTAAGAAGATTGAATTCATATTATGATAAATATAAATTACACTCATCAAGTTTAATAAAAAAAAAAGTTAAAGAAAGCTATAATAAATAAATTGATGAATTTATGAATAATAGTGGTGATATATCTCCGGATAATTATGCAAATTGGTTTGCTCTTTATCGATTATGTCAATTTGCAAAAGAACGAAAATATATAGATATTAGCAGTGTTAGATTTGGTGAATTATTAGGATTAAGTCAACAAACGGGGAGCAGGAGAATTAACGATTTGGAAAAATTAGGCTGGATCAAAAGAAGAATTGACGGAAAATCTCAGAAAATCTCTATAACAAAAGAAGGAGCGAATATTATGCTAGCGATATATAAGGAACTTAAAAAATTATTAGAATCTATCTTAATAATCGGGGAGGTAACCGAAGGTATTCATGAAGGCGGATATTATGTTTCGATTAAAGGATATTTTCAGCAATTTAAAGAAAAGTTAGGATTTGAACCCTATATAGGGACCTTAAATTTACGACTAAGTGATACTGACAACGAACTTTTACGAGAAAAATTACAAACCATCACCCCTATCATAATTGCTGGTTTTAAAGATCCTAACAGGGAATACGGTCCCGTAAAATGTTATGATGTTTATATATCTCAAATGGACAATAAAAACAATAAGAGAAAAGCAGCAATATTAGATATTCAACGCACACACCATAAAGAAAACATTATAGAAATATTAGCTAAACCATACCTTAGAGATTACTTTCATCTTAATGATGGAGATAAGTTAATAATTGATGTAATCAAAAAGAGGAATCAAGAAGAACATTAAACTATTGATTGCAGAGAACCTAAATATTATCTTGGTTTTCAAAATCAGTTATTAGATGCCTAAGTTTAAAATATCTAAAAAATGCAGTCAATATCACTAATATCATAAATATAAATAGTAATTCACCAATATATCCATAAAATTCCGCAAGAATCATTGCAATAACGATATAGAATAACCGCTCTGATCTTGCCATTAAGCCGACATCGAAATCCCCATTATATACATTTTCTGCTTTAGCCCTTGTATAACTTATCATAACTGAAGAAAATAACGAGATTATGATTACTAAGCGAAGGTCTAAAAAATTCCATAAAATTATACTACGACAGTATACAATCAATGCAAAATATATATTAAATTCGCTTAATCTATCCATTATCGAATCAAAAAAACCACCAAATGAAGTAGCCTTACCCGTTAGTCTAGCTATCATCCCATCAATTCCATCAAATATACCTACTAAAAATACACACAAAGAAAAAAGTAAGAGACTGGAAAAGAACACAAGAAATATAATACTCAAGATAGAAAAACTTAGCATTAGTAATGTAGCGATATTTGGAGAAACTCTTATCTTAATTAATAATTTAGCAAGAATTTTAATGATAGGACGAAAAATATATCTTAATCGAAATTTCGAAGCCATCTTTGTAGGAACTCAGTTATTTTGTTAATTCTATTTTTTTAACTCTTTTACTTTCAAAAAAGCTTGAAAACACAGCAATATATCCAAAAATTATGCCTAGCATCTGAAAGACATCCAAACTAAATATAAATAGGAATATCACATCTTTTCGTATGTAGATAAAATTACCAAGTAAATCATAATAGATAATTATATCCCAAATCCTCAACATAAAAAAGGCTATAAATACACATACACTGGTAATCAAATTATAAATAAATAATGCTCTTTTGTTTAAAATAACACCAAAGAACGAAGCAATTAAGAAAATTGTAAATGAGGAAATAAATAGAATTGAAATCAAGTTGATATTAAATGTAAAACTATTGATATATATCGAAAAATGATCAAATGAACCAATGGTTGTCGTTCCTGAAAAAAAAATAAAACCAAATAAAAATGTTATCGCAGAAATTAAAAGTAAGCAACCTATATTGTTTATATAAAAATAATAGGTTGATATTTTATCTAAATCATACTGAAAATATCTTATTCGTGTGATATAATCATGTTTCTTAAGATTTTCTACAAAGTCTAAAATTTCTTTTGGAGTACTATTCGATATACGTTTGAAGGAATAAAGTTCGTATTTTTGTTTTAAATCTGTTAATAATTCTTTAGCACCACTTCTATTTCTTGCTGAACTCTTTGAGCCTTCAAAAAACCATATTATATTACGATCAGTGTCAACAATAACGCCGATATCACTATCATTGACGCCATCTGCTTTATACCATTGTTCATTTTTAAATATGAAAGGAAATAAATTGGAGGACATGAAGCAATCTTGAAATTCTTTTTATTTTTATATTATATTTAATTATAACAATAATATATCTTTTTTAATTTAATAACTTTAAATCATAATCATTAATACTACAGAAAATTTTTATAAAGGATGTGTTCAAAATTGAAATTACGATTAATTCTTAAGACAAATACAAATAAAAATAAAGAAGTATCAATAAAGTTCAACATAGCCCCTAGCAAACACCTAGGCTTTATTAATTTTATAAACTTAGCATTAAATCAAGATAATCCTATTACTCTCTCTTTTGAGAAAATTGGTAAATCAGGCGTTAAGGAAGAAAGCAAAATTGTTGGCAACTTCAAATTTACAGGAAAAGATGATCTATCGTTAACTGCATTAAATGAAGAAATCCAAGAAAATGAACGAAAGAAAAAAAAACAACGTCAAAAACGAGTACAAAAATAAAGTTCAAAATATAATACTAATTTCTATTGGAGATTAATAAATCCAAGTTTTACTAAATTTTTACAGATATTATAGACTTGTTCGTGATTTAATTCTAATTCTCGAGTTATTTGACCAATCGATCTTCTCCCATTAATCCTATAGAAGACATTAATAGAGGTATCACCAGTCAAATAGTATTTCGGGTTTACTTTTTTTGTACTACTAAATTTTGGGATTTGAGTACAATACTCTGGTAAGGTAATATCCTCATCCAAATTTTTTTTTAAAATTTTAAAATCAGATTCTTCATTAATTTTATCTTCAACTGATTTAAACAAATCAATAATTCTTTCTTTAAATTGACCATCGTGTTCTTTTCTCTCCTCTTCAACAAAGAAGTCTAACATATCTTCAAATGATTTGAAATAATCTCGTCTTCCGTTCCAATTTAGAATCTGGTTGATATCATATTTACGTATGAAAGTTTGGGCAATTTTTCTAAGAGTCCTTAGAACATTAACTGCTTTAGAGGATTCATCATAAGTTGCGAGATAAATTAGATTAGGGATACTTCCATCTTTTAAAAATGATAACTTTAATTCATTGTTCGACAATTTTAATTCACTAATCGTTCCAAGATCTTCAAATGAATCTGAAAAAGAATTTAGTGCGGTAAAAAAACCAGAAACCATAATTAAGGAATCACCTTGAGTAAAAATTTTATTAGTCTTATTAGAACTATCAATTTCAGCGAAATTTTTACTTAGTAGCGGTAAACCATCTTTAATAATAACTATATCCCTAATCATAGAATGAATCTAATTCCATTTCAATACTTACTTTTATTATCTAGATAAATTAAAAAACATAAAGAAAATCTTAAAACATCTTGCAATAAAATCTAAGTGGAAGAGAAGAAAAAAAAATGTAATATCCTAGTAATATCTTTTTTATAAAATAATTATTATCTTATAATATTTAAGATATTATGGAATTATTGTAGTAAAAGTAGAATCGCATTGAAAGCATTAATATTATGTGCAGGTTTTGGAAAACGGTTAGGATCTTATACGAATACATACCAAAAGACTATGTTGCCACTGCATGGTAAACCAATATTAGAATATATTTTGAATGGGTTAATTTTTGCCGGTTTAAAAGAATTCATTATGGTTGTTGGCTATAAAAAAGAACAGATTATCAATTACTTTCAAAATGGATCGAAATGGGGGGCAGATATTGAATATATTGAACAAAAAAAGCTGAATGGTACTGGAGGAGCTATACTACTTTGTGAAAGTTTAATCTCTGAGGATCATTTTTACTTAACATGGGGCGATATCATTGTACCTTATGATATCTATAAAAGTGTATATGATATTTATACCAATGAAGGGGAGGATTTCATTTTAGTAACTAATTATACAGAAGATACTTCTCACGGTGCAGCTGTAATTTGTAGTGAGAGGTATTGCCAAAAAATCATTGAAAAACCTCCACCTGGCACAGTTAATTCAAAACTGAATAACTGTGGAATTTTTATACTCTCTAATGAAATATTTAAGATTCTCAAAATACTCAAACCCTCTAGTAGAGGAGAGATTGAATTACCAGAAGCACTTTCCTGGGGAATAACAAAGATGAACTGGAAAATTAGGGTACTAGAAATGCAAGAAAATCAATTCAGAGGAGATTTAGGAAATTTGGAAGAATATGAAAAACTTAAACAAGATATTAACTGGTTAGACAAATTATTTAGCCATTAGAGTTTCATAAAGATGTAAGTAACAACTTCATTTTAAAGCTTAAATATTTCAAATTCTAAAATAGTAACAATATAAAATTGCCAAGAAAAAGTATCATCTTCTAAAAATGAGAATACGAACTCGAAAAAATTTACCTAAAAAAAATATCTTGATAACTATATTGTATCTAATTCCACTTATTGGATTTGGAACGTATGCGGGGTTTGCTTTATATATTATTGATGATATTGCATCATTTACATTGGAATTAGATCCCCCAGATACCAATTATTTTACTCCATTATCGCAGATTTTAGATAATCAATCATATCTAGAACAAACGGCTCACAATTATGATCTTCAATTGGAAAAATATCACATTCCTACAAATATTAGCGTAGATGTTTCCTTTTATAATGATAATTATACTGAAGTTGAAGAATGGCATGGAACAGATAACGGTGCCCTTCAATTGGGGTATACTTTAGCCTCTCAATGTTTTCGTTATAAAGCAGCAGTTAATACAGCTGATCTTGATGAGATTGCTAATGCAACAAGAATGGTAAAAAAATGTGTTTCTGGGTTTAGCAATATGCTGGCAGCACCAAATGGAGGCATCGGACCAGAGTATCCCGGGACTCCCGCTAGGTTTGTGAGTGCTCCAGAAAATAAAAAATATCATGAATGGCTCTTTGATCAAGATTCTGAAAATCCAAATTCTCGTCATTTTAACGGAACAGGTAAATATCATAATTGGAGAGTTCGGTTACATACCAGTAGAGACGAACTTGCGGGCTATTATTTAGGTTTTGCATCAGTCTTAAAATTTATCGATCCTACTGTTAATGAGGATAGTAGATGGTGTGTAGAAAGAATAAAATTATTAACCGAACAAATGATTGAAGGATTTAGAAAAACAAACTGGCTCGTTTTAGGAGGTAATGGAGAACCAACTGGGTCTGATCTCAATCCTATTTTTGAAGGAAGTCCGTGGCAAATTACCTTATTAAGAATCGGTGCTACGGCACTTCCAGAAAAATACGAATCGCTCTATAATTATGCTGCTGCCAAGATGCTTTCAATGAACAGTTTAGGCAAATCTGATAGGGCAAACACCGCATATGATACTTATGCCTTAGCATTTTCTATGGATGTGATGTTCTCCTTAATTATTCTAGAAGATAATCCCCAATTACAATTACACTATATTAAGAATTTTGAAAGAGGCTTTTACGACTATTTGAGATATCATAGGAATGCCTATTTTAATGTCATACATCTTGCGTTTATGACTCTTGTTCCAGATTCTCGTCTTTTTGAAAAACAAGAATATAATGATGAGATGATTAAATGGGATATCCTTGACCAATTATGGAGATTCAACACTTCGGGATGGGGTAATGGAATTAGAAACTATAACTTAACGGTCCGGCCAAATTCAACTCGCGCAACCAGTCTTAATCCAGAAATAGCAAAAATGGAAATTAATCTCAATAGAGCAAAATGGCAAGATTTCTTCGAGAACAACATTTATGGCACTTTATTTGCTTGGCTTGGAGACTTAATTAATTTTAATGATGTTCAATATTTATTACCATTAACCGTTTCGGAAATGGGGGTACATCATTTTGAGTGGGAACACAGCAAGTTTTTTGGAAAAGGAGGGGATAACAAACCGGAGGATAATGGATTGAAACAAGTCATACCTAATTCTTATCTAGTCATCTATTGGATGGGAAAAGCATTCGATATTTTTTAATTATTACTAATATTAAGTTATCTTTTAATTATTATAACAAAGAGTTCGATAAAAATTGGACTCTAAAATCTAAATATATATATTTTAATTTTAAATCTTAAAGTAATATACGTATTAATTTTGTAAGAAATTTGATATCCAAAAAAAAAGTGATGTAGAAATGCCATATGATATAGATAAACACCGATATTATTCAAAACAAAAGTATGAAGCCGCAATAGGAACATTCGCAACAGCAATAGTTTTCTTGTTTGTCGCAATATTGTCTTTAGTGTTGAGAAGTTTTCCCACATTCGACATAATTGCACTTTCTGCCTGGGGATACTGGTTCTTTATTCCCGCATTCTTTATTTTTATAGGTGGTTTCCAACAAATTTATACTAATAATAAATTTAAAAATGCCGTTAAGAATGCTATCTTAGATCGTGGAGGACAGGGAATATTTAACTTAGAAGATTTAGCTCTTGAGGTTGGAATAAAACCAAAAGATGTGCTTAGAGTTTTAGTGGATTTACGAGCAAGGGGAGAGATAACGTATCGTTTTAACTCAGATACAGGAGAGATTATATTAGGTGAAGAAGTTAAATATGCTCCCGTAGAGAACTTTGTAGCTCCTAAAAATCTAGACTCCGCACTTCCTTCAGAAGGAAAAACTTATTGTGTATATTGTGGAAATAAAGTCAGAGAAGGCTCCCAATATTGTGCGTTTTGCGGTTCAAAATTATAAACTGCACTTTTTAAATTCTTTTTTTATTAATTTTTTTTTAGCATCTATATTTAATATAATAAGGATAATTAGATCATGTAACAGCATAGATTAATTAAATAAGAGAGCATTAAATTGCAAAGTTCTGTTCTTACTTTTGGGGAAATTATGTTAAGGCTTTCACCTCCCAATTTTAAAAGATTCACCCAAGCAAGATCTTTTGAAGCAATATATGGTGGTGGTGAGGCAAATGTAGCAGTATCTCTAGCAAATTTCGGAATACCCGTTGATTTTGTGACCCGATTACCTAAGAATGACATAGGCAGGGCATGTATTCAATATTTACGACAATATGGCGTCAATACTGATAAGATTATATTCGGAGGAGAAAGGATGGGAATATACTTTCTTGAAGTGGGTGCATCAGCTCGTTCAAGTCAAGTCATATATGATCGAGCCAATTCTGCGATAGCTACTGCCACACCAGAGATGTTTGATTGGCAAAGAAATTTTAAAGGAGTATCGTGGTTCCACTGGACAGGAATAACACCTGCAATATCTCAAAACTTAGCCGATATATGCTTAGAAGCAATAAAAATAGCAAAATCTAAAGGAATAACAATTTCATGTGACCTTAATTTTAGAAATAAACTCTGGAATTATGGGAAGAAAGCATCAGATATCATGCCAAAACTATTAAGTTTATGCGATATTGCCATTGGAAATGAAGAGGATGCTGATAAAGTCCTTGGGATAAAAGCTCCCGATACAGACATCACTTCTGGAAAAATAGATCCGAACAAATACAAGTATGTGGTTGAGCGAATGGCTCAACATTATCCAAACTTAAAATTTATTGCCATTACATTGCGTGGGTCATTATCTGCTAGCCATAATACCTGGTCTGGAATTCTTTATGATAAAAAACAAATGTATATCGCCCCTCACTATGATATAACTCACATTATTGATAGAGTTGGCGGCGGAGATTCATTTGTCGCTGGTTTGATATATGGTCTACTTAATTTTAAAGACGATCTTCAAAAAGCTTTAAATTTTGCGGTAGCATCATCTTGTTTGAAGCATACGATCTTTGGCGACTTCAATTTAGTGTCTGTAGAAGAAGTACAGAAAATTATGAAAGGAGATCTTTCTGGAAGAGTCACGAGATAAATCAAGTTGTACTAAATATTCATATGAAAAGATAATTTATAACTCACAAATAATTTCTAAAAATAGTATCTAATTTAGTTTTTAAGTGATTATTTTGATCCTAAATAGTGAAAAGATGATAATTACCGCGACCACCGCGAATTCTTGGATATTTCCAAACGTAAAAAATTGGGCGGAAACTACTGATGCTTTAATAGAGGATGTAGTTCAATGTTACGAGGCGGGAGCCGCTATCGCTCATGTTCACCTTCCAAGAGGAGAAGAAGCAGATACAGTAAAAAGAATCAGGGAAAGATGTGATATTATTATCCAAGGAGGGATGTCCAGCTATCCAATAGAGGATAGAGCTCCTGATTTTTATGCAAAACCAGATATGCTTTCAATTATTCTTAATCATCATGATGAGCATTTTACAGGAATAGCTGTAAACCAACTGCATGATCTTGATGAATTAGAACAATACTGTATTACTTGTAAGAAATTTAATATAAAGCCCGAATGGGAGGTTTGGCATACTGGCTCTTATTGGAATTTAGAGTATTTAATTGATAAAGGATTATTAGAACCTCCGCATGTATTAACCCTTTTTTTTAATTGGCCAGGTGGAACTTGGTCTCCTCCTACGCCAGATGAATATCTTCACAGAGTCAAATATATGCCTGAGAATTGTCTCCATACGGTAAGCATTATGGGAAATGAACAAACGAAAATTGCAATGCTATCTATTGCAAATGGAGGAAATGTGAGAATAGGGACAGAGGATTATCCTTTTATAAAAGAAGGACGTCCTGCGAAGAATAATGCAGAGTTAGTTTCAAGAATGATTAAAATTAGCAGAGAAATGAATCGTGAAGTTGCCGATCCTTCTGAAGCAAGAAAAATTATTGGTATATAATACTTAATTAAAAATTAAAGTGTTGTAGTTATGAAACTTAAAGATAAAGTAGTAATAATAACTGGCGCAGGGGCAGGCATAGGAGAAGCTACAGCTAAATTATTCGCTAAAGAAGGCGCTAAGGTCAGTTGTAATTCTATATCTCAATCCGCATTAGGCGTCGTAAATGATATAATCAAGAACGGAGGAGAAGCAATTTTTGTGCAAGGAGATGTTTCAAACGAGCAAGAGGCAAGAAATTTAATTGAGGAAACAATTAAAGCGTATAAAAAGATTGACATCTTGTTTAATAACGCTGGCATTGTTTTGGGAGGAACTATAGATTCTCTTTCCACTAAAGATTGGGATCGAACAATGGCTGTAAATGTTCGAGGCGTTTATTTAGTATCAAAATATGCAATTCCTTATTTGAAGAAAAATAAAGGATGTATCATAAATAACGCTTCTTCGGTAGCTTTCAAAGGAGTTTCTAATCGTGCTGCTTATACCGCATCTAAAGGAGCTGTCCTTTCAATGACGAGAGCGATGGCTTCGGATTATCTTGAAGACAATATTCGTGTAAATGCAATTTGTCCCGGAACTACGGATACTCCTTCTCTAGCAGAAAGAATTAAGAGTCGTGGTGGGGATTATGATAAAGTTAGACAAGAATATATCGATCGACAACCACTAAAACGTCTTGGAAAACCAGAGGAAATAGCAGAAGGGGTTTTATTTTTAGCTACAAATGAATTCTGTACAGGTGTAAGTCTTTTAGTTGATGGCGGTATGACGATGTAAAGATAATATACTCTAAAATCTTATCTTGTGGTCCATCCTCCATCAATCCTTAAATCAGCACCGGTGATATATGAGGATTCTTTAGATGCTAAAAAGAGGATTCCATTGGCAATTTCTTCGGGTGTTGCCCAACGTCCTAATACTCCTTCTTTTTCAAACTCCTTTTTAACCTCTTCATAGGATACACCTCTGTCGCGAGCTTGTTTTGCAACATCGCTTTGTAACATTGGAGTATCAGTTGCTCCGGGTGAAACACTATTTACTCTAACATTATATGGTGCTAAATCTAACGCTAATGCTCGTGTATAACCAAGAACCCCTGCTTTCGTTGAACAATAGTTAGCATGAGCTACCTGGCCGATGTGAGCCGCAACAGAAGCTAATGTTATAATTGACCCAAATTTTTGTTTTTTGAAATACGGAACAGCATATTTACACGTATAATGTGTACCTTTTAAGTTAACATCAATTAACAAATCATAATCTTCATCTGGAAAAGTCTCGACGGGACCTACTCGTACAACACCAGCATTCACAATCAAAACATCAATTCTTTCATATACTTTAATAACATGCTCCATCATCTCTTTTACTTCTTCTGATTTTCTCACATCAATTTTCATTATTGTAGTCTTATTTTGTTCTTCTTCTCTTAGCATATTAAATGTTTTTTTTAAACCTTCTTCATCGATATCAGATAAGATTTGAATAGCACCTTCACTTGCGAATAATTTCGCTGTAGCTTGTCCAATACCTGAAGCTGCACCTGTTAATACAACTATTTTATCTTCCATTCTCATTTTAGATAACCTCTATTTTACTACTATTTCTTTATTTAGTTTAGACAATCTTTCACATCCAGAATCATTGACTCGATAACAATCTTCTACTCCTACCAACCCTTGCCCGCGAACATTGAGCCATACTTCGAGATCGAGGACCATATTTCTTTCAAAAGGTACATCCATTGCACTACTAGGACCAAATAAGTGAGTTTCTTCACACTCAAGGCCAATGCTGTGTGCTGTAATCAGATAAAAGCCCCTTTTGGTTAATGATTTTAAATAATTTGTTGCTTCCACTTTAAATTCTTTAGCATTAACTCCTGATTTAATATTATCTGCGCAAAATTCTTGAACTTGGATCATATACTCCATTGCTTCTTGTGCCTTCTTCGGAACTTCACCAATTACTACCCCTCTACTAACATCTGAAATATATCCTTCCCAGACTGCACCAAAATCAAATCGAACAATATCATTCGGAGTTACAGGTGTTCCTAATCCTGGAGCTTCTGGATCTGACGATCCAATACTCATAGTTAAATGATCCCATCCCCACGCCCCCTCATCTACAATAGTTCTTCTTGCAAGTTGCAAAAGCTCAGTATCCTTCATATCTAATTTAACTGCTTCTATACAAGTGTTTATTGCTTTTTCTGCAACTTCTGTTGATTTCTTTATTCTTCTTATCTCCTCCTCAGTTTTAATCAATCGCATTCCAATAAACGCTTGATCTCCATTAACAAATTTTGCATTAGGAAATTTTGCTCGTAAAGCTTCAGATTGATATCGTGGCATATACGACTCAAGACCTATAGTTTTATCTACTAAACCCCATTCCTCGATTTTTTCTATAAGCTTCTTTACTGCGCCTTCTAGGGATCCTACGCGAAAAACATCACTAGGAGGTACCCACGAAAATTCTTCTACGCTATCATATAGCGACCATACAATAGCACTCTCCTCACCATCCTTACGGACTAAGGAAAGATTAGGATACTGATTAGATAAAACATATAATATTGGATTGGGCGCTACATGAGTAACAGGTAAACCAGTTGTATAAAATACATTTACTGGTGTTGAGGCAATCAATAAATCAATATTATACTTGTTCAATACTTCTTGAGCTCTTTTTTTACTATATCCAATTGGTTTAATCATCATTTTTCACAATTATCGAATATTTAAAGATTAGAATTCAATTTTAATAAAAAACTTTTTAGATTTTTGTTAATCATCGATTAGATTCATTTTTCTAATTTTTACTTTTTTGTATTGAACAGCTTAATAAGCTATAAATATCTTAAAAATTTTTCTCAATTATGGAATTTGTTAAATATGGACTTATTGGGAGTGGAGTCGTTTGGAAATACCATCAATTTGGGATAAGAAATATTCCTAAAATGAAAATCAAATCATTATTTGATATTAATGAGAAAAATGGGAAAAAAGTCGCTAAAGCTGGAAATATGAACTATTATTCTGATTTAAACACATTTCTTAAGAGTGATATTGATGCCGTTATAGTAATGACACCCCACTATCTCCATGAAAAATATGTTATAGCTGCCGCAGAAGCGGGAAAGCATGTATTATGTGAAAAACCGATGGCTACGACCCTAGAAGGGTGTGATGCAATGATTAAAGCGACAAAAAAAGCAGGAGTTAAATTTATGATTGCTGAGAATCACAGATTCTTACCCGCACATAAATATATTATGGAAGCAATACAAACTGGATTAATAGGAAAAGTTTTTTTAGTACGCGCTTACGAAGGAGTGAATGAAATAAAAGGGTTAATGAGAGAGGGATTTTGGAAAGGACACCCTATATTAGCGGGAGGAGGTGCATTGATTGACATGGGAGCTCATAAATTTGCCACTCTTAATTGGATTCTAAACGATACAATCGAATCTGCTTATAGTTGGATAACAAAACAATGCACTAATTTAGAAGAAAAAGCAGAAGATAATGCCATGGCGCTCATTAAATACAAAAATGGGACAATTGCCGATATAACAGTTAGTTTTTCTGTAGTATCTCCCTTTAATAATAGTTTAGAATTATATGGAACAGAAGGTACAATTATTGAGAGTCATGAGTTAATAAATCCAATTAAGATCTTCTCTAAAAACGAGCAAATGGGGAAAAATGCAAAAAAGTGGTATGTACCAAAAATTGAGCATGGACCATTCCCTCTTTATTATGAGTTGTCTATGAGAAATGAAGATTCCCATTTTACTGATTGTATTATTAATGATACTATTCCTAAATTTTCTCCTGAACAAGCAAGAGAAGCTATTTATGATGTTTTATTATGTTATCTCTCCGCTAAAAAAGAAAAAACTGTCTCGCGTGAGGATTTAAACGAAGTATATAATACGGTTGGTACAAAATCTATCTTAGAAGGATTAGAAGAGTTTGTCCAGAATAATTGCCCAGAATAACTTACAGTGTAGAGTGAAATATAGATTGGTTTAAAATTTTCAGAGATATCTCGAGTTTCGAGTTAATTTTTCACAGAACTCAGGACTTTTTTGTCTATAAAAGTTAGAATTAATGAAAGTTATGTTTGAGATGCTGGAATAGATTCACATGTCTAAATACTAAATTCCTCTGCAAAAAGATCAATTATAATTGGTTTTTAATTTCTTGATACTCTACAATTTTCCAGTTTTGACAATTTATATGTCTTTGATTAACATTAATGATTTATTAGAGACGCACTTTAATATAGGGAATTATTTCTATTTTTGAATATGAAAATTTTAGATGATGAAAAATTTATCAGAAATGTGGAAAACTTAATTGATCCAAAGGAAGTTAGCCATTTATATTTCTTCCAAACATTCAAAAAGCTATTACCTCGCTCCCTTTTTAAAAAACTATTAATTAAAACTTCAAAAAAGACTCCCTACATGGGTTTTGTAATTGAACCTTATTGTCTGTTTTTATTCTTTAAGCTTAAAAATATCGAGAAGGCAAAATCATTATTGCCGGAACGTTATGAGTTGAAAAAATCTAGAATTTTTGCTGATGAAGAACCAGAACATTATCTGGGAATGGGGGTTTTCAATACCCGAGCAAGTACTTTTTGGGGTTCTAGACTAGAAACATATCTCATTGCAGAAGATAAAGAAACTGGTCTTATATCCTGGATTTTTATCGATATTCTGAGCAATACAATAATTGCACTCCCTTCAGTAGGAGTTGCAGATAGAAACAGTAAAAATGCGATATATACGACTAGCTCAAAGGGAGATATACTACTGGATTTTAAAGAAGACAAAACTGACCGACAGATAATCTTAACGGGTAATATTACCAATGGAAAAATGCGTAGTCTTGATCAACCCCTTTGGGTAATGGGAAATTCATCTATCGGTCACAGTAAAAAATTTTCAGATAATAAAAATGATGATACACTTGCTGTAATATTTGATCCTGCTGAAGTTGAAAAGGCTTTAGACATTCCTATTGAGGATATTCACTTAAAGTATAATACACTTTTTCCGGATTTAGCAGAGCCGGAACTATGCAAGGCATTATGTTTCCCCTTCGCTCAGCACTATATTGCCGACAGTCCAGGCCGTCGCACCTACATCAAAGATATCAATGACATGATCGAAAATTATAATAAAATTGCAGATATGGAAGAAATTCAAACATTTTCAACTAGAGGTATAAAGAGAATGTTATTATTTGGAATATCTTTATTTATGGTAATCTTTATTTCCCTAATTATTATATTGATAATCAATCTATGAAGATGGATTAAAAAAAAAATACAAAGGTTATATAAATGAACCAAGAAGAAAACAAGAAATTTATAAAAAAGACAGAATCTCTTGTAAAACCTCAAGATGTAACTGCCATTAGTTTTTTGAGCAGTTTCAGTAAATCTCTTCCTAAAAAAACACAACATAAATTTACAGAGAGCGGCAAGAAAAAAGTTCCTTATATGGGATTCATAGTAGATCCCTATGGTTTATTTCTATCTTTTAAGATAACAAATACTTCAGCAGCGCAAGAGATGCTCCCCGATGGATATGAATTAGCAGAAGCCTCATTCTTTAAGAACGATGCAAAGTTTCCCATGGCAATTGCAAGCGTATTTACCGCTCGAACATCAGGATTTATAGGCATGAGACTCGAGTTTTATATTATTGCTCGCAATAAAGAAACCGGGATGTTATCTTGGATCATTTGTGATTATGAAACGAATACTAACAGCTATGACCCAAAAAATGGATTTTGTGGGTACACTTGTGATCCAGCCGTGTATACAACCACATACTTTGGGGAGTTACTGGTTGATATTAAGAATCGCACCAACAATAAAGAATTCATTGTATCGGTTGACTTAGAAAAAGGTAATTCAAGGGAATTGGACGAATCTCTCTGGATTGAAGGAAATCTTATTGTCGATTATGGTGGCGAGCTAAAAAGTGATTTTTCAGAGCCTTTCAGCCTGATTTTTGATGCAGATATGGTGAAAGAAGCGGTAAACATACCTTTAGAAAATGTTTCAATCAAGTCAAACTCCTATCTGGGTAATATTATTGATCCTGTTAAGCCAGTTAATGCTCTTATCTTTCCTTATAGTCAGCACTTCATTATTAAGCAAGACCTGGAAAAGTATGCGGTTAAAAATCAAAAGGACTTAGATCTTCAAATAAAGTCTTTCCTTAGCAGAACTGGATTTAAAGCCATGTCGGGTGATGATATAAAAAAACCCATTTATAGAATGATCTTAATTTCTTACGTAGGACTTATCAGTACAATTGTATTTTTACTAATACTACTCTTCCGATAAGTTTGGGTAAAAAACTCATTTTTTACCTTTCATTAATTTCTTGGCAGCTGCCAATCCTGTAAGAATCGCAATGGGTATTCCAGAAGGACTATATACCCATTGACCAGCTTGGAGTATATTTGGAATAGGAGTTTTCACAGATTTAGTCATTTTAAGAATATCTTGAACCACAGGAATGGGATTCTCAAACGTCCAACCTGTTATTGCTCCTTCAGAGCTTCCTACTCTGTTTGAAATGCTGACGGGTGTTAAAGAGAAACGAAAGAGAATCTTATCTTTGATTTTTGGGTATACGGATTTTGATAAAACCTCTATCATGCGATTCTCGACTTCTATTTTGAAATCTTCATACCATCCTCCCTCTTGGACCTTTTTCATGAGATCATATTCAAAGAGAATGCTCACTATTAATCCAGTCTTTCCTTTTGGAGCTAAGGTGGGATCTCTAAGCTCTGGAATGGAAATCTCATATGTATTCAGTTGGCAATACTCGTCTAACCACTGCATAATGGCTTCTTTGGGAGTTGTTTCGAAATTCTTAATAATTGTATTTAATGTACTCCAAGTTGATTCTCTTAAACCTTTTTTTGATGGAGTATAAAAAAAATGACCGTTCGAAATCGATTGAAATTTGTCGAGAGGTTCATCTATCCCTAGGAATATAGTAAAGACTGAATCTCCGCCTCGACTCAATAGAAATTTCTCTTTTTGAATTGATATCTTGCGAGAAACTTTTTCCTCTAAATCACGCAATTTAAGAAATCGATATAAAGATTTCAAATCCGCGCACCAAACAAGCTTTTCATAGGAAAACGTGTTACCTTCAATATCAGTTAGCTTGCTTTCAGCAGGAATGACTTCGTGTATTTCTGTACCATATAAAATTGCCCCTCCCCAATCAATGATCTTTTGCATGAGAGCTTCTGGAATTTTACCTGTACCCCCCTTTGGATAAAAATAATCAAGGTAAGTGTGAAAATATCCTAAGGCAAAAAAAGTAGGCGTGCTCCTGAAGAAATGTTGTGTCATAATATTGATAAGTGATTGGTTTGAAGTCATTTTTTTTAGAGTATCTTCAACCGGATCCTTCCTTCGATTTATCCGGCGAATAGTAAGAAGGAACTTGCCTAAATAGGGAAGAAGTTCCTTAAAAAGATAACCTATCTCTTTTTTAATGTCTCTGAAAATAGGATTATCAATCTCATTTAGAATGGCCATGTCTTTCAGGATTTTTTCGATTAACAAGAAAATTGCGGCAATGTCCTCTTTATTATTGGGATACAGCTTTTCTAATAGAGACTGATATTCATATATACTTTCCTCTGACGTGAAGTGTAAAATTTCATTCTCAATACCAATCGAAACCGGACTTTTAAGTAGTTCAAGTGAAATTCCAAGATCTTTTAATAAGGGTCGCACGGCTCCTGAATTTTCAATGGACCTCGGACCAGTATCAAAAACAAAATCATCTTTTTGGATTGAACTTAGCAAGCCACCACAATTTTTGTTCTTTTCAATTAAAAGAACATCATGTCCCGCCCTTGATAAATAAGCCGCAGCGGTTAAACCCGCCATCCCCGCTCCTACAATGATAACTTCATGAGTTCTAGTCGTCATGCTAACCTGCCTAATTTTATACTTAAATCCCACATCTTTTCTGCGACTACTCGGTCCGAGGCAGGAGGTGCAGGCTCCTCTTCGTAAGTGAGGTTGAAAAACTTACCACTCACACCCTCAATATCCTTCGAAACCCCAAGATAGTATAAGGATTTAGCGGATATCCTTGGCGATCTGTAAGAGGGTTCGATGAAAACCCTCTGGAATAATCCAGTACTTTCTTCTCCCATGTTGGTTTTTACATTGCCAGGATGCATTGCGTTAATCGTCACGCCACTATTTCGGAAGTAATCATTAAATTTGATCATTGTAAGAAGTTGGGCAGTTTTTGCTGATCCATAGCTTTTGAGTCCCGAATAACTTCGCTTCTGCCAGGTGAGATCATCTAATTTCAAACCAAGGATGGCAAAGCGGTGGCCCTCAGAGTTCACTAATATAATCCTGCATTTTTGCTGGGCTTTAAGTTTATCCTTCAAAATGAAATTTAAGATAAAGGAGCTTAGATGGTCTACTTGGAAAACCATCTCAAGACCATCATCAGAGAGCGTTCTCTCCGGCAAATAGACACCTGCGTTATGAATGAACACATCGATATTCAGATCGGAATTTGCAAGTTCTTTACCAACTTTCTTCACCTCGGAAATGTGAGCAAAATCTACGAGCTTGTATTTGCATTCAACTCCAAAATCCCGTTTGATTTCATCGTATAGATTTAAGGTTTTTTCCTTGTTTCGGTTTATCACTAACAGGTTCGCTCCGTGTGAAGCATATTCTCTTGCAGTGAAATATCCAATTCCAGACGTTGCTCCAGTTATCGCAACTAAACGCCCTTTAAAATCTTCTTGGCATTCCAATGGCTCTGCATTGCTATTGTGGAGCATTGCCATGATATTGGATACCCTATACTGTCCCAAGTATTTGTATCTATTCAAGGATAATCACCCGAACACTTTCCTCATAAACTTTCGATACCCTTTACCTAAACCTGGAATATTATCGAGAATATCACCCCAGAGATCATAATAGTCCCTTTGATCTATGATTTTTCCATTATCATTCAATATCAGACGACTTGCCCCGAATATCTTCGAATCAGGAGTTTTCTTAAAACTTAACCCCATCTCCCATTCAAAAAAAATGATATTCCCTTCAAAAAGAATATTGACAATTTTCATTCTTAAATCTTTAGATCGCTCAACTAATCGTTCAGTCATAGCTTTAAATTCTTTTTTACCTCGAATTTCTTGAATAGTATCGCGAAAATATATCTTATCGTCATAATATGGGAGGATATGGGACCAATCAGGTTTACTTTCGGTGTTATAAATCTTAGTCCATAATTCGACAAATTGTTCTTTACTTTTAATTCTAAAGCTCATGAATATTTTCCCAAGTTTGATTTTTTAAAGTAATTTCTAATATAAGATAAAAATTTGCAATAAATAAATAAAATTCATTAATAATTTTTAAGTCATAGATTTTATTAAAGTTATATACAATGCTTTTTGATGGGAAATTCAACGAATGGGTGCAGGACTATACCATAGTTCAATGTTCTTTCAGTGTAGAGTTATTCTGAAAGAATGGCATGAAATCCACTTTTCAAGATCCAAACGGATAACAGAATTCCTTATATAATCATTTATGGTGCGAAGCGCATATCTTTTTCTCTGAATGGACGAAAATAATGCATTGGAATCCG
>Ga0307433_1000813_pt1 | contig 20518 bp, 35 predicted proteins | sample SalMarWE160210MG_FD_202166 | JGI IMG/M metagenome (GOLD analysis project Ga0307433, IMG submission 202166) | Salt marsh sediment microbial communities from the Plum Island Ecosystem LTER, Massachusetts, United States - WE1603-210 | ecosystem: Environmental > Aquatic > Marine > Intertidal zone >... | reverse complement strand
AACGTGATATTCCAATCAGACGGATAGGAGGTACAAGTGGCGAATGTATGTATCAATGTAGAGCTTTGTGAGTTCAGAACGGGGGAATTGATAAACGAGCTCAGGCGGCGCCACACCCTTACGAAAGAGGATCTATTTGAGCTTTCCCCAAAAGAGCTCGTCGCCATGCTTGAGCAGTTTGACTGCCCACAGCCGATTATCAAGCAGCTGAAAGAGTGGGCTACCCAGCCAGTAGTAACCATACATAGCCTCATAGCTTGGAAAGAGGCGTGTGTGGACAGTACAGGATAGCCATTCCTGAAAATGTGAGGTAGAAATGACAGCTACCGATAAGGCATTAAAACTGATTCATGACAAGGAAATTAAGTACTCGAGAGATTTTGCCAAACTGATGTGGCCAGAATCTCCATACTGGAAGGTCGTGTACAACGTTGGCAATGGAGCTACCAAAGGGGCAGGGATGTGGAGAAGTGGTGGCTCGTTCCTAGGCAGATTGCATAGTGCAGGTTTAATCTATCAGTTTCTACCTGGTGAGCGAATACGCCTTACCGATAAGGGCAAGGCACGAATAGCTGACATTCTCCTGAAAGAATGTATGAGAAGGTGAGGAACCATGAATAAAACTAAAATCGAGTGGGTAAAAAACCCTGACGGCAGCCAGGGATATACACTCAACAGCAAAACGGGCTGCACAAATCACACGCCAGAGGGCTTATGCCTGGGGGGATTGTTTCCCTGCTATGCCTTCAAAGTAGCCCATGCGAGATTGAAGCCTTTGTATCTGGCGAATAGTAATTGGTGTCATTGGAATCCACCCGAGAACGGATATTATGACCCCTTCTATCCCCGCTTTTGGGAGAACCGATTGCTCACTGTGCCGGCTAGACCGGACACTGAACCAAAAGGCAAGGGCATCTTCCTCGATGATATGAGCGACTGGATGCTGGATTGCTGGCGAAGCGACCAGACTAGGGCTGAGCTTCAAATGATGCGAGAACACCCCTGGCATCGGTTTTATACCTTGACAAAACAACCTCAGAACTTAATCAAGTTCTTGCCCTTCCCCGATAACTGCTGGGTGGGCGTGACGGCTACAAATGATGCTACCTATATGGCAGCATTGGAAGGCTTGCGTGATATTACCGCAAAGGTGAAATTTATTTCATTTGAACCATTGCTTGAGGAGGTCATCAATAATAATCGAGACCATGGCTTTTGCAACTTACTTTCATTCTGCTTTATCAATTGGCTCATCATCGGCGCTTGCACTGGCACGAAGAAAGACATGGAAGAACTTTGCAGGAGGTATCCTAACCTAATCCTCATACACTGGAGGGGGAATATCTGGACAGCACAGCCTAAAATCGAGGACTTGATGGAGATAGTCGAGGCTGCGGACAAGGCGGGCATACCAGTGTTTCTGAAGGATAATTTGAAGCCGTTATTCGGCGTTATGACTTCAGTAGATGTAATTAATTATGGGAATTTGAATAAATCCTATCTGCTTGAAGAGATTACCTTCAATGAGGACAACCAAATAATAGCCCATAAGCTGAGGCAGGAGCTACCGTCTATACCTTCAGAATGACAGAGATAAAATGAAAATGGGAATCCATGTTTACCGCTGCGAAAACCCGACTCGGACTCGTGCAATGTGTCCCTATCACAAGCACTTATGTTATGGGGAACGCCAAGACTTCTATGATACCCGCCGAATATTCTTTGATTGTGGCACAGTTGCAGATTACGGCTATGGCTATTATGACCCACCAAAACAATATAAGCGTATTGTCATCTTCAAGGATGAAAGTGGTTATACAGCATGGGTGCCGTATGCAGGCTGGGAGATGCTGGCTCGCCAAGTCCCCTTGAGCCGGGCACGAAGTATTGCTAAAAAGCGGTTAAAAAGCGGGGGGCGCATTATAGAACGATAGTCTAACCCCAGAGGAAATACAAGAGATAACATGAAGACAGCTATTACTGAAAGACAGGAGGGAAGATGTATAAGTCAGAAGTTCAATTAAAACAAGAGGCAACGGACATTATTGCCGAACAATTAAGGGCAGCTGAAATGCGACAGGGCTGCACTAATTATACTTATTACGCCGAAATCCTATTAAGGCAGCTAGAGCCGATTATATGGAAATATGCACCTTTATCAGGAAGGCTAAGAGGAACAATGAACTGGGAAGATGCCCTTATTCTGAAAGCACGACAGGAGGAAATTGATGAGGCTGAACAAAGAGGGGTAAAGAAGGTGGTGGATTGGATGAAACTACATAAAGCCTACTTATGCTTTGATGAAAGCGACCCCGCCGAAATTAAGAATCTTAATAAAGCGTGGCAAGCCTTTCTAAAGGAGTGTGGGAAATGAAAGGAAGAAAGCCTAGAACTCTAATCCAATCAGAATGACAGAGAGAAAGGAGAAGATGAGATGAAAATTTTGGAGTTTAAGACTGTAAGCCCATTATTTGAAATGGAACGAGATGGTGCCAAGCCATTCACAATTAGAAAGGTTGAATACAACGACATGCGGCACCGAGCACTTTCCCAATGGAATCCTGAATATAAATGGGCAATTAAAATAATTAACCCTGCCACGGGAGATAATTTTGTGAGGGAAATCGCAGCCGTAAGTTATTTAAGATATTTCGACTTACGTGAGGCACGATTTGGGATGCTAACAGATTGGCAATCGTGGCTGGTCGTTCTGGTCTTGCTTCGGTGTTCAAGTTGGCGTGATGATTGCACTTGTGTTTATTTGGATTATGGTCGAGGAACGAGTACAAAGGAGATAGCTTAAAGTGCATACCCTAAAACAGAACGATACCATAATAATTGAGTGAACAAGGTGGGATAAAATGATTGACGCAGCTACTAAGAAGAAGTTCCTGAAGAAGTACTCCGCTAACCTCGAGCGATCGGAAAATCGAAACCACTATCTGAGGTATGCTAGGCACTTCCTGGATAATGCCGAAGGTCTCGACCGGGCCTCCATAGACAATTACATCGAGAAGCTCCAGAAGAAGTTTAGCCCGGGTACGGTTAACTTCGCCTTTCGTGTGATAAGAAGGGTGTTTGCCGTCAACGAGCTCACCTGGGAATACCGGCAGGGAGAGGCGCCAGCGATCGGGCAAAGAGACGAGTACCGGCCCCAGCTCTCTCCTAACGTCATAGAGCTGATGATAGTGGCAGCCAAAAGTGGTAAGCTGTTCCCCGATGAGCAATGTTTCGTTGCTCTCTCTACTGTCTTCGGATTACGTCGTGAGGAATTGGCAAATCTGCGGCCGGCAGACCTAAACCTGAGAAGTGGCGCCATTTATGTCGCCACGGTCAAGTCCGGGAGACAGCGATATCACCTCATACCTCAGGAGATAGAGCCATACCTGGCAGCGCACAACTTCGGAGATCGCTACGCCGTGGCCACACTATCCCAGATGTTCAAGAGGATTTTGGCGAAGTCAGGTGCCGGCGCATTAAGGGACCGCCGCCTCGGGTGGCACTCAATCCGCCGGGCACTTCTTGATAGTCTTGTCGACGCTGGCGTAAATGTTCTGGCCGCCCGGGCTTTTCTTCGATGGAAGGCGGCCGAGGGGGACATGGCCATGCCGTCTAGGTATTACGGAAATGTCGTGGTGGACCTGGCGGAGTCCGGCCCGGTGCTGGAAGAAGCAAAAGGTGATGAAGAGATATTCGAGAAACACCCATTCTTACCATTTTGGAGGTGAAGATGCCTGCAACTGAAGCTATATGTTGTCCTTTGTGCGGTTGGTGGCGAACAATTCCTTATGGAATTGACGAGCAAGGAAATCCCCGGGAGGTCCGCTTTGACAAGGTGGATCCGTCAGCTTCTCCTATGTGGCGGAAGCAGCAGCTCACCGGAGCCGGCCGCGGTAGCCCAAACGCTAAAGTTGAAACCCTGGACAGCAAGGGGCTCGAGGATCTACCCGAGCATATAAAGGATCAAGTGAGAGAGCAGTGCCACAGAATACTAGAGGTCTTGGAGGGATAATGAAAAAAGTGTTAACTTCGGAGAGTACAGCAGCCTTGCTTACTGAAATAAGTAAGACGGTCGCGCCGGTATTAGAGAGTCCTGCCTTTACCACAAAGACACGAAACGCTTTTGTTCTCATCATGGACACAATGAAGCGTGAAACCGGTGAGATTTTCAGTTACATGCCGGAAGGCGAACGCAAAATTATATTGGATGCCTGTATAACTTGGATGGATATAGGTCTTGTTCTGGGCAACTCCCCCCAGGCTATTGTGGATATATTACTCAGTATCAAGGCGAAGGTCACAGAGATAGAGAGCTGACATGGGGGAGGTCTGCAAACACCTAAAGTGGATTATAGATAGCCAGAACATCGGGACCTGCGCCAACCCGGAATGTGAAGAGAAAAGACAATTCCCCTTATGCAAAGGGGATCCAGTAGTAGTATTGAGAGAGAGTAAATGCAACAGCCAGATCGGGAAAGAAGAGGTTAAAGAGGTGAAGGAAAAGCCACGCAAGAGGGGGAGGAGGAAAAAGGGCAACTTACATGAGCGAAGCGTGTACTATGAAAATCGCAAGGCGCCTATAATTGCTGACCTCTTCGACATGGGCCGGACGGCGACCCGCGAGAAGTGGAATATACCAAAAGGAACAATAGGTAAACTCGAAAGGCGATGGCTGACAGAAAAGCAACGGTCTGAAATAACATCTGATGGCCCGCAACCGAAAACACAAAAAGACGGGCTGCCGGTGTTTCCCGAGTTCTCAACGACGTGGGACCCTACGGTTCAGGTGAAGTGGCTAGAGATGTGGCCAGCGGTATACATAGTCGTCAGCAAGACTAGAGTTCGCACTGTTCGCACTGTTCCCACCTAATCGTGTCGTGGGATTCCGACCCCACCTGGCAGGCGGAACCAGGTGTGAACTATCACTAGCATCACTTTGCATCACTATGCACCACTTTGTATCGGTTTCTGACGGAATGTAGCGGTTCTACCAGCTCAAGACCAGCTCTCCTCTGAGGGAGTGGCAGGGAGAGAGGGCAAGGCAGGATAGCTGGACACTAATAAAACACGAACATCATAGAATATCATTGACATGATCAGCACATAATTTCTAATTAGCTTTGCCAGCTATGGGTTTATACGGGTTTAGGCTATAGCCTAAATCTTCCTATAAGAATATCTTGACAAGCCTGAATTGTATTTGATATTCTTATTGTTATAGCTAATTGAACCTTAACAATTGAATATGAGCCAAAACTACTGATCCAAATTCCTGAATGATGCCTCAAGGAAAAGGGGGTGAACGATTGAACGCATTACAGGAAGAAGCCAAAGAGGACATTGAACGCAGACATAAGGTCATTGAACAAGCCTTGAAGGTGAAGCGAGGGTTTAGACCTGAAGCTCACCGAAGGCACATGAAACGAGCTGACGGACAGGAACCAGGCAAAGGCTATGACACTCTGCCGACACAGACAGGCTGGATAGCAACCGATACGGGCTTTCTCTGGGCGACCATTGACTATGCAAAGCTGTTCTCAATAGCCAAGTCCTTCGCTATCAAGGCTAAACTCCAAGACCAGCAAGACCTACTCCACGACATCATAGAAGGGCTAGCCAAAGCCTCTATTCGTAAGCTAGCCAACGGAGAGGACTTTACCGAGCAAGAAATGGTGAGGACAGCCGAGCATATCAAGGATAGGTATTGGTATAAGCGGTATGCCTACTACTACGGAATAGATTGCCACCATTGTAGCAAAGAGCAGAGAGCCAAGTGTAGATATAATTGGGGGCATAGCGATTGGGCATATACCGATTGCCAAAGAGCAATCCAGCTAGAGAGCCTAAACCAGCCTATAACAGATAGTGAAGGCAACCTTACCGAACTCGGCAATCTCATAGTTGACGACAACGCACTAGACCTTGAAGCGTGGACAGACGCTAAAACATTCCTGATAGGCGCACCGATAAGGCTAAAGGCAATAGCTATGAAACGAAGCAAGGGCGAAGCATTGACAGGTGCAGAACGCAAGTATCTAACGAAGCTACGCAAACGAGAACAAAAAGTCTTATTCCAGGGGTAACGATTTGGGGATTTCGGCACTCTATAATAGTGGAAGCATAGCGTAGGCTAGCGAGGACAGCTACGATGTGCTTACTACTAGGCGAACTAGCGGGACTTGCCCGTCTGCTAGCTAGCCAAAGGGGGTGTTCAAAATATCACAACAACTTAATATCGTGGGCAAGCGTTCAGGCGAGGGCTTTGTAACTCACAAGGCGAAGCTGGCAACTGCCTTATCTCGCTGTTTAGCGGATAGGCTTTCGCTGATGGACTTTACCATTGGGCGAAAAGGCTTACTGAACTACATTAAGGCTTTGGGGGGTAGCAACATCGTCAAGATTGTTCCTGCCTCTAACGGCAAGGCTAGCGGTGAGCAGATTGCTGAGAAACGGCTGAAAGTAGTTTGTGGTGCTAATGTCAGTTTGATTGCCGATAGTGCTTGGATTGGGGAAAAGACTCCGATGGTATTTGCCGATGTCCGAGTGTCCCCACAGAACATAGTCAATCCTAACATCTCCAGCCTAGAGCTAGCAGAGGCACTAAACAGAGTTCTCCCCTTTACTACCGATGACGAGAAAAGACCGATACTCCAAAACATTCTCGTCAAGGCAAGTGGGGGGAAACTTGTTTTGGTAGCTTCCGATGGTGCTAGAATGGCGATACAGAGGCTTGACTATGACGAGGGCATTGACAATGCCTGCCTAGTCCACAAAGACGACCTGAAAGGCATCGCTAATGCCTTGAAACGAGCAAGGCGTGTCAATATCGGTTTTACCTCTAGCGGTGAAGAGCTTGACGGAGTGGCTCTTGTTATTGAGACAGAGGCTATTCGCTACCGATTTATCGGTAACGAAGGCACTTATCCTGATTATGAGGGCATTATCCCGACAGAACTTAACTGCTTGGCACATCTTGACAGCATAGAGGCTGTCAAGGCACTTGGTTCGCTAAAGGCTATTGCCGAAAATCCTAAGTCCTTCGCCATTGACCTGACGATTGGCGAGGGGCGAGTGCTTATGGCTAGTCCTGACGAGAATGGCTCTAGCACTATCCCTGCCGATACCGATGGAAAAGGCGAGGTTAGGATTGATGGCAAGTATCTTGCCGATGTCTTGAAGGTTTGCGGTGGAATGGTGGACTTGACCTTGACCAATGCCTACTCCCCGATGATGTTCAGCACCGATGGCTACTCCTGCGTTGTAATGCCTATGACTAGCGTCAAGGCTAACGAGGCACAGAAAGCCGATAGGAAAGCACAAGCCACAGCACAAGCCGAAGCCAAAGCCGAGAAGCCAGCGAAATCCGTAGTGAAAGCCAAAGCTTGATAGAACGCTTGACCGAGAACAACCACGCACAAAGAGGCGGCGGTAGCCGCCTTTTTGTGCTTTTTTGTAGGGGTATCCCTGCCCTGCGTGGCGTGGAATACCCCTTTTTTGTGTGTGGCGTGGGCAAGAAAGGGGAAAAGTGATTTGCGACTTCTGTGGCAAAAGCGTCGCTGGTCTGATAAACCTGCGTGTTTATACTCGACAAGGCATTCAGGTCTGCAACGAGTGCTACCAAACTATAAACAGCCAGTGCCACAAACCATACTCAAAGGTAATGGACAAACTAGCTCTAGCTGAAGCTGGTTACCATGTCAATCGCAAGATGGCAAAACGTTGCTAGAAAGGAGGTGAACCATGGGTAAAATCCGTTGGAGTGCCGTGTCGGTAAGCCAAGCTGCGGACAATGCAGCGAAGGAAATCGAGGCTATCTTTGAACCGCTGTGGAAGGCAGACAAAACCATCAGGGATGCGATGGAAATCGAAAATCTCCCCGATTATATGAAAAGCCGCCTTATATCCATCGATTCTGAGATACGCCGCATAACCGGTGTTAACTTACAGAGGGATGGTAGTGCGTTGCTCGGCTGCATAGCCAGGCTCCGCGACGACATACCCGAAGGAGCAGTGGAAGCAGAACAGGCGGCTACCCGACACGGAAAAACGGGAAGTCTCTTTGGATAACTGACCGAGGCCAGGTCGAGGCCGAATAGGTAAAAATCTGAAAGAAAGGAGGTGAAACCATGAGGGCAATATGGACAGGCAACATCAACTTCTCGATGGTGTCAATCCCAGCCAAACTCTACTCCGCTACCAATGACAAGCGGGTGTCTCTCCATCTATATCACGCCGATTGCGGTAGCCGAGTGCAGATGCCGAAGTGGTGTCCTGTGTGTGAACGCAAGCTGGAAACTGCCGAAATTCAGCGAGGCTATGAGGTAAGCAAGGCTCAGCACGTCATTCTCGAGGAAACAGACTTAGCTAGCTTGCCATTGAAGAGCCTGAAGCAGATTGAGGTGGTGCAGTTTGTCGACAGCACAGAGATAGACTCCCGAATTTATGCTGACAGCTACTTCCTATCCTGCGAAGTTGATGGGATAAAAGCGTTCAGCTTATTCCTGCAAGCCATGGAGTCGGCTAACCTAATCGGCATTGCCAAGCTGACCTACCGGGAAAGGGAACATCTGTCTGCCATCAGACCTTATGACGGGGTAATGCTACTCCAAACCCTGCACTATGCCGAGGAACTGCGTCCCCATGACGAGCTGAGGCCCAGGCAGATGGCGATGATATCGGAAAAAGAAGTGGAAATGGCAATAGCCCTGGTTAAGGCGATGAAGGGAGAGTTTGAGCTTGCCGGCTACCACAATGACTACCGAGAGGCCCTGGAGAAGCTAATTGAGGCCAAATTAGCCGGCCAACCTATCCCCACCGCGGCTCCAGAGCAGGCGCCGGTCGAAGATGTTGCTGCGGCACTAATAGCGAGCCTCAAGTCGGAAGGCGTAGAAGTAGCGTAAAAGCATAACGTAAAGCATTAACGTAGAAAGGAGGTAGGCATGTTAATAAAGCCAATGCTAGCGGAAACAGGCTCCCAGAAAGACCTGGACCGCACGGACTGGCTCTATGAAGAGAAGCTAGACGGCGTAAGGTGCATTGCTATCCTTAGTGACGAAACAGAGCTGCAGGCTAGGAGTGGCTCCATCATTACCCGCAAGTTTCCCGAGCTGATCGAGCTGCACCGGCAGGTCAAGAAACCCTGCATCCTCGATGGCGAGATTGCCGGCAAGGACTTCAACGCCATCCAGCACAGGATACATGTGGAAGACCCATTCAAGATAAGGGTAGCACGCACCCAATTTCCCATCTTCTACTACGTCTTTGACATCCTCTACCTTGACGATGAAAGCGTCAAGCAACAGGCCCTTCTATATCGGAAGGAAATCCTAAGCAATACCCTCGCCCCGGGCCCTGACGCTAAGCCTCTGGAGTGGTCTCTCTCAGGAGAGGAGCTCTTTGCTGAGATGAAGGGGAGAGGACTGGAGGGGCTAATGGCGAAGGACATAGCAGGGTTTTACGACGAAGGGAAACGCTCGCCTAGATGGCTAAAGGTTAAAAACTTCATAGAGCGAAACTTCTTTATCTGCGGAGTAACAGAGGGTGAAAACGACAGAAGCGACACATTCGGCAGCCTGGTGCTCGGCAAGATGGTAGAGGGCAAGCTGGTCTACGTGGGTAACGTGGGCAGCGGATTCAGGCAGGATCAGCTCAGACCGATGCTAACCCTGTTGTCTCGCCGCGAAGGAGAGTGTCCTTTTGAAATCAAACCTGACATCGGTAAGGGAGTGAAGTTCTGGACTCACCCCGATATCCGGTGTGAGGTTAGGTATCTAGATATGCCATCAATGCCAGATGCGAAACTCCGCTTTCCAGTGTTCAGAAAGGTGATGTAAATGCAAGTAGTTGACGAAATCAATATCGACTACGCCTGCCGAGCTCTCCTCGGCGGCGGTAAGGGCAAGTCTGTCATGGAGGAGCTAAAAAAGGTAAATCAACCCTACTACGACCAAATTATGAGTTTGGCTCGAGAAAGACTAAGAAAGGAGGGTGTTAAAGATGGCCAGCTATCCGACGTGTGTAGAGAGTGCGGGAGTGACATGACCTCGGCCGAAGAGGAAGAGCAGGGGATTTGCCTCGAGTGCCAAGGAGCCGCGGTCCAGGAAGTCAATACGGATTATTGTGATGAACCGTTTCTAGGCGATGGCAGCCCAAATCCAAGATACAACCCCCCACCCACTTTACTCGAGGACAAAATAAGACCTGCCGGCATAGAAAGGAGGTGAAGGTTGGTAGACAAGAGTGAAAAGTGGATCTCTGACCTAGTAGGAGCCTTGTTTGACCCCATTGTTGTCCATCAGGGCGGGTGGATGGATATGACTCCGGACTGGCTGAAAGCAGCCATAAAAATGGAGAGACTAATAGAGGTTGCGCGTGCAGCGAAGGACGGGGATATGACAGGCACCGATGCCGAAGCCTGTGCCTACCTCTGCACTGCTAGCCTAGAGTTTCCATTCGATAGTGATTGGACACAAATCTACATGTATGTCTTCACTAAAGTATACGGAGGACACCGCACCAAGGACTCAAAGGTTACTGTGCCCGATGATATCCGTGTAGAGTCACTTAACAACCAGCAAATGGGAGACTTGCGCCGGCTTAAAGCCTGGATTTACCAAACTCGTACTCGTTACAGGCTGGAGAAGGACAGAGCCGTGAGGCGAGAAAAGCGCGAAGAAGAGAAGGAAGAAAAGCGAAAACAACAATTTACCTTCGAGTTCGTAAAATAGGGCGACTACAGCCCAGAAAGGAGGTGAACCCGTGAAGATGGCCAAATACATGGTAGAGGAAATCGTTGAGATTCCCGATACCCTAGAAGGCTTCAAGAAATGGGAGTTTTCCAGTGGCTCCACGACTGGAAAGGACTATCTTATCTTTCACCGGCTCCTCATACAGTCCATCAAGCGCTCTCTCCCAAGAGGCGCCAAGCTGGTGAATACCATCAAGGGGCATTACTTTACATCGGGATTTATCGAGAGGGACGGTAAGTTTATCTACAAGTGCTGGTGTCCGATTAAGGTGTGTCTAAAGGATTACTACGCCTGGTGCGCCAGGCATGGACTAAAGGATTTGATTAAAAAGAATGAAAGGAGGTGAATCTTGATGCGGAAGACGCCGAAGGGAGGTGAAGATTGAAGATAAAATTATATACTGACCCACCAGAATTTCACATATTTGCAAGCAAGATAGACAAAGCTATTCTCTTTGTCTGGACAGCGGAAACGAGCGTAAAGAATTATACATGGATGAGGATAATCGTCATTAAGCTAACATGGCCTCCTATTCGACACGTAGAGGCATTTGTAAAGGAGGAGTGAACGATGGGTAGATCTAACCACAATTGGACTCCTGAGGAGCTCGAGGTAGTCCGACGTGATTATAAAGGGACAAACGCCAGCTCCCGAGCGATAGCTGCCGAGCTGGGAGTTACCGAGTTTGCCGTCAAGGGGCAGGCTGCCAAGATGGGGCTAATGCAGCCCAAAATGGAGATTAAATGCCTCTAAAAAGAGGGCGAAGGGCTAATTTAGCCGGCGGAGCCCCAAATTTCGCCCCAGGGCATACCCAGCTTCTTCCAGAAGGGCAACTCCTACGGGGGCTGTGTGTCTTTAGTCGCAAAACACGATTAAGGCCCTTTCCTGAGCCTCTCAGAGCGTGGTTTATCGTAAAGTAGCCGACCCTCAGCTTTGCACAGCTTTGGGGACGGCTTTTTTTGTCAGAAATTTTGGGCAAGGCTAAAAAACTCTTGACAGGGTTTTCTGGACGTGATAGACTTCTCTATCTCTTTCTGATAGTGGGGCAGTGGCAAAGATTTTAGAAGTCGAAATCCAAGATGCTTATGGCGTGGAAGACGCCGCTGTGATTCTTCATATAGGTATAGCAACCGCTTGGAGGTGGATCAAGAAGGGCAAGCTAAATAGCTTTAGAGTCAGAGTGGGTACGCAGATTAAAACCTTTGTTTTAGCAAAAGAGGTCGAGCAGTTAAAAGTCGAGAGCTCCCCGGGCAAAGGAGCTCTCACAACTTCGAGGAGGTGAACGGACAGGATGAAGTATATCTCCATTATAATCCCGCCACCTCCTACTGTCAAGAAAGGAGGCAGAAATGGCTCAGGAAGCAAAACGATGGTGCGGATATCGTCATGTAGGAGGGCTCTATTTATGCGGTAAGTATATCTCGGTTCCCTGCGACCGGCTCCCTTACCCCCTGGATATCTGCCCCACCTGTGGAGGAGGGATAAAGGTTTCCCGGGGATTTACCAAGATTAACCCGCTGCGGCTTTTGGGACCGCATGAAGACTGCACCGACAATTTACGCCCCTGCTATATGTGTGACCCCAGCGATGCACCAGCGTTCATAATGGGCGTCGGAGAGAAGTATTATAAGACCCCAGGTGATTTTCTGGCCGAGGCTCACGATCTCGGAATCTCCAAGCGTATCCCTTTTATTCCAAAAGAGATGGAGCTCGGGAAAACAATCGTTTACCTGGCCCACCCAAAAGCCTGTATGGTCAAGGTGCCGTCATATATGCAGCAGGTGATGGCAATAGTTGAAGAGGCAGATTCAGAACAGCGGCGGTTGTTTGAGGTGGAAAGGATGGAAAAACGCCAGGGCATCTTTTGTGCTTTCATCCCGCGGAAAGTCGAAAAACTCATCTGGGAGAGCCAGGCTACCCCGGAGGAGATGGCGAAGCTCGAGAAAAGGGGGATTACACCAGTGATCATAAAGGATGGGGACATGGACCATGCCTGAGCAGAAGGTTCCCTGCCATTTTACGCCTATCCAGCTCCAGGAAAGGGCGAGGCGGAAAAGGGAGCGGATAAAGATGCGTGGTATGCCCAATCCACCTGGCACTATGCCGAGGGTATATCCCATCGGCGAGCCTGTCCTCAAGCCTATGCCGCGGCCAGTGTCCTCATTTAACCCGTTTGACTTTATCTTGAGCCTCGTTTCATTTTTGCCAGGTCGCCGGCAGCAGCAACGGAGACGAGAGGCAGAATTGGCGCAGGACCAGCGATCGCAGTCTATAAAAGCGAAGGGAATATGAAGCAATATCAGGAATACACGCAGTATAGAGAGAGGTATAGCCTCTACCTCAAACTGAGAAAGTGGACGGTCCCGATCCATTGGGCTTTCGGGATTCTCTGCGCGGTGATGTTTATCTATTGCTGGCCGGCAGCCGTGGTGATGATGTTGCTTTTTGCCATGTGGGAATGGTGGAACGATAAGAACCTCAAGGAAAATCTGGGCAACGACTATAAGAAAGAGGGTGACCAGGATTGGTGGGACTCTTTCTTCACCTTTTGCATGGGGATATCGGTTGCCGCCATTTTGCATGGACTCGGGTTAATAACGATAACGTGGTGGCACCCATAGATTTGCTATTCTAAGGAATATCTGAAATGAGTTTTTGGACGAAAATGGTGGCAAAATTACCAAAATTGTTACCACGTCGACGTGAGGTTCAGGAAGAGGAGCCTGCGCCTGGCAAGCTGACAGATCTGGATAAGATACTTGGTGAGGAAATTCAGCGGAAACAAGCTCAAGAGAGAGCTGCCGCCGCCAGCCGCGACCCTAATATGCCTAAGTATCAATTTTGCGATTGCCGGCGACCGTCAAAAAGAACCCAAAAGGCGCAGGTGGGTGGAAAAGATGGCGCCTTTTATAAATGCCCCATCCACGGTGAGTTTTTTGTAGAAAGATAATGGAGGAGGTTTTATGCCGATAGAAGGATTGAGCGAGCTTGTCCGAATTCCCCGCCTGGGTAAGATACATCTTGGCATCAAGGCCAAATCACAGCAGAAAGGCAAGGAAGGCAAAGAATATCCGAAAGCGACAGACTATTTTGTTGTGCCTGATGAAGTGAGGAAGGTTTATGGAGATAAGCCCACTGAGCTCCAAATCATGTTTCCTGTTGAGGAGCCCGAGCTTTTCGCTCAACAGTGGTTACGTGCTTATAGCATGACTCAAGGTTTAGTCTGTATTGGCAGTGGTATAGAGGGCCGCCGGAAGGTTGATGTGGACACTGGCGCCATTGCTGACCATGAAACGAGGCAATGGGAGTGGAAAGAAATAAGCTGTGACCCTCAAGAGTGCCCGGAATATCAGACCAAGCGCTGCCGACGGGTTATGAACCTTCAATTTCTTCTCCCGGAGGTACCCGGGCTGGGCGTGTATCAAATTGATACATCGAGCTTCTATAGCATTGTCAACATCAATAGCATGATTAAGATGCTCAAGGGGATACTGGGCAGGTGCAGCATGGTACCCCTCACTTTAGCACTTGGACCAATAGAGGTGTCCCCCCCAGGCATAACCAAAAAGACTGTCCACATCTTGCACATTAAGAAGGATATCCAGCTATCTAAGCTGGCGCACATTGCTCAACTGCCGCCGGCCAGGGTTTTAATACCCGAAGCAGACACAGAGGAGCCCCCAGAAGATCTCTTTCCTGATGGGGTAATAAAAGATAGGCCAAGAGCAAAAACACAAGGACCTGGTACAGCTCAACCATCGACTTCACCTGAAGATTCAGAGCTCTTCCCGGAAGAAGCTGAGGAGATTCCTCAAATCGATGAGGAGCTAAAAGGCTGGATGATTGTCAAAGATTCAGTCAAACAGCTTAACCTCACTGATGGCCAGATACGCAAATGGTTCTCTCAAGCCTCTCCACCCCTTGAAGTAGGACTAGAAGATTTTGCCAAAGCTATCCCACCAGAAAAAATGACCAATGACCTATTAAGCAAATTCCAGGCAATGCTTGACGTGTATCGCGAAAGGCAAAAGGAAAAAGAGAGAAATCACCTCCATGGGACTAATGATGAAAGCTGAGGATATAGTCAAGCTGATAAGGCAAAAATACCCGATTAACAGGCCAAATGGCTAGTAATGAATTGGGATAAGGAGTTCCAGACGTAATGCCAGCAGAGCGACGCTTCGACACGGGGTACTGGAACGACCCCGACATTATGAAGTACCCAATGAAGGCAAAGATGCTCTACCTCTACTTATGGACCAACAGGCACTGCAACCAGGCAGGTCTCTATGAGATTGCGCTCGAGACAATCCGTTTTGAAACCGGTCTGGAGCTGGAGGAAATACCCGAGCTCCTGCAGGTCCTCGAGAAAAAGGTTGCCTGGCTCCCGGACAGAAACTTGATGTGGGTTAAAAATTTTCTTCACCGGCAAAGCAGATCTCCAACATTCCTGGCGGCCGCGGCAAATTATCTTAAAACTGTTCCTGATAATGGGCTTGTAAGTGCATATATTAAGTATAATGAGCAGTATGGTTTGTCGATACCCTATCCCTACCCTACCGATAGGGTATCGATACCCTCTATATCTCCTGCTTATACTGGTGCTGGAAAAGGGGATAATAGGGGGGGTATGGGGGGAAAGAAGGGGAAAAACGAGCCGGTGGTAAACGAGATTTTTGCTGAAATGCGGGCGTATCTGGGCTATCCAGATAAGACTGATAAAGACCCTATTCCGAGCTATGGAAAGGAGGGGCAAGCGATTAAGCGGATGTTGACCCGTGGCTTTACCCGTAGAGCGATAATGGAGTGCTGGAGAAGCAAAGTATCGCAGCGTGGCGGGGAATTTGTAAGCATGACATGGGTCAATGAGGATATTGGCAAGCCTGGCAGGAAACCCGGGTCGAGAGAACCGTCTTCCGCTGAAGAGATAGCGGCAAGCATTAAGGAGGTTGGGAAATGACATGGCGGCAATTAGCACCGGGCATATACGCGGGTATACCCGGGGGCAAAGAAGATCAAGAGTTGGAGATGTTCGTGAAAATGTCACATATCCCACTGGTGACAGCGAAAACACATCGTCTTAAAACCTGGCAGCACAGAGATAACGAACCGTGGTGGCCACAAATAGAGCAGTATGCTGTTGGTATCTATGACCATCCGTTCATCACCCTCTTAGGGACCGTGGGCACAGGGAAAACACATATTGCCTTTGCGGTGGGCTGGGCCTGGTTGGAGTGTGGCCGGACCGTGCTTTATTATCAGGTTGAAAATCTCCTTGATGCTTTGAGGCACGGCTATTCCAGCTGGCAGAGAGGTGACCCCGACGGCTATTCTAATATTCTGCAGTTCGCGCAGAACGTTAACCTGCTGATTTTGGATGACTTCGGTGCGCAGCATGAGACTGAATGGGCTGCCTCAAAACTGGAACAGATTGTGGATTACCGCTATGTCAATAAAAAGCCTCTTATAGCTACTACCAACATTGCCCTAAATCGGCTGCCTGCTAGAATTGCGGATAGGCTATCCGAGGGTGTCCTTGTTCAACTGACAGGTGAGAGCTTCAGGAAACGAAGAAAAGAATGAGCTGGTCCGGAAGATACTGCAGGTCTGTGCCAGCTGCTCCCGTGGCAATGCGAAAGGGCGAGGCTTGGTCTGTCCACATTACCCGGGTAGATGCCCCAGCAAGAAAGTGAAGCAATGGGTGCGGAAGATAGAGGAACTGGAGAAAGGCAAGTGAGCCTTCGGTATTGCCAGCAATGTCGACGTTATCGGTCGATGGTTAAAATAAATAATAAGTGGTTACCCTCAGAAATATAGGAAAAGTAAGAAGGAGATTACATTATGAGCCCTATTGCGAATTATTCGACTTCGGTAGCAGCTCTAAAATCCATAGGGGAAATCACCGGTATGCTGGTAGCCCATGGCGCCACGCATATTTTGACCGATTATGATGATGGTGGCCAGCCCGTGGGCCTGGCATTTCTTATTGTCACACCCTACGGTGAGACTCCATTCCGTCTCCCTGCCAATGTAGAAAGAGTCGAAGTTCTTCTCAAGCAATTAGCCTCTTCCCAATATAGACAATACGATAGGGAATACCAGGAAAAGCGGAAGGCTAAAATAAAACTACAAGCAAGCATGGTATCGTGGAGAATTCTTAAAGATTGGGTTCGGGCGCAAATGGCCATCCTGGAGACAGAGATGGTCTCCATAGACCAAATATTCTTGCCTTATATGCAGGTGGGTGAGAAAGGCAAGACGCTTTATGAAGTTATGTTGGAACACCGCTTTCAGCTGCCGGAAGGGAAAGATGATGCTTAAAGAACTATCAGAACAACTGGCCAAAGAGATTAAGGAGAAAGTTCCCGGAGTCAATATAACAGCCGGCCAGGCAGCTTCAATTACAGTCACTACTTTACAAGTCATGGAAGACCGATTATGGACTTTGACCTCTTTACAATGGTTAAGTGGATACAGGAAATCGAACCAGATTTTGTGAGCATCGGTGCCGACAGCAAAGGGCACCATCTTCCGGAGCCGCCGGCTGAAAAGGTAGACAAGCTCATTGAGGAGCTGTCTAAAGTCACGGGCCAAAGATAACCTCAGGAGATTATTAAGGTGAAGACGCTGGAAGATGTAGAGAGGGTCCGCGAGATAGCTGATCGACTGGAGGAGCTGGGAGTACCCCGGAAGGATGTCGATAGAATACGCCGGCGTGCAAATGAAGCACAAAAGCGGATACGTGATGAAGCTCGATAGATGCCTACAATATCAAGAAAGTGCGCGATATGCGGCAAGCCCTTCCAAACTTCCTTTGCACGTATTTGGCTATGCTCCAAGTGCTGGCGCAAAATGCCTAAATGCGATAACTGTCGCATAGTAATGGCGTCTGAGTACGGGAGCCTGGTAGGCTTTGCCAGAAAAGTAGGGAAGTATAAAATATGCACAGCTTGCGACGAAGAAATCAGGAAGAGGGAGTGGCTGCGCAAAACCGAGTTCCAGTACTTGTTCCCCTCCGGACGGGTAAAGGTTCGCAACAGCCCACCGAATTATCCAGGTGGCTCAGTTAGTGGATGATCGGGATGCAGTTTTTCAATATGAGAAAGTGCACCTCTCACAAAGGATACCTTGTCCCACGCCGCACCTCGAGTGTAAGGAGTTCCTTCAATCTTTTTATCACAGTATGGGCACCGAACGCTAGGCCAACACTGGCCGGCGCCGCATATTTTCCAGTACCCCATAGATCCCATATGATCAGCTAAAAATGCAGCGAGTTCTTCGAGGGAATACCAGTATGGCGGGCAGTCGTAATCGATTGGCTTTACCTTAAAGGTATAGCATTGGTTCCTCTGGCCAGTAGCTCCTACAGTCAGAGTATAATCATATACCACTGCCTCTACAGGGTCCCACTTCGATGGGTATGCCTCAGCTACTCGGTCTGAAGAGCCAACATCTGCCATAGCTTTCTTGATTTCACAAGGGAACAGCCAAAATCCACCTTCTCCTCCAAACGGCGATGTTACATGCAAGTCGCCTCCTAGATGCTCATACTGGATACGTCCTTCAGTACCAGCCCTTACAATAAATGGGTTTACATCAGGGATTGTAACCTCGGTGCATATAGGATACCGTTTGTTTCCCCAGGGACAATAGTATGTCCCATGCACAGTCTGTTCAACCTGGAAGTGAGCCGACTTGTCTTGCGCCATAATCGTATAGTTACCTGGAAGTGTGGCTGGATATTCAAAGCGCATGATGGTTTCAGGTGCGTCAATGGCGCCCTTCAACAGCTGTCCGTCTATTAGTATTTCACCATCAATATGCCTCCCTTCAAATTCGGGCCACGGGTATTCGACGTAGACCTTAATTTCGACTGTTTCGCCTACATATGCCAGGGTAGGCTCTACTTTGATCACTCGTATTAAAACGTCTTCTGTCCACTGCGTCGGAGCTTCCGTAAGTGGATTCAACAGGATCTCTACCTTTGCGCTCTCATCCGCTATTATGATGGTAGTAGTCATTGTCTCGTAGTTGTCTGCTTCTACAACGAGGCAATGTTCGCCGAAGAGGTAATAGCCGGTACTGTATTCGCCGTTGATACCACTGGTGAATTCGAGTGCATCGTCTATGTAAACCCTAGCGCCACTGATTCTCCCACCTGTCAGAGAGTCCTTTATGTAGCCCCAGATCTTTCCGTAGCCCTCTCCCGGCGATGCTTCACCTCGTCTACTAAAGATAGCTGCAGCAATACCAGCTCCACCAAGGACCGCTGCGCCTGCGATGATTCTCTTTTTATCCTTTTCCATGTACCACCCCCTACTTCTTTTTTGTGTCTTTTGTGCGATAATGAGCTATGATGCAAATGGTGGCAACAACGCCTCCAAGGACGCCGAGCCCTTTCAAAAACAACCTTATTTCAGGGTCCATCTAATCCTCCTTTTTCCTACGAGCCTCGTAACAAATAAGGGCAACAATGAGACCCAAGAGCCCAAGCCCCTTTAATAATGCCTTTGTGTCCGGATCCATGTTACTCCTTGTCCCGATACAGCTCCTTTACATTGATGCAGCCAGCGCTAGGGGCACCATTCTGTTTCAGCTCTTTTATGTGTTCCTTGATTGCATTATTTACTTTATGGATATCAAGTCCACCAATCTCGAGCAGTATATCCAACTTCGCCTTGACTCCAACTAGCCCCTCGGTAGTGTTATTACATTTCTTGTATACATCATTAAGGGCTTTGGCCCCCACTCCTATTAAAGCTATTACCATTGCGAGCAGAACATAGGTTGGATCCATGGTACCTCCTTTAATTTCATTAGTTTAACCCTAATGCCTCCAGGACGTTGGAGATCTTGTTTATTATCGTGAATTGGTCGCTGCCGGCAAATAACACTCCAACAAGCCCATTTTGCATATTGAATACCAGGCTGCCGGAATCACCTGGCGAGGCTATTGCCGTTGTGATTATCTGGTCCTCAAATGCGGCGGTACCGCGGCTGCCGTAACTAACCCGGGTTACCCCCGCTGTATCCAGGACCGCGCCCTGGTTGACTTCACTGGTCGCTCCTGATTTCTGGATTACGTCAGCAATCTGAGCCTCGGCAAAACCAGCGGGTTGTCCTATGCCGAGTATCTCTTCCAGGAGGTCATTTTCATCGATCGGGAGACTGACAGCTATATCGACTCTATTGAGGAAATCGAGGACGGGAGACGGTATTCTATAGTGGCTCCTGAATACATGCTTGGCAAGGAGGTTCCCGAATTTGACAAAGCCATTTGCCCAAGGGCACTGGCCTCCATTACCTTCAAAGTTGATTAGGGGGCGTATGTATAGGTGACCTATTGTGTCAACTGGACTTCCTCCATATGCGCTTCCAGGTTGCCAGGTTTGATCTCCAATTTCGCCGTCATTGCAGTCGCCGAGCACGTGGGCGTTAGAGACGATATATAACCTCCCTTTTATCCTTAGAGGGCTGCCTGTTCCGGAGGTAACACTGGGATGGCTAACACTGACACCGCCTGGCATTGGCCGCCACTTGTCATGCCTGCTGCTCAGTGCGTCAATCTGTTTGGCTACCTGCACGTCGCTCTCGAGTCCTTCGATTATCTCGGGAACTATATCTTCTTTGCTGAGTGCACTCAGAGACACCTTCTTGGTTACATACACGACCATAGCTTCTCTGCCGACATCGACGCCGTTGACTTTCTTTCGCCCGGGGATAACTAGCACTACGTTTTTCTTTTTGATGATATCCGACTTTTTCATTTT
>Ga0307433_1000810_pt1 | contig 20552 bp, 14 predicted proteins | sample SalMarWE160210MG_FD_202166 | JGI IMG/M metagenome (GOLD analysis project Ga0307433, IMG submission 202166) | Salt marsh sediment microbial communities from the Plum Island Ecosystem LTER, Massachusetts, United States - WE1603-210 | ecosystem: Environmental > Aquatic > Marine > Intertidal zone >... | reverse complement strand
CGGCACGTTCATCAAAGATCCGCTCTGGGACACTCCTTACAAGTACCACATCGAGTTCAACTACGCCAACGGCGTCCGGTACATCGTGGACAGCAGCAACGCGCCCGGTGACGCCAAATGCAGCATCACGCGCGCCCACCGCGGCATCATGTTCGAGGGCGACCGCGGGCGCCTGTTCGTGGCGATCCACGGCGGGGCGTTGGCGGCCGACCCGCCGTCGCTGCTCAAGGAGACGATCGGTCCGAACGAGATTCACTTCGGCCGCTCGCGCGACCATCGCCGCAACTGGGTCGAGGCCATCAAGACACGCGGTGAAACCGTCGCGCCGGCCGAGGACGGGCACCGGACCGCCTCGTTCTGCCACCTGACGATCATTGCGTGTCGGCTGGAAAGGAAACTCGTCTGGGACTTCGAGAAGGAGCAGTTCATCGGCGACGACGAAGCCAACAGCATGGTTCACCGTCCGCCGAGAAGCCCCTGGGTGCTGTAGCCGGGGCCGACACCACGCCGGAGTACGCGATGTCCGGATCCACACGTATCACGCGCCGCACGTTCCTGAAGGGCACGGCTGCCGCCATCGCCGGGCCGTACGTGGTCACCTCGTCGGCCCTGGGAGCCGACCGCCCCGCCCCGTCGCAGCGCATCAACGTGGCTGTCGTCGGCACGGGCGGCCAGGGCAGCGGCCACGTGCGCGGACTCCTCCAGGACCGCGACACGCACGTCCTCGGCGTCTGCGACGTGGACCGCAACCACCGCTACCGAGCCCGCGACTGGGTCAACACCCACTACGCCAAGTCGGCGCCGGGCGGCAGGTACGAGGGGTGCCTGGATTTCACCGACTTCCGCGACGCCATCTACCGCGACGACGTGGACGCCGTCCTCGTCGCGGCGCCCGACCACTGGCACGGCCTCATCAGCACCTGGGCCATGAAGGCCGGGAAAGACGTGTACTGCGAGAAGCCGATGGCCTCGGCCATCGGCGACGGCCGGGCCAGCGCCAACGCCGCCGCACACTACGGACGGGTCTTTCAGACGGGCAGCCAGGAACGCAGCGGCCAGGCCCGCTATGCCTGCGAACTCGTCCGAAACGGTCGCATCGGCCGCCTTCATACCATCCGGACGCACCTGCCGATGGAGGCCCACTGCCTGGCCCCCCAGGGCGACGCGTCGCCCATGCCGGTACCGGACGGATTCGACTACGACCGGTGGCTGGGCCCGGCCCCGTGGGAACCGTACACGCCCAAGCGGTGCCACTTCAACTTCCGGTGGATCCTCGACTACTCGGACGGCGAACTCACGGACCGTGGCGCCCACGTCAACGACATCGCCCTCTGGGGGGCCGGGCCCCTGCTGAAAGGGCCCGTCGAGATCGTCGCCACCGAGGGCAGGTTCCGCAGCGACACGCTGTGGGACGTGCCGATCCGCTTCCACATCGAGTACGCGTACGCCGGCGGCCTGAAGATCATCTGCGAATCGAGCGGCCGGCGCGGCATCCGTTTTGAGGGCACCGAGGGCTGGATCTTCGTGGCCATCCACGGCGGGCACCTGACGGCCGACCCGCCGAGTGTCCTGAAGTCCGTCATCGGGCCCAACGAGATCCATTACCACCGGAGCCGCGGCGGACACCGGCGCGACTGGATCAACGCCATCCTGGACCGCGGCGAGACCGTGGCGCCGGCCGAGGACGGGCACCGAACGGCCAGTTTCTGTCACCTCGGCATCATCGCGCTGCTGCTGGAGCGGAAACTCCGATGGGACCTCGACAAGGAGCGGTTCATCAACGACGACGAGGCCAGCGCCATGGTCAACCGGCCCATGCGGAGCCCGTGGGTGTTGTAATCAGCCGCGGGGCTTGCCCCGCGCGTGCCGTGCGAATAGTTGCAGCAGCGGCCTGAACCGACTAGAATGACGCCGCTTTCAAGCGGACCTCAATAGAATGCGGGCTGAACCAAGAGCCCACCGAACCTGTAACGGATGGAAGGAGCCCACCATGGGGTGCTGCAAAAGGTTGATCGCCGCCGTTCTAGCCGCGTGCATCGTGTCGGTTGCCGCCCTGCCGGCCACTGCCGCCAACGCATCGGTCGCCCAAGACCTGAAGGAACTGCCCAAGTACAAGTTCGGCCAGAGCCGCGAGCATCTCACACGCATCGCCAACGCCGTCCGCGACGCCAAGGGCGTCCAACGGGCCCGGCTGACACGTCAATTGGTGGCCGTTCTGACCTCGAACGCCACGCCCGACGCGAAGCGGTTCGTCTGCCGGCAACTCAGCATCGTCGGCACGGCCAAGGAGGTTCCGGCCCTGGCGCCCCTGCTCCTGGACAAGGAACTGTCGGACATCGCGCGGTACGCCCTGGAACGCACCCCCAACGAGGCAGCCCTCAAGGCCATGCGCGACGCCCTGCCGAAGGCCGACCCCGGCCAGAAGATCGGTATCATCAACTCGCTCGGAATGCGCCAGGACAAGGCCGTCACCGCGACGCTCGTCCCCCTGCTCAGCGGCAACGACGTGCCGATCGCCATCGCCGCCGCCGGCGCGCTAGGCAAAATCGGCGGGCCTGAAGCCGTCAAGGCCCTGGCCGGCGTGCGCGGCCGCGCGGGAGACAAACTCAAACCTGTCGTCGCCGACGCCTACCTCCTCTGTGCCGACCGCCTGCTCGCCGGCAAGAAGACGGCCGAGGCCGCCGCTATCTACCAGGAGATGTTCAAGCCCACCGAGGCGAAACACGTCCAGATGGCCGCCCTGCGCGGCATCGTGGCCTCCGGCGGCGAGAAGACCCTCCCGCTCTTGACGGAACTCCTGACCGGCAACGACGCCCAGATGCAGGCCGCCGCCCTGCGCTTCGTCCGCGAGGTCTCCGGCCCTGAGACGACCAAGGCCCTGACGGGCCTGCTGCCGAAACTCCCCGCCGCCACCCAGGCCATGCTCCTCGACGACCTGGCCACGCGCGGCGACGCCTCGGCCCTGCCGGCCGTCATGACCGCCGCCAAGAGCGATGACGAGATCATCAAGAAGGCCGCCGTCAAGGCCGCCGGCAAACTCGGCGACGCCTCGACGCTGCCCCTGCTGACGGCGTTGGCCTCCGGCGGCGGTCCGCTCGCCGACCAGGCCCGCGCCAGCCTCGACATCCTGCCCGGCGCAGGCGTCAACGACGCCATGATCGGCCTCGCCGAACAGGGCAACACGAACGTCCGCAAGGAGGTGATCCGCAGTCTCGGCGTCCGCCGGGCCGCGAAGGCGACGCCGGTTCTGCTGAAGACGGCCGCCGACGCCGACAGCGGTATCCGCGTCGAATCGATCAAGGCCCTCGAACTTTTGGCCGACGAGAAATCGGCCCCGGCCATGGTCGGCCTGGTTGCGAAAGCCAAGGACGACGCCGGCCTGGCCGCCGCCGAGAAGGCACTCGCCACGCTGGCCGGCCGGGCCGAGAACAAGAACGCCGTCGTCACGCCGATCCTGTCGGCCTTGGGCGGTGCGCCGACCAAAGGCAAGTGCGCCCTGATCCGTGCCCTCGGACGGGCGGGCGGGTCGAAGGCGCTCGGCGCCGTCTCGAAGGCCACCCGCGATTCCGACCAGAGCGTCCAGGACGCCGCCATCCGCTCCATGGCCGACTGGGCCGACGCCAGCGCGGCGCCGCAACTGCTCAACATCGCCAAGACCTCTCAGAAGACGGCGCACCAGGTCCTGGCGCTTCGCGGATACGTTCGTATCGCGGGCCTCAAGGAGGTGTCGGCGGCCAACAAACTGAAGATGTACGCCGCCGCCATGACCGCCGCCAAACGGCCGGACGAGAAGAAGCAGGTCCTCGGCGGGCTCGGAAACGTCAAGTCCGTCGATGCCTTGAAGATGGTCATCCCGGCCCTCGACGACAAGGCACTTCAGAGCGAAGCCGCCGTGGCCGCCGTCAATATCGCCAAGAACCTCGGCGCGCGCGGCAAGGAGACAATCCGCACCGCCATGCAGAAGGTCCTCGAGGTCAGCAAAGACAAACGTCGCCGCAAAGACGCAACCGACCTGCTCAAGAAAGCGGGCGGGCCGAAGTAGCAGGCGGCCGCTCCGGCGACGCCACACGAAGCCGAGTTCGCGCGGTGGGCAATCCTGCCCACCGCGCTTCTTGCATGCCGCGGGTGCCACGCTTTTGCTCGCAAGAGCGTGCCGTCTCCCGCTGCCGAGAACGCATGCTTTCGCCAGCGAAAGCATGGCACCCGCGCATCTGCCGAACGCCACAGGCCGAGCAGCACCTCACCACACCCTTCCTTGCAGCAGAAACCCCGCGTGTTCTCACCGCTTCACGCGAGAACTCTACAGAGACCAGGCGACAGGTTCGGAGGAGACTGCCATGTCCGCGAGCCATGCAGAGCCGAGGCGTTTGCCGCCAAGCGTGAACCGGCGTGATTTCCTGAAGGCAACGGCCGCCGCCGGCGCCGGTCTGGTCGTGGCGCCGACCATCCTTGGCGCTGAGAAAGCCGGCCCCGCGCCCATCAACGTGGCCGTTATCGGGACCGGCATCCAGGGCCGTGTCCTGACCGAGCAGGCTCGGCGGATCGACGGCGTCCGGTTCAAGGCCGTCTGCGATATCTGGAAGGACTGGAGCCTGCGGTACGCCTCCAGGCAACTGAAGCGCCTGGGCTATCCCGCGAAGGCGTACACCGACTACCGAGACATGCTGGAAGCCGAGAAAGACCTCCAGGCCGTCATCGTCGCCACGCCCGACTGGATGCACGCCGAGCACACAATCGCCTGCCTCAAAGCCGGCCTGCACGTCTACTGCGAGAAGGAGATGTCAAACGACCTTGCGAAGGCCCGGCAGATGGTCCTCGCCGCCCGTGAGACGGGGAACCTTCTCCAGATCGGCCACCAGCGCCGCTCCAACCCGCGCTATCTGCATGCCAAGCACAAACTGCTTGACGAGGCCCACCTTCTCGGCCGCATCACGCACATCTACGGCCAATGGAACCGTTCGATCGCAAAAACGGCCCCAAAAACTTGCCCGAAGAAGTACCCCATGGACGAGGCCGCGCTCCGCAAGTACGGCTACGCGGACATGTTCCAGTTCTGCAACTGGCGGTTCTTCAAGAAGTACGGCGGCGGGGCAATCGCCGACCTTGGCAGCCACCAGATTGACGTCTTCGGATGGTTCCTGGACGCGCTTCCTGCGTCGCTGGTGGCCGAAGGCGGCCGCGACTATTGGAAGCAGTACGAGTGGTACGACAACGCACTCGCCATCTACCGATTCGACACGCCCCAGGGAACCGTCCGGGCCTTCTACCAGACGCTGACCACGACCAGCGCCGTCGGCTACTTCGAGCGGTTCATGGGCGATGACGGAACCCTCCAGATCTCCGAGAAGGCAAGCAAGTGTCGGGTCTTCGCCGAAGGGTACCTCTCAACGAATCCGCACCCCTGGACCCCGTGGGTGAAGAAGGGCTACATCGCTCGCGACCCGGAAGACGAGAAGGAAGCCGAGCAGACCAAGAAGCCCCAGACCCCACTCGAAGCCATTCTCGCCATGTACGGTAAGTCGAGGCCGCCGGCCAGATTCCTTCTGACCGTACCGGTCGAGGGCGCCCCCCATCTGGCCCACTTGGCCAATTTCTTCAACGCCATCCGCGGCAAATGCGAACTGAACTGCCCCGCCGAAGTCGGCTACGAGACGGCCGTCCAGGTCCTCAAGGTTAACGAGGCCATCGCCGGCGACAAGAAACTGCACTTTGAGGAGGAGGACTTCAAAGTCTAGGTTGGGGCCGCTCTGCGCGGCGGGTCTCCGTACCCGCCGCGAGTGTGGGCCGCTCTGCGCGGCGGCCGCCGGGTGGCACGGCAGCCCGCAGGGCGGCCGTGATGGACGCTCGACGCACACGGCCGCGGCTGCGCCGCTGCCGTGCCACCCGTTTTGGAGAACGTTGGACGGGGCATGCCTCGCCCCGACGCATCGCCACGGCGGATGCTTGCCCGAAAACCGCGTTACGGGCATACGCTATTCGGGTTCATAATGGCGAAAGCGCCGGGCCGAGCGTCAATATTCCTGCGAGAGACGCTTGGCATGCGGCCAAAAGTCGTTACAATAGCCGCTCCGGTTTGGGGTAAGCCAGGGGTTCGGGCGTTGAAGGCCGGGCCGTACGATGAACTCTGAAAAGGAGGCGAGAATCCACAATGAGCAATCCTGAAAGTACACGTTCCACGACAGGCGTGAACCGGCGCGGTTTCCTGAAATCCACCGCCGCCGTCGGCGCAGGGCTGGCCGTGGCCCCCACGATTCTGCGGGCCGCCGACGCCGCCGCCGCCATCACGTGCGGCGTCATCGGCGCCGGCACCCAGGGACGCGTCCTGCTGGAGCAGGCCGTCAAGATCCCCGGCGTCAAGTTCAAGGCCGTCTGCGACATCTGGCCCTACAGCCAGCGCTACACCAGCCGGCGTCTCAAGTCGTACGGCCACGAGGTCAACGTCTACGCCGACTACCAGGAGTTGCTGGAGAAAGAGAAAGACCTGCAGGCGTGCATCGTGGCGACGCCCGATTTCGCGCACGCCGAGCAGGCCATCGCCTGCCTGAAGGCCGGCCTACACGTGTACTGCGAGAAGGAGATGTCGAACAGCCTCGCGAAGGCCAGGCAGATGGTCCAGGCGGCCAAGGAGACGGGCAAACTGCTTCAGATCGGCCACCAGCGCCGCTCGAACCCGCGGTACGTCTTTGCAAAGCAGAAACTGATCGACGAAGCCAAACTGCCCGGCCGCATCACCCACATCTACGGCCAGTGGAACCGCTCGACCGCCGCCGCCGCCCCAAGAGGATTCCCGAAGAAATACCCCATCGACAAGGCCCTCCTCGCCAAGTACGGCTTCGAAGACATGTTCCAGTTCCGCAACTGGCGGTTCTTCAAGAAATACGGCGGCGGACCGATGGAAGACCTCGGCAGCCATCAGGTGGACGTCTTCCCGTGGTTCATCAACGGGAAACCCAAATCCGTCCAGGCCAGCGGCGGCGCCGACTATTGGAAAGAGTACGAACTCTACGACAACGTGCTGGCCATCTACGAGTTCGAGTCGCCGGGCGGCATCGTCCGCGCCTTCTACCAGACGCTGACGACGAGCAGCGCGCGAGGCTACTACGAATCGTTCATGGGCGATGAAGGCACGCTCTCGATCTCCGAATCCCCCACCCAGTGCCGCATCTACGCCGAGGGCCACCTGCCTTCGGTCGAGGGCAAACACGCCTGGCAACCATGGGTCGACAAAGGCTACATCGTCAAGGTGCCTGACCAGGAAGAGGAGGAAGAGAAGCCCAAGAGCGCCGCCGACGCCATCATGAGCGTCTACAAGTCCAAGCCGGCCACAGCCTTTATGTTCAACCTCGACGTCGAGGAGGCCTACCACAAGGCCCACCTCGAGAACTTCTTTAGCGCCGTCCGAGGCAACGGCAAGTTGAACTGCCCGGCCGACCACGCGTACGTGACGGCCGTCATGTGCCTGAAGGCCAACGAGGCCATCGAGGCCCGCAAAACCCTCGACTTCACCGAAGACGACTTCAAGGTTTGAGGGCCGAGATGACACCACCAACCACTCGCCACACCGTCCGACGCCGGTGGTCTGCGATGGAGAGCGCATTCGGCGCGGCGGCGGTCATCGCCGCTGCGGCAGCGCTGACCATCGCGCCGCTCGGTGCGGCCGGAAAGGATGTCACGCACGTCACGGGCAGCCGGGCCACGTTCGTCCATCGCCTGCCCCTGCTCGACGCCGAGAACGGCGCCATCGCGCCCGACGACGACCCGTGCATGCCCTTCGCCTACAGCCCCACGTGCACCAAGTGCCACGAGTACGAGATCATACGGAAAGGCTGGCACTTTAACGCCACGGACCCGAAGGTCGATCCGGGCCGGCCCGGTCAACCGTGGTTCTGGTGCGACCCCAAGACGGGCACGGTGCTGCCGCTGTCGTACCGCAACTGGCCGAACACGTGGCGGCCGAGCGACGTCGGCATGTCATCGTGGCAGTTCTGCCTGAACTTCGGGCACCACCTTCCGGGCGGCGGTCCCGGCGAGATGACCGACTTGAAGGACCCGGCCGCCAAGTGGCTCGTCGCGGGCAAACTCGGCGTCAACTGCGGCGCGTGCCACGACGGCAGCCCGGCCTACGATAACATCGAATGGTACCTCCAGGTAGCCAAGCAGAATTTCATGTGGGCCGCCACGGCAGCCACCGACCTGGCCGCCGTCACCGGCGCCGCCGCCAGCATGCCGGCCTCCTACGACCCCTTCATGGGACCCGACGACGAGAAACAGGCCAAGGCCGCGCCGGCCGTCACGTACGACGGGTCGAAGTTCGATGCAAAGCAGACGGTCTTCTTCGATCTGCCGGCTCAGCCGCCCGAGCGGCGGTGCTACTTCTGCCACAGCCAGACGGCCGTCGGACCCGACGCGCCCGATCCTTGGGCCACCGACACCGACGTTCACACGGCCTCGGGCCTGACCTGTTCCGACTGTCACCGCAACGGCCTCGACCATATGACCACCCGCAACTACGAGGGCGAGCCGCTCGGCAAGCAGCATCCGCACCTGGCGTCGCTGACGTGCCGCGGATGCCACCTCGGCGACCAGTCGGCCGCCTGCGGACCCGACACGATGGGCGGACGCCTCGGGGCACCCGTCCCGACGCACCTGGGGCTGCCGACGATTCACCTTGAAAACCTCGCGTGCACGACCTGCCACGCGGGCCCGTACCCCGAGAAGACGACGCGCCGCGTTCAGACCTCCATGGCACATCTCATCGAGTTCCAGGGCCCGCACCGCGGTCCCGGCGCCTTGCCGCACATCGTCGAGCCGGTTTTTGTTCGCTGCAAAGAGGATGGCATCATCGGCCCTCGGCGGATGGTCTGGCCCGCCTTCTGGTGCCGCATCGAGAAGAGCGACAAGGCCGACGCCCCCGAGAAGATCACGCCTCTCGGCCCCGACGCCGCGTACGAGATGGCCAAAGACACCTTCGACAAGGAGGCCGAGGGCGAGGACGCGGGCAAAGAGGCCACCGGCCTGACGGCCGATCGAATCCTCGCGGTCCTGGCGATGCTTAAAGAGAAGGACAAGGCCAAGGGCGAGTTCGGCTACGTCTGCGCCGGCAAACTGTACCGTGCGAACGCAGACGGCGCCCTCGACGCCGCAGACCATCCCGCCGCCAAGCCGGCCGCCTGGCCCATCGGCCACAACGTGCGGCCGGCAGCCCAGTCGCTCGGTATCAGCGACTGCACCGACTGTCACGGATTCGGCGCGCCGGTCGCCTTCGGCGAGGTCGAGGTGCCGTCGCCGGCCGAGATCGGCCAGGGCGTCACCATGGCCATGTACGAGTTCCAGGGCCGCGACCCGCTCGAGTTGGACGCGTGGGCCATGTCGTACCTCTTCCGGCCGATGTTCAAGGTGGTCGGCTTCGGGACGGCCGGCGTGATTGCGGCCGTCCTGTTGCTGTATTTCTTCCTGGGCCTTGCCGCGCTCGTGCGTTGGGCCGGCAAGAAGGCCCCTCCTGGGCCTGCGTAGGTGGGATGAGCGAATGAGCCTGTTTCAGATTCTTTCGATTCTCGGCATTGGCGGCTGCCTCGGCGCCGCGCTCCTGCACTACGTGCTGATTGCACGACGGCAGCCGCATCCCGGCCACGGGGAACGCCGCGTCCGTCGCTACAGCCTCTGGGAACGGCTGGTGCACCTGGTCCTGATCCTGACGTTCCTGGTGCTGGCCGTGACGGCGTTCTGGGCGTCCATCGGCTGGAACGGCCCGATGAGCGGATACCTCCTGATGATCCACACCACGTGCGGGGCCGTCTTTGCGGTGTGTGTGGCCGTGAGCCTCATCACGTGGGCGGCCGATCACGCCTTTGCCCGATACGACGGTCGCTGGATCCGCCGGGGCGGATGCTGCTCGACGCACGGCGATCTGCCCGCCGGACGGTTCAACGCCTCCGCCAAGATCTATTTCTGGCTCGCCGCGATCCTCACACTCGTCGCACTGCTCTCGATGCTGCTCAGCATGGTCCCCGTGCTCGATACGGACGGTCAGCACCTGATGTACCACGTGCACCGGTACACCGCCTTGGTCCTCCTCGTCCTGACCATGTGGCACGGATACATCACGACGCTGGCGAAGCCGGGGGGCCTGACCGCCATCCTCTCGGGCCGCGTGAGCCGGTCCTGGGCCCGGCGCTATCACCCCCTCTGGGGGGGCGGCGAGGGCGAACCCGCGCCAAGCGAAGCCCAGCCGGACTGATCCCCCTCCATGGACCTCTCGATCGTCATCCCGGCGTTCCGCGAAGCCAAGAAGGTTGCACGCGACGTGGAGGCCGCCGGCACGTTCCTCGCCGAGCAAGGTCTCGAAGGCGAGGTCATCGTCGTTGACGACGGCAGCCCCGACGACACCAGGGAAGCCGCCGAGCAGGCCGACGTCCCGCCCGGCGTCGAACGCCGCGTCATCCGTTACGAGCCCAACCGCGGCAAAGGGTGCGCCCTCCGGACGGGCATAACCGAGACGCGCGGCGAGATCGTCATGTTCGCCGACGTGGGCCTGTGCGTGCCGCTGGAGAACGCGCTGCCCGGCATGGAGGCGATCCGAAGCGGTGAATGCGAGATCGCCCACGGGTCGCGCAAAATGCCCCAGAGCATCCTCGTTCGCCGCCAGCGCCTGTACCGGCGGATCCTCTCCTGGATGTTCCGAAAAATCGTCGGCGCCCTGATGGGCGTGCCCGGACGACTGACCGACACCCAGTGCGGCTTCAAGGTTTACCGCGGAGACGTGGCACGAGAACTGTACACCGCTTGCCGCACCGACGGATTCATGTTCGACATCGAGATCCTGCTGAGGGCACTCAGCAAGGGATACCGCGTGACGGAGTTCCCGATCGAATGGCGAAGCGACTGGGACTCACGTCTCAAACCCGTCCGCGGCGCAGGCCACACCTTCAAGGAACTGCGGCAAATCAAGCGCAACCTCAAACAGGAAGAGGCACAGCAACACGGGGCGGCAAAGGACGCATCGTAGGAGCGAGGCATGCCTCGCACCAACCATCGCGAGGATGCCCTGCATCGGGCACCGCGTCGGCCAGGGGTGGCTGATGGGCAAGATCCTATTTGCCGCTGCAGTCACGGTCGCGCTGTCAACCATCTGGCTTGGTGACACGGCATCCTGCGGGGCGCTCGACGCCGACGGCATGGCCGTCAAACGCATGCAGAGTTTTCTGACCCTCCAGCCGGGCGAGGAACTGGGTTGCGTGGGCTGTCACGAACACCGCGTCCGTCAGTCCTTCGGCTTCGTGTACCAGATATTGCGGAACTTGACGGGGCACCCGTGGTCCTGCAACTGCAGGTAGTTCTCCGGCATCTCCGGCTTGTTTGACGCCTGGCCCGTCGGCACGATTTCCACGTCATCGTGGACCTTGACGCCGTTGTGCACCACCGTGACGCGGGCCGATTTGATCTTCTTTCCGGCGGCGTCGAAGCGCGGCGCGTGGAAGGCGATGTCGAAGGTCTGCCACTGGCCCGCCGGCAGGCTGGCGTTGACCTTCGGAGCGATCCGGCGGTACACGCCGCCGCAACCGCCGGGACTGGGCTTGGCGCCGTAGGAGTCGAGGATCTGAATCTCGTAGCGGTCCATAAGGTAGACGCCGCTGTTGCCGCCGCTCTTGGCCCGCTTGCCCCCTTCGCCCGGCGGGATGTTGAACTCCAGGTGCAGGTTCATGTCGGCAATCTTCTCCACGGTCAGTTGATTGCCCTTGCCCATGACCATGTAGCCTTCGGGCGAGACCTGCCACGTCTTGTTGCTCCATTTCTCGAGCGACGGCGCCTTGCCGGACGTAAACGGCAAGAGGACCACCGCGCCCGCCGGCGGCTTCTTGCCGAGCGTCGGCGATCGCTTCATCTTCGGCGCCGGAGCGGCTTCCGCCCCACTTCCGACCAAGACCAGAAGGGCCGTGAGAACTGCCGGCCACGCTAACCAGCCACGCTGCATGCCAAGACTCCTTTCAAGGGTCAAACCCCACTCGGCCGTGCGATGACGGCAACGGCCGGATTCCTCAACTCGCTGCGCTCGCTCGGGGCGACACCCGGAAGCGACTACGCGAACGTCAATCTTTCAGCGGCACGTACCAGATGTTTCGGAAGCGGACGGTGTTGCCATGATCCTGGAGCATGAGCGGCCCGACCTCTTGGACCTTGCCCTTCATGCCCGCGGTGGTCGTCTTCGTGACCTCGGCGCTGTCCTGAATCAGAACACCGTTGAAGAGCACCTTCTCAAAGACGGGCGGCTTGAGCACGGTCCCGTCGTCGCCGAGTTTGGGGCCGTGGAAGACGATGTCGTAGGTCTGCCAGCGTTTGGGCGGCAGGGCGGGATTGACCTTGGGCGCCGCCACGCCGTAGATCGCCCCGGCCTCGTTGCCCTTGCCTTCGAGGCCGAATGAATCGAGCACCTGGACCTCGTACTTCCCGTGCAAATAGACGCCGCTGTTGCCGCGCCCCTGCCCGCGTGCCTTCGGCTGATACGGGCACCTGAACTCGACGTGCAGTCTGACGCCTCCGAACTCGCGTTTCGAGACGTTGCCACCCTGCACCAGCGCGCTGCCGTCGTCCACGGCCTGCCACTTCTGGTTGGTCCACTCTTTGAAGTCCGTCTTCTTGCCGGCCTCATACGGGAGGAGGACAACGGCCCCGGCCGGCGGTTTCTGGCCTTCCGTAGGCGACTTGCGAACCGTGTACTTGCCTTCGAACTCGCCGGCGCTGGACTTGGCGACGAGCACCTCGCCACCCTCGATGGTGCCCTTGCCGTCGGCGTCGCCGACTTTGCCGGTCAGTTCAACGCGCTTCTCGTTGGCGGTGCCCGTCAGTTCACCGAACTTCGAGGCCCACGCGTGACTGGTGAACAGGCGGACGCGGTACCCGCCGTCGCCCTCGCCGATGACTCTGGCCATGGCCTCGCAGGCGTTGCCGCCGGCGGGTCGCCACCGGCCGACGTACTCGCCCATGATGCCGTCGTCGGGTTCGTCGGCCCGTCTGTCAGGTTTGGCGGCATGGCACGGCACGGCAACCAGGCCGAGCGCGACGAGTCCTGTGACGATCGTCAACACCGTTTTGCGCTGCATAGCACACCTCCCGTGTTGAGTTCGCGCGGGGCAAGCCCCGCGGCTAACATGGCGCGCGAAGCAAGGCCCGCGGCTAACATGGCACGCGAAGCAAGGCCCGCGGCTAACATGGCGCGCGAAGCAAGGCCCGCGGCTAACATGGCACGCGAAGCAAGGCCCGCGGCTAACATGGCACGCGAAGCAAGGCCCGCGGCTAACATGGCACGCCGGGCAAGCGCCGCGGCTAACGCCACGCGCAATCAGCCTTCGCGCAACGCCTCACCACTTACCGAAGCGGACGGCCTTGCCGTCGGCCGGCAATAGCATACCCGAAACCGCCGGGTGACGCCTACAGTATTGTCCCACCTCCTTCGGCGACATCACCAGGAAAGCCGTGCTCAGGGCGTCGGCCAACGTGGCCTTCGGCGTCAGGACCCAGGCGCCGAGATTGCCTTCGGCCAGTCGGCCGGTCCGCGGGTCGAGGATGTGCCGCCCCCCCGGCGGCGACCCCGAACCGCTCAGCGCCCGGTCCTTCAGAGACACCGTGCCGAGCGTCTCGCCGTTCGGATCGCTGAGCGCCACGGGCCACCCCTGCTTGCCCGTCCGGCGTCCCATGCCGTAAACGGTGCTTTGTCCGCCGTGGACGAGGGCCGTCTCAACACTCCATTCCCGCAGGAGCGCCACCATCTGGTCCAGGGCATAGCCCTTGCCGATGCCGCCGAGATCGATCCGCACCCCGGCCGCGCGAACGCCCACGGCGTGCCGGGTTTCGTCGAGGGCCAGAAGGTGCATGCCGGTGTGCGTACGGGCCTCGGCGATCCGGTCGTCGGAGGGGGTCGGCCTCGAGCCGTCCTTCGGCCGCCACAATGCAAACAGCCGCCCGATGGTCACGTCGAAGGCGCCGCCCGTGTCGGCGTGGACCCGGGCGGCCGTCTTCAGGCACTCGAACGTGGCAAGGCCGACGCGGACGGCGTGGCCGGCCTTGAGGGCGTTGATCTGTGATACGTCGCTGGTGGTCTGGAACCGGCTGAGTTGACCCTCAAGGCGGTCGAGTTCCTCGAAGGCGGCGGCCGACGCCTGTCGGGCGTACTCGTGCTGCTGGCCGGCGACGAAGACCTCGAAGACCGCCCCCATCGCCTCGTGGGCGAAGCGGTGCACGTCTCCCGCCGGCCGCGCCCCGCCGGCGGAGATGAGTTGGGGCGACTGGGTCACGGCCCGTCCCCCTTCGGCGCTTCCGACTTGGGGGCGGACCACCTCTCGACGAGGGCATCCCAGAGCGACTGCTCGACGTAGATCCGCATGAACACCCCCGGCCGCAGCCGGTTCACGCTCTGCCGGTTGTAGGACGCTTTCAGCCGCTTCCCGAGCGTTTCCTCGACCTGGGGCGTCGTCAGAATGACCGAGGCGTCGCAATCGTCGGGCACCTCATGGTAGTAGCCGATGTGGTCCTGGTTGAACCCGCGCAGGTACCACGGCAACGGCCAGTAGTTCTCGGGCGTGATGACCTTGATAATCATGTCGTGGCCGTGCGGCGACACCGAGGCCACCTCCTCAACCCGCTTGACGATGTTCAGCGCGTCGCGCGACGTGTGAGCGTACACGTACGGGTTCCGCTGGTCGGCGCAGAACCGAAAACTAAAACTCGCCCGGTAGGCCTGCCACACAAGATGCGCCGCCAGGGCGGCAAGGATGATGCCCACCGCCACTTTCAGCGGCCACTTGGGCGTCCATCGCACCAGCGCGGCCGCGCCGACCCCCGCCATCAGGATGTAAGCGTGCAGGAATCCCACCGCGCACCACGGTGTCTTGTATGGGATAAGGGCGTACGCCACGGTCAGGACGAGCGTGTAGATGGTCAGCAGCCGGAGCAGCGGCGGGTGGGCCCGGCCGATGCCCTTCTTCGTAATCGCCGCCGCCATGCCGACGATGGCCAGGCCGAGGATGAGTCCCTCGCTCCACCACGGTCCGCTCGTGGCCTCCGTCACGAGCCGCGAGTGGATGAGCATGCCGAGGTAGAAGTGCCACGGATTGTCGTGCAGGCCCGCCCCGCCGGCCCGTGTGAAATAGTAGACGTACGCCAGGACCGAATCCAACGGCCCGCGCGCGTAGGAGAAGAACGAGGAGAAGAACGTGACGGACACCACAGCCGCCGCCGCCACCGCCAGCGCCAGGTGCTTCCACGTCACGGGCGAGCGGCCGCCCGGTTCGCGGTCCACCAGGCGCGACCACAGGACCGTGCCCACGAGGCCTGCGAGCATGGCGGCCAGGGCAAGGACCCACGTCTCCTTCGAGGCGTGCATGAGGCCGAGAAAGGCCCCAGCCGCCACCGCCCATCCCCATCGGCGGGTCCGGGTGTATCGCCAGGCGCTCGCCAGGAAGGCGAAGGTGAAGAAGACCAGGAGCATCTCCTGGATGTAGTAGCGGCTGTAGAAGACCATGGCGGGCGAGATCGCCGTCAGAACGCCGGCGCAGACGGCCGCCGGCCGACCGAGCCCGTCGCCCACCAGCAGCAGGAGCAGCACCACGCCCACGCCCACCAGCGCCGGCGTCAGGCGGAGCATGCCGTCGGTTATCTCGCGCGCCGTCTCGGCGCCGGTCACCCAGCAGATCGGCAGCGACAGGTAATAGAGCGTGGGGCCGTGGTGATCGTGGGGGTTGTACCGGTAGAGGCCGGACTCCAGGAGCGCGGCGGCCTTGACGGCCTGGTTGCCCTCGTCGCCGTGCATGGGGCGCAAACCGAGCCGTGGCAGCCGAAGCGCGAGCGCCCCGATTGCCACGGCCAGAACAGACACGGTAAACACCAACCGCACGTGTTTCATTTCGCCGGTTTGCCGTACACCTCCACCTCGATGTAGTGGTTCTGATCGTTGGAGGTATTGCCCTTGCTGTAGAGCCGGAGGTAACGAGACTGGACGCCCTTGGCGTCGATGAGGCGGCCGCGGAAGTCCTCGATGTACTCCAGGCCCTTGCCAATGCCCAGCCCCGACGAGTTATCGAAGTCGTTGTTGTAGATCGTCTTGACGCCTTCGATGAAGTCGGCGTCTTTGGCCGCCTGAATCACCACGTCGTGGTACACGCGGCCCTCGCCGTGGTAGTGCCAGAGGGTGATGGCGTAGATCTTGTATTCGGCCTTCAGGTCGATCTGGACCCACTGCAGGCCCGGTCCGAGTTCGACGTAACTGCCGTCGGTGCCTTCCTTGTCGGCGTCGGTGATGAGTTCGAGTTCGCCGATGATGGGCTCCATGTCGCTGGACTTGACGGCCTTCTCGGAGGCGACGTTCGTGACCCCCTCGGGCGCGTAGAAGGGCTTGCGGGGCTTGTCAACGTACTTTTCGAGCGTCGGGGCGGGCTTGATGTTCTTGGGCGTGCCCTCGAACATGGCCTTCGGCAGTTGGATCTTCAACGGGACCAGTTTCTGGCCGTCCTTGCCCTTCTTCTCGGCCGCCTGCATGCCCGAGACCACGAGCATGCTCACGGCAACCAACGCGGCTGCCAGGACCGTACCATACGTCAGGTAACGTCTCTTTCTCATCGTTCTGTGTCTCCGGTACCAAGGACCCATTGCCGGTGTGCCCAACAGGATGGACGTACGCACCTACCCCCTATTCACCCATTGTAACCCCTTCAGAGGCGTTTTGTGTCGCATAAAGGTACGGTTCGGCCCCCCGCGTGTCAAGTGGACGCCCGCAAAAAACACAAGCCTCTACTCTACCTCTCGGCCGAGGGCGGCCAATCACGCGGCAAATCGGCGGCTCAAGCCGCGAGAACCGGAGACGGCCTTGCCAGAGCCTCAGCGCACGATAGAATCATTGAAAAGGCCTACGGCGGTCGTGGGCTGGAGTTTATCCGGTGCGGAATCGCTTGCATTCGGCTGCGAGGGTGGCTCCAATTGCGTTCGTTGGAGGGGGTGCGGCCGCTCGGCTGGGGTGAAGTCGTGCCGAGAACTCGTCCGTCGGCAGGTTCATCGAATACGTCGTCAATCCAACCCTTTCTGAAACAGCGGTTGGCTGCTACGCTTCGTCCCTTGCGGGGGATGAAATCAGCCGGCTCCACGATACCGGAAGGCCTTGAACATTGCCAATCCGACGGTTCGACAACTGCAAGCCCAATCGCAATTCGCCTATGAGAGTATCGACACGACTCGTAGGCACGGCATTCGTTTTGCTCTCATTCGCATTACTGACCTCCCGCCTGCCTGCCGCAGACAGCCTGCCACCGCTGGGCGGCAATCGCCCGCCGCAAAACCTCGACGAACTTTGGGCCGGCTACGATCCGGCCGCCGAACCGCTCGAAGTCGAGGTCGTCCACACGTGGCAACGCGGCGATGCTACCGTCCGGATGCTCGTCTACACGGTCGGCACGTTTACAGGGCGGAAGTCTCGCATGGGCGCCTACTACGCCTTTCCGGCGAAGCGCGCCGGCAAGGTGCCGGGAATCCTGCAATTGCATGGCGGAGGCCAGCGGGCCAGAAGTGAGATGGTGGAAGCGGCTGCCGCCAATGGCTATGCCTGCATCTCCATCAACTGGGGTGGCAAGCCCATGGCCGACCAGCAGCAGGGAGACCCCGGCACCGACTGGGGCGCGGTGGACGCGACTCAGGACGGACACAACAGCCACTACGGATCGCTCGCTCCCGACGACAAGACCCTCGATGCGGTCGTGAGCCCGCGGAACAACAACTGGTTCCTGATCGTCCTGGCCGCCCGACGTGCCATGACGTTTCTTCAGCAGCAGAAGGAGGTCGATCCCGAGCGGTTGGGCGTCACAGGCCATTCGATGGGAGGCAAGTTGACCGTGATGACCGCGGGAATCGATCCGCGAGTCAAGGCTGCCGTACCTTCCTGCGGCGGGACCGCGGCGGCACCGAAGAAACTGCGGTTGCGGCCCGGGTCATCCTGTCGCCCGGTCAACCGCGAGCCGCTGTATCACAAAACGATTGATGACATCAACTCCATCCGCCGGATCAAGTGCCCCATCCTGTACACGGGGCCGCAAAACGATTTCAACGGGATCCTGGACAACCTGTATGCCAACTGGCGGCAGATGCCCAGCCGGTCGATCCACTACAGCATCTCTCCCCACTTCAATCACCGACACATCAGCGAATCCGAATTCGCCGGCCGGCACTTCTTCGATGTGATTCTCAAAGGGGAAGGCACGTTCCCCAAAACGCCTCAGATCGATGTGGCTCTCAAGGCCGACGACGGCATCCCCGAGGTCACGCTGCAGCCCGACAACCCGCTTGAGGTCGTCAAGGTCCACATCTATTACAGCGTGGACCCCCATTGCCTGACCCGTTTCTGGCGCACCGCGACGGCGACTCGCACCGGCAATACCTGGTCTGCAAAGTGCCCGGTGATCAGCACCGACATGCCGCTGTTTGTCATGGCCAACGTCTACTATCCGCTCGAGAAACAGATCACCGGACCGGCCTGGAACCGCCGGTCGCCGGAGACCTTTGTGGTCAGTTCAAAGGGCCTGGACTTCGACCCGCCCGACCTCAAGGCGGCGGGGGTTGTGGCCACGGACAAGCCCGAGCGACTCATCCAAGCGGACTTCCACTCCTGGCAGGACTGGTACCGTCTTGAGATCGGTAACGATCATCATCGCCAGTATCACACCCGCAAGATCAAGGACCCAAAATGGCGAGGCCCCGATGGCGCCAAACTTGCCATTGACGTGCTTGACCCCAACGGTGGCGAGTTCACCGTGCTGTTCGCGATGAACAGTTGGAGGGCCCACCAGGGCATGCCGACCGGCCGATACTACGCATCCAAGCCCATTGCCAGGACCGACGGCTGGCAGACCGTCGAGATCGGCCTCGCGGATCTCAAGCCCATGGACGAACGTTCGCGCGAAGGTTTGCGTAGTTGGCAGTACATGACGGAGTTCGGCATCCTGGCCATGGCGCGCACCAAGCGGAACGGCAAGCAGGTAGTCCTGGCCGGCGCACCATGGCCCAAGCCCCGAAAGTTCAGGAACCTGCGTTGGGTCGGCGGCAAGTATCCCAAACAGTGGATCATGCACGGCCTCTCCACCATCTGGGCCTGCCAGGCGGGCAAGCACGTCTACGTCGAGAAGCCTCTCTCGCACTACATCTGGGAGGGCCGCCAGATGGTCAACGCGGCCCGCACGTACGACCGGATCGTGGAGACCGGCACGCAGCGCCGCAGCCAGCGGACGGGCATCTGCGTGCAGTGCGAAGGCGGCCATGTGAACATCCCCGCCTGCCAAGCCTACGACGACCACGGCAAGTGCATCAAGACGTTCAGCGGCGGAGAGGACCACTTCGAGAACTTCATCGCCGCCGTCAGGAACGGAAACCGCAACGGTCTGCGGGCCGAGGTCGCCGACGGCCATCTCTCCACCGCCATCTGCCACACCGGCAACATCTCGTACCGGCTCGGCAGGAAGGCTACCCGAAAGGACGTGCTCAAGCAGGCCGAGCGCGCGAAGGGCTGGGGAGAAATGGTCGACCGCCTGATGCCATACCTGAAAGGCTGGGACATCGACCCGGCGGCCGCGACGATCACGCTCGGCCCCTGGCTCGCGGTCGATCCGAAGACCGAGACGTTCCAGGACAATCCCGCGGCCAACGCGCTGGCTCGCGGCTGGTACCGCCGGCCGTACCTTGTGCCCGACCTGTCGTAACGCAAGGAGGGAATCGCAACGTGAAACGCTGGCAAACGGTCATTGCCGCAATGCTCGTGACGTGTGCCTCCGTCTCGGCGGCGCGGGCCCAGGCATACGGATCGCCCGACCGCGGCCAACCGGGCGACGAGATGATCCAGGCGTACCTGCGTAGCGAGACGGAGGCGATCCACAGCCGGTTCCTCGAAAACGTCAAGTCCCGCGAGGACTGGCAGAGGCGGCTGCCGCTCTACAGGAAGGAATATCTGTACATGCTCGGCCTGGATCCGATGCCGCCCAAAACGCCGCTCCGGGCCGCCGTCACAGGGACGCTCCAGGGCGACGGCTTCGTCGTCGAGATGCTGCACTACCAGAGCCGACCGAGGCTGTACGTCACGGCCAACCTGTATCGGCCGGCAGACGCAAAAGACGCCGACCGGTTGCCGGCGGTGCTGTATGTGTGCGGCCACTCGTCACGGGGGCGCAACGGCAACAAGACGGCGTACCAGTCCCACGGGATCTGGTTTGCGCGTCACGGGTACGTGTGCCTGATCCTGGACACGCTCCAGTTGGGCGAGATCGCCGCCATCCACCACGGGACGTACCGCGAAGAACGCTGGTGGTGGCACTCGCGGGGCTACACACCCGCCGGGGTGGAGTGCCTGAACGGCATCCGCGGCATCGACTACCTTCTCAGCCGGCCGGACGTGGATGCCGAACGGATCGCCGTGACGGGTATCAGCGGCGGGGGGGCGGCCACGTTTTGGATCGCCGCCGCCGACGAGCGGGTCGCGGCGGCGGCCCCCGTCAGTGGCATGGCCGACCTGCCCTCCTACGTATCCAACC
>Ga0307433_1000809_pt1 | contig 20565 bp, 22 predicted proteins | sample SalMarWE160210MG_FD_202166 | JGI IMG/M metagenome (GOLD analysis project Ga0307433, IMG submission 202166) | Salt marsh sediment microbial communities from the Plum Island Ecosystem LTER, Massachusetts, United States - WE1603-210 | ecosystem: Environmental > Aquatic > Marine > Intertidal zone >... | reverse complement strand
GCGACGTGATGATGACTGGCACCATCGGCTTGGTTGAGGCAACTAAACGAAAAAACGAAAACTGAAGTGAATATTAGATTTTGACAATGTCTCTAGCTTAAATGGCGTTTATTGTGAACGAAAGTAGTAGCCTAATGGATAGGATGACTATATAAACCTGTAATATATCCATTTTTAGACCTCAAATTTCGACAGTATTCAATCAGAAAGTCATCTACCCGATAATGGTATACTTCTATGAAATCGCAAACTAGGCTGGGTTTTCCATGCTGTACTGAATGGATAAAACCCCGATATTGTTCTAGCTCCGACACCTATTGTTGTTTTGTGGTCTTTAGTTTCACTTGTTTTGCATGGACATACTCCAGATGAAGAATATTCCACATAATGAAATATCTTTCAAATATTATGCTTGGGTCGTATTCAGGTCAAGGTGCATTTTTTGGAAAAAAATAGAGCAAACAAAAGTGCAATGAAACCATGTCCGATTGATACGGAATATACAATTTTTGACGCTTTACTAGAGACGCTGCAGAAGAAAGAAAAAAAGAATTCTGGATATCTCAGTTTGTTTAAGCATTTTTGTTCCCCCATGAATCTGGCTGCTTTGCTCTTGATGGCTATTGGATTAGTTACCATTGTTTGGGTGGGCAATTTATTTTGGTGTGACATAACCTTTTGGGGAAAAGACATCTCCTTGATATTATTCGGTTCCAGAAGCACAAATATTTACAAAAATAACATAGATTAAAAGACAAAATGTAAAACAATTTTGTAATAGAGGAGTTGCGCTGTTTTCTAAAAAATGTGTGTCCTCAAGAAGAACTGGCATCATGGGAATGCGAAATATTGATAGCCACATTAAAAGTCCATAGTCAAAACGGCGCAAATTGGTTCAGCACCAAAAGTGTTACAGAAGCATTCAATACTGAAAAACTTGAACGGGAGAAAGTAAAGACAATGACTATAGGCAGACAAATCAGACAGTTCGGGTTTAGACCGCATCGAAGTGCCCACCGAAAAGGCTGGAGATGGGACGAGAAACTGGTCACAAAACTCAAAGAAAGATACCCTATTGCAGAAAGTGCCGTTAGTGCCAAAAATGCCGTTACACGGGATATATCACAATACCACAATCAAAGTTCAGGTGAGATGCCTAGTGAAGCGTCACAAACGTCACAAACGGCATCGCCAGAATACATCGAAAACATTGAGAAGGAACTGAAGAAAAAAGGCTACACCTACAAAATTCATAGAGGGAAAGAAAACTGATTTGAAGCCGAAGACGGCATAATCTATTTCCCTCTTTTTTATGAAGCATATAAAATATGAAATAATCTCTCCCATTTTTCAAGTCTATAAATACCGATTCAATCCGTATTTATACGCTCTGAGAAGTCTGGTTTCTTTCCATTATTTGATTAAAGTAAGCTCTATTTTTGGTTTCTACGCTAGAAAAAACCCTATTAATTTTAACATTAATTAACTTTTTATGCATTAAAGGAAATAAGATGCTCCCCTGCATCATATGTGTAACCTAATGTTGATTTTTTATTCCTCATCTGATTGCTTTTTTTAACAAAGCGTAACATCCCTAATGCCATCGGAAATTTGAGAGGGGTAATTCTGCAAGCATAGACATATCGAAGTTTTCCTAGAAGGCAGGGGGATAAAGAAGTAGCTCAAAATACTTCTAGATCGGTTCTTGAAAATACTAGTTTTCAAAGCAAAAAAATATATAAAATTGAAGCCATAATACTAATATGGAATAGCTCGAAGCTTCAGAGTCTACTGTTGTCATGTTTTGGTCTGTCGTGGTTTGAAATTATCAAAAGAACATCAAAAGCATCTGATTTTTACATATACATAAGGAGGCACTTTTAGACAATGAAAAATAATGATTCACAAGCTAAAAAATACGTCATTAATGGGGATATTGACTGAGTGGTGCGATACATGAACTTCCGAAGAAGGAGTATCCTCAGTCAGCTTCCCCCTCTAAAATCGCTCTTCGCCTTCTTAATAAAACTTCTGAAACAGCTTTCCATCAATCGAAGATTTTTGAAAGGACTATCAAAAATCGGAAAACCAGAAAGGAGTAGGGGGGATAATTCTTAGTTATTTAGTTATTTGAGTTTAGTTCCATGGTAATTTCTGCTTAAACCTTTAATATAATATTTTAACAATACATGCAATGAGAAATTACCATGTCGTTTGGACGTAGGTCTGAAAACACTTGCAACGCAAGACTTTGTGAAGAGTTACGTAAATTGGGTATTGAAGCATTTTTTGAGGAAAATTATCTAACCAAGTTTGGAATGAACAAACCCGATATTCATGCAATTTACAATGAATCAAATTATTTCATAGAGGGAAAGCAGAAACCTCGCAAACTAGTTGATGCCGTAAGCAAAGCATATATCTACCGAAAAAAGCTTCAGTCCGCTTCTCCGAAAGCTGTTTTTGCTGTTTTGTACTCACCTGATTGCTTCAGTTCTTGTGAAGCGGGAGTTCTATTGGACTTTCCACCATTTTATGTTACTCATCGTTCTAAATCACTAACAGACCTAGCAAATTGGATTTATGGCATAATTACAACGCCACCTGTTACTTTTGAACTCAAACCTGTACACGCTATCAAATTGCTTCGTGAAGCGGTTCGAGGAATATCCGAGGCATTTGCAAAAGTTGATGCGATAGACGTAGAAGATATCTTTGGAGGAAGAGTATTCTTCGAAACTATTCTCGGATTAAAAGAAGAGAAAAAAATTCCAATAACACACCTAAGAGATGCCGCCTCCTATTTGTTAGTAAATCAGATTCTTTTCTATCAAATTCTTGCTATGGAGAAGAAGGAATTAATTAGATACAAGAAAATTGATTCTGATAAATTGCAATCTCTTGAAGAATTGCAGACAAAATATTTTGCAAAAGTTTTACTTGAAGATTACAAACCAATTTTTGGGTTTGATATTGCCTCAAGAATTAAAGGCAAAAATGCTCTTGAGGCAGTAAGAGTCACAATAGATTCAATAAACGCATTAACACCTACAGCTTTAAATCACGACATTTTAGGTAAAATATTCCATAATTTGATTCCTTTTGATTTGCGGAAAGTGGTCGCAGCATTTTATACAAATATTCAGGCAGGTGAAATTCTAGCTACATTAGCAATCAACAAATCGGATGAATCGGTATTAGACCCTGCATGTGGCTCTGGAACTTTACTAGTTTCGTCCTATCAAAGAAAGAAAGACTTACTGGAAAAGAGTGGGAAAAGATTTAGCTTCAAAGACCATAAGCGGTTTATTGAGGAAGATATTACAGGCATAGATATAATGCCTTTTGCAGCTCATTTAGCTGCTGTTCATCTTTCCCTACAGGCTCCTCTTTATACCACCGATGTTGTAAGAGTTGCAATTCAAGATTCAACAAGTTTTTCACCAGATATATTTATTTCAACTGCAGAAAAAGTTCTCAAAGAAGCTTTTAAACAAAGAAGTATTACTGCCGACTTTCAAAAACCAATAACAAAATGGCAAGAAAGAGTCGAAATTGGTCTTGTAGAACTTTCAGACCATACAATATCTAAACCAATACAACTAAGCAATGTTGACCTTGTGATAATGAATCCACCATTTACAAGATTTCAAAGAATTCCGCCAGATTACAAAACAAAACTCAGAAAACGCTTTACAGAAGCAAAATATCAAAAATGTGTTCATGGTCAACTTGGGCTCCATGGGTATTTCATTCTTTTAGCTGACCGTTTCTTGAAAAATGGTGGTAGACTTGCAGCGGTTCTTCCCGTTACTACGCTAAGTGCAAAAGGTTTTTATAAAATTCATAACATGTGGCTTAATAATTACTCTATAGAACACATAATTGTCTGTGAAGGTAGGTCGGCATTCTCAGAGAACACTTCTCTCCGTGAGATTTTAGTGGTAGCAAAGAAATCAAAACCAATGAACAATAATGTCGGAATTTCGGTCTTAAAACTCTCTCCAGATGAAATTTCGATTCCAAAGGCACGTTCACTAGCGGAAAAATTGAAGAAACTAAGAGATGAACATGAAATTGGCGTGATTACTGACTCAAAAGAATTATTGTTTAAGCTAATACCACAAGCTAAATTGAAAAAGAGCAAACGTGCATTATTCAGAGCAATATCTCTATATCGCAAAGACCTAATCGAAATTGCCGATGAATTTGAAGATTTATTTGAAAAATCTGAAAAAGCTATAACTTTCGATGCCTATCTCAAGTCTGTTGAAGGAGAAACTCATGAAAGTCCGAGAGGAATAGAGAGTCGAGGGTATTATGGACTTTCAGTTGTGAATAAAGAAAGTAGAGCATTAAAAAAGCACGACTTTTGGTTCATAAAGGAAAAATCTAAGCGAAAAATAATTGCCGAGAATAGATTTTCCCACATTAGTTTTGACATACCCGTTGAGTGCATAACTCCTAACATCAGAAGATATGGTGGATTAGAATATTTTGATATCACTAACGAAACTGATTATATCATCACAAAACCATTTAGCAAACTTGAAGATTTCCTTGAAGCTAGTGATATTAAGATAAATGAAAGGAAGGAGGCTACCAAACTTGTTAGAAATGGAGAATGGGAAGAATTTGCCGATAAACATTCATCAAAGGTAGCATTAATTTATCGTGCTCGAATAACAGGAGATTCTATACACAATTTGGCTTTTTATTCAGCTCAAAAGATGTTTTTTGGTGGTTCATTTTGGATGATTGAGATTGATGATGATGTTCAGGCAAAAATGTTAACACTTTGGTTGAATAGCACTCTTAACTTATTTCAGTTGTTCATCGAAAGGAAGGAAACCGAGGGCAGTTGGATATGGCTTGACAATTATATAATGCGAGAGTTCATGATGCTGGATTTTTCCAAATTATCAAAACAAGAGGAAATGGAACTACTTGCAGTTTTTGAAAAACATGGAAAAACTGCTATGCCCAGTCTTTTAGAGCAAATTGAAACTAAAAACACCATAAGAATGGAAGTAGATAAAATACTTTTACGGTTACTCGGAATGACAGAAGATGAAATAAATAGCTTTCTCGATAGACTCTACTCAATTTTGGGGAGAGAATTAAACAAACTATCAGGAGTTGCAAGTGATTAGGTGTGTTATTTATTAATGGCATTACCTATCGGCTGTGAACACCTATAGACGAAGAAAAATAATTACTCATACACCTTAGTTTTTCATTAAAAGAAATGCGGAAAATCATAAGAAGCAAAAGAACTAGAATTTGGTGACTGAACCGAAAAACTGATTTACTTTTGATTCAAATAATATCAGAACTGTTTGAGGTGTTATTGATTTGAAGGCAAAATCTATGAAACTTCTTTTGGAATTGCTGAAGGATTCGAAGCGAAGCGATAGGGAAATTTCGAAGGTTCTGGGGGTTTCGCAACCAACCATTTCGAGAATGAGGCAAAGGCTTATTGATGAAGGGATAATCCAAGAATTTACTGTTATTCCAGATTTTGTAAAATTGGGATTTCAGATTATGGCTATCAGTTCTTTCAAGTATAAAGTTGCGAAGGATATTGAAGGATTAACAAAGCTAATGATGACAAGACCAAATGTCATATTTTCCTCTATAGGGGAAGGCATGGGAAAGAACGGAATCATAATTTCCTTCCATAAGAGCTATCCTGATTTTTCCCACTTCATTTCAAATCTTAGGACTGAAGGCAATGACATAATAGACGATTTAGATTCGATGCTCATCAGCTTAGAAAATCAAATTGTAAAACCCCTATCCCTAAAATATCTAGCCGAACTGGAAGAAACATAAGACATTCAACATTCTCTCGGCAATTAATTGATATTAGAAATGCGGAAAAAGTTAAAGCTAAACCTAGAGAAACACATAACAGAAAGGGAGCCAAAATGAGCGAAGAGAATATTAAACAAAAGATTCTCAAACAACTTGACATTGGAGCTTGTTGCCGAACTCATCTTCATAATGAATGCCGAAGTTTCGGTCTTGATGAAATTGGTAAAAATCGTAGTTCAGACCGTAGGTTTGATAATCCCTTCGATGAATTGCTAGCTGAACGTTACATTCGTAAAATTCAACCGAAAAGTCTCACGATTGATGGTGATGATAGAAAAAACTGGAAAAACATCAAACTTCAGGAAATAATAGATTTAGATAACAAAACTATTGAAAAGATAGGTAAATACGCTTTTTATGAAATCACAAATAAAGGAAAAGCATACCTTAAAACCCTCTGAAAATCTCAATAAGAGAAAAGCGGAAAAAGTTAAAACTAAAAAAACAACTTAGAAATTGGGAGAAAACTAATGAAACTGATTGTAGAGTTAGCTACAAATGATAAAACGCTGGGTTTTCACTTATTTAATTCCCAAGAGCTTAATTCAGGTCAAACAACGGTAAATCTTGGAAAAGGTGTCTCAGCAACTTTTAAGGGCACTATGTTTCGCAAATCAGTTGGAATACCTGATGTTATACAACTTGTCTTGGAAATTGGGAAAGATGTGGTAATTGGTATTGGTGTTGGACTTATTTCTGCATGGTTGTATGACAAACTTAACGGAAGAGATGTTAAGAAACTGACAATTGAAAAAACAGAAGTCACTATTAATAAAGGGCAAATCGAGAAAATTATTATAGAAAAGATACAAGAAGAAAAGTAAAAGCTAATTTGCAGTTTTGTGAGAACTAACCCCAAAGTTTCTTCAGGTAATTTTTAACATCAGAGACTTTCATTGCGCTTAAGTCAATTGGTTCTACAGTGACATGACCATTTACTTTATTGAAAGCTAATAACTTAACTTTGGCGGGGTCAGCATGAACGTGTTGTTTTCCCCTTTTAGTTCCTCTTCCAACATCCGATATGAAAGGTAAGAGCATATCCCAAGAGTGAGTTGTAAAGATTATCTGTTTACCTTGATTGTTTACCGCATCATTAAACAAATCTACGATTGTCTCTTGACTCTTCTTGTGTAAGCATATCTCAGGCTCTTCTATTATCAAAGTTGAACCTTTCGGGGAGAAAACAACGGCGGCTATGATTGATGCAATACTTTGTGAACCTGAACCCTGTAAACTTGCGTTAATTGGCAATTTGCTTATCATAAATTCAAAGAAACTTTTGTTACTCCTTATTGGCGTTCGTATGGAGGAAACATCAGCGTCAAATTTCTTGAACCAATCTTCAGCTATATCCCAATTGTGGTGTCTTTCAGTATATTTTTCTAATAAGAATTGTATAACAGCACTACCGCTGGGGCTAAGTTGAGGTTGTAGTGAATCTCTCCCCATTCCGACTTGGCTGTCATGGGGTATGAGAGAACGATTGGGGTGGAGATACCAAATTTTCCTCATTATTGCTTTATTTTCATCGCTTGCCCAGTCTCCAAGTGATGAGTTTATTTTGGAAATACTGTCATTTTTAATATAGAGAACATAATTTATTCCATCTACAGTAGCTGTAACCTCGATTGTTTTTTCTTTTTGATGATTATGGACTGCTTCTTCCCAATTCCAGAAGTTATAGAGTGAAGTATTGAATCTAACGCTATGCGTTAGAAAACTATTTCTTAATAGGTTAAGTCCACTAATTAACGTGCTTTTTCCAGAATTATTTGGACCAATTAAAACAGTTTCCCCAGAGAAAGATATGGGGTTTACATTTTCATCAAGGCAACCTAAATTCTTGACTTGTAATGTCTCTAACATTGAAACCCTCGTCATTTATTTGACTTATTAATTAGGTGTAATGCCATAAAAGGTTTTGATTTTGAATGACCCTTGGAATATTCGATAATTGCACGACAGAGGACGCATTAAAACTAAGAAGTATTTGCATTGAAGTGCTCACGGAAATAACAAACAAAACAGCATAGTAGCCACACTAAAACAAAACTCTGGTTTTTTTCCGTGATAACAATCTTTTTCAGCACAAGATAGAATTAGTTAGTTTTTAGCTTTGTTAACAAGCTTTCTCTTCTAACGTCTCAATTTTTTTACCAAATAACCTATATTCCTCCACCGATAAGCGTAATAACAATACCAATACTAACAAGCTCAACCGTTATGTAGACATCACCAAAGGAAAATAGAGCGTCCACTTTATCTTCAATTTCTTTTTCAAATTGGTCTTCACTTACAACTTTGAATTCAGAAGGATATGCTTCAAGGTCATAAGTTTTTGAAATACCTTCAACTCTTTGGATTTCTGTTACATAGCTTCCCAAAATATCTTGGCTATTACCAAAATCAACAGTAACATTAAAATAGTCTTTTTCATTGGGTTGTAAATTGATGTAGGTGTTTATTTCCTTAAAAAAACCGCTAATCTTACCTATTTTTGTAACGCTGACCTGAATAGTAAGTTTGTCAACAGTAACAGGTTCATCTACCACATTTGTTACGGTGATTCTGTAAGTTAGACCTCTTTCTTTAGTTGTTATATCTAATTTTTTCATATCAGAACTCCATTCTTTCAAAACACTATTTTCACACTGGAAAGGGTCAACCTCAATTTTAAGGTCAGAAACGTGAGCAGAACATTGAGAAACAATAAGAATTGGAAAGAGCACAAGGCATAGAGCAATTAGTAACTTTATTTGAGGCTTCATAATGTTCAATTCTTTCTATTTCAGTTTACATTTAAGTTTTATCTGGTTTCTAAATGTGAAAAAGGCGGAAAATCATAATTAGAGAAAAGTAATTACAAATTAAAAGGAGAAAACGATTATGTCTGAGGAAAAAGAAGGCTCAGTAACATATTTTGAATGCGATATTGAACAGCGATTCAGAACCGAAATAAAGCAAAATTTAAAAAATATACCCGAATCCAGATTTAAAGAAAGTCAAGAATTAATGAAAGATTTTTTAGAAAAAAATCAGACTATCGATTATAGAGAAATTTTTAGAATAGATTGTAATTATCGTGAAATGACATTAATCAAGGCGGCGTTATATCTTTTGGAATACGAAGGAAAGTTTGGATTTTGTGTAAACTTGACTTATTTTTTATTCGTAGCAAATGACCCAAAAAAACAAGGTTTATCTTTTGAAGATATTGAAAAGAAGCGTATCTCAAAAAAATGTAAATTCTTAGCAACGCAAGGGTTTAAAACATTCGATGAAAAAAACTTGGATAACCCTCTAAAGAAATTAAGGGACCTAAGAAATATGATTGCTCATTTCAACTTCATTATTAGTGAAGATGGAGAATTTAGAACTTTCAACAGAGATGTAACAAAAAGGGAAATTATGGGAATTCTACCTGAACATGGGAAACTTCTGGATTATACAAATACAATGATACCCGCATTAAGAGACTTCACCAAGGTTTGGTAAATATCCCAGCCCCTTCCAAATTTTTCTGAAAAAAGACACATTCTAAAAAATTGCTTAACTTTACTTGTTAATATCTATAAACCAATCACCATAGTTCAGGTGAATGCTGATTCTGACACGAAAGACTTGAGAAGATCACTTCTTTCTTTTGATTTAATTAACTCCTTTAATCTATTTCCATCAACAGGAACAATTAAGAATTCAGTTTTTGAGCCTCTCAACATTTCCTTAGTTACAGTATTACGGAATCCATTAAGTGAAACTAAGAAACCCAGACGACTTAAGCCGAATCTATTCGTTAATTTGTTTTGAAATATTACGAACTCATTTTTTCCACAATTAGTTGACCAATTTTTACATTCTATGAGAATAAAAGGCGTAAATTTCGACCAAAAAGAATCTTTCGACTCGTTTCTTACGGATATATCTATTTCTTCAGTCTCAGTTCTGATTCTGTGCGAAGGAATGAATCCATCTAAAGTTGAAAAAATCAGAACAAGAAGTTCTTCAAGAGCTTTTCCTTTTTCGTTTGAATCAGTAATCGTTAAAGCTTCTACCAATTTTTCTTGTATCTTCTGTTCAAAATCAACATAGCGATTCTCAACAAAAACACGAAGAGAATTCACAACCTCTTCTAGAGAAGAATTTAACAAATGAAAAATTTCTCGAATCTTGTCTACTGCCTCGTAAATAGATAGACTAGAGCTTAGACCAACACTGAATGTAAGAAAGAAATGAACGTCTTCTTGATTCTCAAAGTCTTCAATACTTATTTCAGGATTCTTTTTCTCCAGTCTTCGTAGAGACTCTATCAATAAATCCATATAATAACTTAGACCTAGAATCCCATTCCAATATTTGGTGTATCCGTGCATGTGAATATACGCATGCGAATTGAAAATAGTTACATCGTCTATCAGTGGAATGGGAAAATCTAGTGAGTGTATCTCTTTTCCAAATTCATTCTGAATGACTTTTTCTACAGGATATATTCCTACATCATCAGGGATTTCATTTAAATGAATACCTTCGAGCTTCGTTATTGGGATGTGAACATATGGTCCATCTATGCCGTATTTTTCGCCTTTCAGTCTCAGTTCTTCAATTTCTCCATACTCGTTAAATATCGCTACCATAGTTGACGGCTCTTTCTCAAAAGTCACATTCTCTTCACTGGACAAATCCTTCATTTCCCAACTTGGCTTTCTCTATGTTCTAATATTTTGTTGATTGAACCGAATATAAGAACTGTGGAAAATCATAAGAGCTAACAGGTTACTGGAAGACCACACAAAAACTAGGCTTTTTGTTGTCTGAGTTCTAAAATTTTGATATATACTCCTAAAAGGAGCATTAATACTCCAATAGCAATAACTACCCAAAAACCAAGTGTTGGATTAGAAGTATAAAGAATTGCCTCAATGAAAACTAAGACAAAACCCAACCCGACTAATAATCCAGCAACACCTAAAACTTTCAGTTCTCTAAACCAGTCTGTAATATGGTCAAAGATAGTTTTTTCCTGTTCCTGCTTCTTAGGCATATTAAGAACTTTACAATCTCAGGTTAAAAATTTTTGTATTATTTTTCTTCCGCTTTTTCTGTGCATCAGATAACTTTGCTGTTGGTCCTTTCTTTACTTCAACAGAATATGGTTTTCCTGTTTTTCTTCCCCAAAAATCTTTTTCCTGAACTTCAAAATCCCTGCCTCTAGGAGTCCTTTTTACATCATGCCCTTGTAGTCTCTGGTCAACTTTGAATGCTATCTCCCCACTTTCTCCTTTCATCTTGTTAATTTTCAAAGTAAATGCCTTCTGCCTTTTATCAAGACCCAAAGGGTCTTCTTTCTGCTCATTTAATCCCCCATTACATCTTAATCGTAATTCTTTTAATAATCTTTGCAAAAAAGCAGAAAAAATAAAGGATATTAGCTTGCTAACGTCTGAATGTTTTTTCCCACGTATTTTTCATACTTTGGAATTATGTCCTTGTTAAACTCTTTCTTAATCAATTCAGCAAGTTCTAATGCTGTATTTACAGCATCTTCAAAAGTTTTTGCTACAACTTCATCATGTAACTTTAACCATTTTTTCTGTATATCGGAATTAACAAGATGCAGTCTCATTGAAAGAAACGTATCAACAGGGGTAAAGGCTTCCAAATGAATGGGCTGTTCAATCCCTTGAGCCAACCAAATCCTAAGCCAGAAAAACAAATAAGCGTATAATTCAGCTCTTGCTTGAACAAATCCTGCTTCACTTTCCCTTTTAAACTTATACAAATTGAAGATTGCACCAATTATTGTTGAAGAAACAGCCGCCACAACGCCAGAAGCTAGAACTGTAACCCAAAAATCTGCATCCATAGTTCCAGTTTATCCCCTTTATTCACGTGAAACATCTAGCTGAGGATGCAAAAAAGCCTTTCCATTGGTTAAAGTATAAAACAGAGATTTAGCATGTTGGCAAAATTTTTAGGCTTTATCCACATGTTATAAATCGGTTAGGTGCTGAGATGAGTGTTTTAGATAAAACTATTACACCTCTAGCCAACTCAGCATCTAACCAACTCAGAAACAAGTTTTATTAACCCAAAATGCATATTTCTTAAGTGGCTAGAGGTGCGAAATAGTGAAAAAAATAGTTAAAAATAATGGTATTTCATTGGGAAACTCGACAAAAAATAGAGCCTTCGGGAGAAATCTCCACCAGTTTTGGGTTCGAATCCCACCCCCCACTTTTGCGCGCATTTTGGATTGGGTTTGGGTTTAAAATTTACCGTTTGGGTTGGGAGTTAAAATATTTTGTCTGAAATTACTATTAATGTAACACCAGCGAGCAGGTGACCTGTGACCTATAACCTTTCACTGGTTTGTGAATTTTGACCGTTGAATCATCCAATCAATAACCCGTAAGTCACCATTAAAATAACCTTTTTTCAATGGTGAAAAATCGAGTTTTTGTAAAACTTCTTTGATTTTAGCTATTTTTTACTTGGAAATCTGAAGGCTATTAGCGGAATGGTTTATCCCTTTAAGCGGTTTATTGGATTAATGGATAATTCCAAGTTTTTTATGTGTAACACTTTGTAACATTTTTCATTTACCTAAAAGGGGCAGTTTTCATCATTATTTTTGATTTACTCCAATGTTACAGGTTTTTGATTTTTTGTAAAAAACCGTAATTTGTTAACGTATCTGTAAACCAGAAATGTTACTGGTTATTTTGGTGAAACAGGCTTATTTTGGGGGTATTTGGGTTTTGACCATGAGGAAGGAAGTAATTTTTACAAAAGTTTTACAAAAAGGTTTACAAAACAACATTGTTTTAGGCTGTTTTTCTTCTTCCAGAACAGGAGAAGACATCAGCTTGGGAATAGGAATGAAAGTAATTCACTACCTACTAATGGGTGCGGCACTTCTTTTTTCAGTCTCTTTTATGCTAATCAGAAGCCGAAGAATACGCGTTATGAAGTAACCCACAAATTATGGTTTGTATCCGTTTAGGTTGTTGAGGGCTAACACTGCCTCAGTTATGTCTGCTGTTGTTCCTGGACTCAGGTCATGCTCTGGGTCTCGTAGTTTGCTGTCAAGCTTTTGGATGAGATTTCTTCCCAAAGCTGTTGTTAAGCCCCCCTCCTTTAACACCCGTCCAGCCTCGGCTGAGATGCTTTCCGCCTTAGCTTGACCCACTTTTCTGGAGATGAAGGTGTCTGGAACTTCTGCGAGAATCTTCATGAAAGCATGGACAGTAGCCGTGTTAATGTCTCCTGTCTTCTCAAGCTGCTTAACGAAATATGGGTAACCAAGATCGAAGGTGATTGGATAATTGTTTACCCACTCAGAGGCTACAGAATCGTACGAAGAAGCTAGCTCAAACGTATCAAAGAGAGTCACGCCTTCATCAAGAATCTTCTTCTTTGAAGCGGGATCATTCACATCCAGTTTCTTAGACTTGTTTAATCCCCCAGGATTAACGAGAGCTATCGCATCGTAAACGTCCACCGCATCCTCAGGAGTTGTTGATTCAACAACCACCTTAATGTTCTTCCTAAGCTTGGACAAAGAAAAACGGTTACTGATCATACCCGCCGCAGCCGCTATGGGCGCAAGCAAAATTATCGCACCCAACAGAGTGTTGCCGCCACCCTGACTCCCTAGCATACGGTCAACGGCGTCTTTGATTACGTAACCAATACCTACCTCTGAGAGACCTATTTCTCCTCTCGAAACCCTGATTCCCTGCTCAGCTGCCTTCTTGAAGGATGGCGCTATTGCAACTGCTGACGCCAAAAAATGTTCGTATCTGGTTTCTGGAAAGTCTGCTGTTCTGTGGACGTTTCCGGGCTTCGGATATCCACTGACCTCTAGAAGGATGGCGAGTTCTAGGCATCTGGAAATATGTTCAGCCTTTTCTGCGGATGATCTGTAATTCATGGTACCACCCCGAAACTTTCTGTCACCGTCATTTGATGAGGCGGGGTTTAATTACTTTATGTAAAAAATTACACTCAAAAGCGGACAGCATATTTGGAGACTAATAGCAGTGTATTGTTGAAAACAAGCTTTTTCGAGTAAAAAGAGACTGAAGAGAGTTAATCTTATATACTTAATGTAAAAATACTGAGTGTAAAAAATTACACAGCAATTAAACCCTTCACACAGGTGAAAAGCATGGTAAAAATTAAGTTATCAGCACGTGACGTAGCCTTCGTTGGAGTTTTTGCGGCTCTATCCGTAGTTGTAATCAGAGTCATCCCAGGCTTCCCAATTATCGGTTTATCAGAGTCACAAATCAAATTTGACGCCGCAATAGCCCCAATTTACGGTATGATTTTGGGACCTTACCTAGGTTGCCTAGCTGCATTCATCGGAGGCATCGTCCTAGCTAATAGCTGGTTTTCTGTTCTCACATCCTTTGCTCCAGCAGTCTCAGCGCTAGTTGCAGGACTGTTGACCCAAAAAAAATATGCTTCTAACAGCCGCAGTTTTCCGGGATGGGCAGCAGCCGCGATCATCATTGGTTTACTGATTTTGGGATGGTACGCAACTTGGGTAGGCCAAAATGCTTTGCTTTATCCGATACTTCACATCGCAGCATTGCTAGTAATCTTAGTCTTCAGGGGACGTATCGCAACCGCCTTCGAAAATAGTGAAGAAACACAAAAAGGGTGGAGCTTTAAGCCAAATTATATTCTCCTTGGCATCGTAGTTATTGTTCTGGCATACATCCTTCCAAAACCATATTTGAGCGAGATAGAAATCCTTTCATACCTTTCTCTTCCCCTATACTTTCTTGGCGCCATCATAATATTGCACGGAATTTTCGGCGGTGAAGAAGGAAAAATAAACTTTGTGGCTGCCGTTTCCATGGCAAGTTACTGTGGCATAATAGCCGACCACATGGTTGGAAACCTATCATACATAAGCCTAATTGGCATAGTTTTTCCACCTGAATGGTTACCAAGTACCCCAGCACTCTTCATGTCAATTCTGCCCGTTTCTGTTGTCGAGAGACTAGTATTCACTGCGATTGCAACAGTTTTTGGAGTTGGTCTGGTGCTTGCCCTCCGTAGAGCGGGATTATTTCCCCGAAAAACATAGTGCAAGTAGATCAGAATGAAAGTTAAAGCACGTGAAGGCGACCTGCTTGAAACCACCGACAACATCATTTTTGATGTTAAAGGGTTAGTTCATCCTCCGAACCGAGTTGTAGCCTTCATCCGTTACGTTCCCGACCCCGAGGGCAATCGAGAAAGAGATGGAACAAGATACAGCAAATTTTATTCCCTCTCCAAACGTTACGCTCTGCTGAAACAAAGGTTTCCACAATACCTAGTAGACGATCCTGTATTCAACACGCTACTCTGTGAGGTCCCATTTGAGGACGTGAAACAACATTATCAGCCTGCTCAGGGTTTACAGACCCTTCGAAACAGAAACAACCTAGACGAAGCAGAAACAGCGGCTTTACAGTTCATGGAAATCCTCAAAGAAAAATCGGGGGTTCAATGGAGCAAGCTGGGCGTTTCAGGGTCTATCCTAGTTAATCTTCACGAGCCATTTTCTGACATCGACCTTATTGTTTATGGGTCTGAAACAGGCTACCGGGTACAGGCAACTATGAAAGAGATGCTGGAGGACAAAAGCAGTCCATTCAAAGCCTACAACCTAGATGGTCTAAAAGAACTGTTCGATTTTCGTTCGAAGGACACCATCACATCATTCGAAGATTTTGTTCGAACCGACTCCCGAAAGGTTTCCCACGGCAAATTCATGGGAAAACACTTTTTCATCCGCTTCGTAAAAGACCTAAACGAAATCAGTGAACAATACGGCACCATCATCTACAAACCAGAAGGACGCGCAAGAATCAAAGCCACAATAGCTGACGATTCAGAAGCAATCTTCACGCCATGCAGCTACAAACTCGCCAACGTGAAAATCCTTGAAGGCGCAAAAGTTGAGCCTATTGAGGAGATCGTGTCCTTTCGAGGAAGATTCTGTGAACAGGCAAGAAGTGGTGAAGCTGTGATTGCAGAAGGCAAACTTGAAAGAGTGCAACAAGAAGGAAAAGATGATCACTTCAGATTGCTCTTGGGGAGCAAGCCCGCGGATCACATGATTTTGGTCCAGTAACTGTTTCTCTTTTTTGTTATTCTGTGTACAAGTCCACAAGGTTTCGTGCTACGTTGCTGGAGATGCCATGGTTTTTCAATTTCATGTATGACGCTTCAGTATTCTCTATCGAGACTTCTTCTATCTGCTTGCACCAAGGAATTTTTGCCTCTTCTTTTATCTTCTTCTCGATTTGAATAGGTGATGCCTTGGATGCCTCGGGTAGCAAGTTAATTATGATGTGAGCTTTTTTAACCATAGATTGACCAGCTTGCGAAGAGGTAATGTATAAATTAAGATATAAGATACGCTTAAGCCGTTATATAAATTTGACTCCGAACCCAACACAACCCATGAGAAACAATTATCATCTTAGTGATTTGCGAGAACCCGCAGCCTCTTCACTGCATTAAGCCTCTCTTTTTCGCCAACCTTGGCTTGTTTCACTGCATTTCCTAATATTTCAATCGTCTCATCATAGGTCGCCCTGTCCACTGGATAAGGAACCCCATCCTTTCCGCCCACACAGAAACTGTATTTCACCGGATCCTCCCAGCATGGTTTCTCGCCGTAGACCAGCTCAGACACTAAAGCTAAGGCTCTGACTGTTGCAGGGCCTATCCCTCTGATGCCTATCAGCTCCTCATAATTTTTGGGCTGAAAATCATACGCCCTCTTAACCGCATTCCAGTTAAGGCTTCGAGGCAAAGAGAAAGCATCGATCGCATACTCTTTCCCTAGAGGCGCTGGAATCCACTCTTGCAGAGACTTCTGATGGACAGGACGGATAGACAGAAGCATATTCCTCAACTTTTTTGGTTCCTCCTTGGCGATGTCAGTTGAAGTTTTTCGGCAGCCTTCACTCTCCCGTGCAGTCATGTCTAAAACAACGTCCCGTTTCATGTCTCCAACCACGGCGTCGTGAGGCTCAACCACAAAATCTTTCACGTTCTCGGACAGCCAATGATACCTCCGCGCCGACTTGTCCTTCGCGTTTATTCCCTGCTGAACCACAGTCCATTCCCCCTTTTCTGTAACAAAGAATGCATGATGATAAAGAGGATAACCCGCCTGAACTGCAGTGGTGTCAACCTTGGCGCTCATTCGACTAGCATACAGCAAACTGTCGAGTTTGCTTGATGAAAAACCATATTTGTCTCCCAACTGATCGATTTCTGCCGGCGTTTTACGGGAGGTTTTGCCCTTCCCTCCACAGATAGTTAATCCAAGCTCCATCTGGTTTACTGCACTTTTCAGAACACCCGTTAAAACGGTGGTCACACCGGACGAGTGCCAGTCATATCCCAAGACGCAACCCAAAGCTTGAAACCAGAAGGGATCCGAGACTCTCCTCAGGAACGTGTCTAAACCATACTCGTCCACCATTATCGTAACCATTTCTTTAGCGAGTTTCTGCATTCGGAAAACAAGCCATCTCGGCGCCTTACCGTAATGAAGCGGAAGCCTAGCAACCCCTGTTCTCTTCAAGGCACCACCCACGTATCTAATCAGAATATAGGAAAAAGAAGCTTAAAACAAGCCCTCATTTTGCAGAGGGACCATACAGCAGATGCCCTTCCCTGTCGATTTCTTCGAACCAAATCCGGGTAGATGAGATGGGATAATGATCTTCAGAGAGAACCATATTTACTGTTATAATCGGTAAGGGTGACATTCCCAAACTCTTCCGTTTTTCGTTAATTTCGCGAGCTCGCGGCTCCGTTTCCTCACTCACAACTATAGCGTCAATTCGTCTCTCTGACAAGGTGATTCCATAAGCATCGTCTAAAGGCGTAATCTCCGCCCTTTCCAAAACCCCGTTCTTTTTCAACAACTTTTCTAAATCCTCAAGGCGCTTAGCATAGGGCACGATTCTGTGAGGCTTACTCATTTTCTCAACAAAATCGTCTGAACACAAACCTATGAGAACACGGTTTCCAACCTTGAAGGCCTTCATAAGTAGGACTCGGTGACCCCGGTGAAACAGGTCAAAGGTCCCGCCCACAGCCACGGTCTCAAACCTTTTCTCCACGATGTTTCATCACCCAATCCGTGCGCCTTGAAAACCAATATTCAGTATAATAATATTTTCACCAAGCAAAAGCTTCTTGAAATCTCAAAAAACACCTTCTACTTTGTTCTCGTCATTTTTTCAGTGTGTGACCTATAACATCTTTTCCAGTGTAAAATAGGATACCTAGACAAGCGAGTGCGATTCCGCTTATGTAGAACATCAATTGAATAAGGATGAAAATTGGCTCACTGAATGTACTAGATAAATAGACGCCAACATCAGTGTATGTTGTCACCAATCCAATCAGCAGCATAATCAAACCAGGGACTAACAGAGACAAACTAAACGCCGTCTTTGGAAGTTCCTGTTTCAAGCTATGAATCCTAACATCTTTTGGCACAATTGAGGGAATGGCTGTTGCCGCTGCCCGAATCAACGGAGGCGTAACAAGAAGGACGAAGGGAAGCATAGTAACAAACCACCAGATTGTGAGACCAATCGAAAGAAAAGTCAAATCCGCTACCTGCATGTCAAGTGCACCTAAATAAAGGGTTTTAAAGACAAAAATATACAAGAAAGCGACTATTAGATTAGCAACTGTAAGGGTGACATTTGAAGCTAAGATGAACCGTCCCCAATTGAATTTTTTTCGCAAAATGTAACCGAATAAATAGAACGCTATGAAATTTCCTGGCACCGCTGCGAGATAACTTCCGGGGTAAAGATACCCATGTTTTACAGAATCGGCGATCAAAGTACCCATGGCTGCGCCAATTCCAGCAGGCATCGGACCAAATATAACAGCAAAAAACGCGGGTATAATCACTGCGGGTCTAAATTGACCAAAACCCCAAGGAGAAGGAATGTACGCTGTAGCAAAAGAGCCAACAGCATACAGAGCTGCACACATAATCGTCGCCACTGTCAAAAGTGACTTGCGTTGTCCATTTTCAATTGTCGTCATACCAAGCATTGTTCTTTTTTCCTCAGGTTTTACGAAACTTTTTCGTCAAATAAGGATTTCGTATGGTTTATCTGAACACGTACAACCTCTTTATATTCTTTGAACATAAATTTTTATTCAGACAGAAAAATTTAATTGCTCAAGTGCCAAACTTTACTAATGTTATGTGGTGATTCTAAGTGAAGTATAAGATTGAGATCGAACGCGGGGGATGCACCGCCTGCGGCACATGCTACAGCGTAGACCCTTCTCACTTTGAACCGGACGACGAAGAAAAATCAACCGTGATTGGGGGAGAAACTGATGCCAATGCATCCTCGGGAGTCTTTGATGATGATGAGATTGAAAACGCCAGAGAAGCGGAAGATTCTTGTCCCGTATCCGTAATTACTGTAACCGAATTGTAAGCATCTTAACTATGAGCTAAGTCCACTTCCGTTTGTTTCCAGTTTAGTCCCCAGAACAAAAAGTTAATTTGTGAATAGCAAAAATAGCGTAAAGTTTAAGGGTTTGCAGACGGTTTTCCCTTTAAATACTTGTCTAGCTTGAGGAATGAATAGTTGAGTTCTGAAGAAACGTTGGTAGAGAAGAAAACCATGGTTCTCATAAAACTTCGTGGTTATAAGGTAATAAAAAAAGAAGAGATAAAGAACGCCATCAGCTACACCATCAAAATGAAAGATAAAAAGAAGGCGATTCTCTGGGCTGTTACCACCGACGGAACAGTGGGAGTCGCATACGTTACGCAACTCAAGAAAGCCATGGATGATGCCAAAGTTGAAAAAGGAATCGTCACTACAATCGGAAAGTACACGCACACCGCTAAGACCCGCTCTAAACAAAGCGGAATAGAACTGATTCCCAAAATCTTTCCATCCTTTAAAATTTTCGACCACGATTTTGTGTCGAAACATGAACTTCTCACACCCGAGGAAAAGGAAAAAATTCTGGAAAAATATAAAATGCAACCTTACCAGTTGCCCCGGATCAACGCTTACGACCCAACCATCATAGCTGTGGGCGGCAAGCCGGGCGACATAGTTAGGGTCATTAGAAAAAGTCAGACTGCGGGAAAATACGTCGCCTACAGATATGTTATATAGAACAAAATTTTCTGGCTTGATCGGGTAGAAAAGAACTTCGTTTCTGTCATTCATAAATCAGAATACCTGTTATTCGCCCTGACGCTAGTGGCGGTAATAGGTAAAGGCGTATGTTCTACGTTTAACATTCTAGCTCAGAAACGTTTTTAGGTGTAGCTTTATTCACAAGCTACAACTTTCCAAAAGTGAAGACGAATGGACATAACAATACTATTAATTGCTTTAGGATTGGCAATGGACTCATTTTCAGTAGCCATAACAAATGGATTGGCAACTAAAACATTCAAAATCACTAAAGCCCTCAAAATATCAGCATTCTTCGGATTCTTTCAGGCAATCATGCCCATCATTGGATGGTATGCTGGTGTACATATTCTAGATTTAATTTCAGATTTTGATCATTGGGTAGCTTTTTTTCTTCTAACTTTTATTGGTTCCAGAATGATTTACGAGTCCATCAGAAAGAAATCCAATACAATCGTCAGCTCTCTCA